>JGI26273J51734_10000588_pt1 | contig 19390 bp, 17 predicted proteins | sample SaaInlV_125m_DNA_FD_51734 | JGI IMG/M metagenome (IMG submission 51734) | reverse complement strand
CCAAAGAATCCCTCATTTCTTTGGTGAGAGCCAGTATAAAAAGTAGGCAAAACGACAACATTACTTTTGTTGGCATCCAATGTACCATAGGTTTTATAAGCTAAGAATGCTGATCTTAATGCCTCTCCAGATAGAAGAGTAACATCGCCTAATTCAAATTTTTCGTAGTCCATTTCAGCATCTTACTTGTTTAAACACTTTTTGTATAATTAACAGTCTAGAGTATTATCTCTCTCCCACTGGCTTAAGTGGGCTGAATAATCATTCCATTGACTATGCTTTAGCTTGATATAAGCATCAATCAAGTTATCGCCAAGTCTCTCTCTTAAAACATCACTGCCCTCAAGAAGTCTTAGGGCATCGAGTAAGTTTTTAGGAAGCTGTTTATATCCCTCAATATCTTTTCCAAGTTCATACATATTTATATCAAGCGGATCACCCGGATCTCTGTTAGCAGCAATACCATCTAAACCACAAGCAAGAATAGCAGCTTGCATCAGATAAGCATTCGCAGCGCCATCCATCAATCTTAATTCAAATCTCCCAGAGTCTGGCACTCTAATCATGTGAGTTCGGTTATTGCCTCCATACGTAATTGAACTTGGAGACCATGTTGCCCCAGACAAAGTCCTTGGAGCATTAATTCGCTTATAGCTATTGACAGTTGGATTGAATATTGCTGTTAAACGATCTGCGCTATGCATAATGCCACCTAAAAATTGATAGGCTAAAGAAGATAACCCCAAGCCTCTTTTATCATTGTCCCCATTAAAAAGGTTTTTAGTTCCATCAAGGCTCCAGATAGACAAGTGGGAATGACAGCCGTTTCCAGTCAGGTGAGTAAAGGGCTTAGGCATAAATGTTGCCCGCATCCCATGAATTTCAGCAATTGATTTGACCATAAACTTAAAAAATACCTGACGATCTGCTGTAGTTAATGCATCATCAAAGTCCCAGTTCATCTCAAATTGGCCATTGGCATCTTCGTGATCATTCTGATAGGGACCCCATCCAAGCTCAATCATACTGTCACAAATTTGCTTTATAGCTGGATATTGGCGCATTAGTGCTTGCTGATCATAGCAAGGCTTACTTTGGGTATCTTTCTCATCGGCAATATCAGTTCCATCATCATTAATTAAATGGTACTCACACTCAACACCCGTTTTCATTCTAAAGCCTTGCTTCTCAGCCTCGGCTAACTGTCGCTTTAAAGCAACGCGGGGAGATGCCTCTACTGGTTTTCCATCCATCCATAGATCTGAGGCAAGCCATGCCACTTCTGGCTTCCATGGTAATTGAATTAAACTATCTGGATCAGGGATAGCAAACATGTCAGGATGGGCAGGTGTCATGTCAAGCCAGGCAGCAAATCCTGCGAAACCAGCGCCATCTTTTTGCATATCATCAATAGCCCGTGCAGGAACTAATTTAGAGCGAAGACTGCCAAATAAATCCACAAAGCTAATCAAAAAGTATTCAATCCCTCTCTCTTTAGCGACCTTACTAAGTTTAATAGCCATAAATTCTCCTATCTGTCATGTTTTATAAATAATTTAAGTAGTTTACATCCCATTTTTTCCAGGAATCCAACTTGTGCCCGCTAACGGGACTCCAGCCATAGCTGCAGCTTCCATTGTTAATGCTACCATATCCTCTGGCTCCAAATTATGGACATGGCTTTTGCCACAGGCGCGAGCCAAAGTTTGTAACTCGAGTGTCAAAACGTTGATATAGTTTGCCAATCTTCGACCCCCTAATATTGGGTCCAATCTTTTTGCAAGTTCGGGATCTTGAGTCGTAATTCCGGCTGGATCATTTCCCGCCTGATAATCATCCCAAAAGCCAGCAGCTGAACCAATCGCCTTATACTCATCATCAAACTCTGGACTTTGATCACCCAAAGCGATGAGCGCAGCAGTACCTATAGAGACTGCATCAGCGCCGAGTGCTAAGGCTTTTGCAACGTCAGCACCACTCCTNATGCCGCCAGAAACTATNAACTGCACCTTNCGATGCATATCCATCTCCTGCAAAGCTTCAACAGCCATTCTTACTGCTGGCAGTGTTGGNATACCTACATGCTCAATAAAGACATCTTGAGTTGCAGCAGTTCCNCCTTGCATGCCATCAACAACGACAACATCTGCCCCAGCTTTAACTGCTAGAGTAACNTCATAAAAAACACGAGTGGCGCCAACCTTTACATAAATAGGCTTCTCCCAATTAGTGATTTCACGAAGCTCTTGAATCTTAATTTCAAGATCATCTGGTCCTGTCCAATCTGGGTGACGACACGCTGAACGTTGATCTATTCCCTCNGGAAGATTTCTCATTTCTGCAACTCGTGGTGAAATTTTTTGACCCAAAAGCATNCCACCTCCGCCNGGNTTAGCNCCCTGACCAAGAACAATTTCAATGGCATCAGCGCGCCTTAAGTCATCAGGATTCATACCATATCTTGATGGCAAGTACTGGTATACGAGTGTTTTAGAGTGCCCTCTCTCTTCAGGCGTCATACCGCCATCACCTGTTGTAGTGCTTGTACCAGCAAGTGTAGCACCCCTTCCCAGGGACTCTTTTGCCTGGGCTGAAAGAGATCCAAAACTCATACCAGCAATAGTGACTGGTGTTTTCAAATGGATTGGATTTTTTGCAAATCGATTTCCCAAGACAACTTCAGTGGTACATTTTTCCCTGTAGCCCTCTAAAGGGTAGCGGGAAGTTGACGCCCCAAGAAAAACTAAGTCATCAAAAGTAGGGATATCTCTCTTTGCACCAAAGCCACGGATATCATAAATACCTGTTTTAGCTGCTCGCTGAATTTCAGCAATAACATGCCTCGGAAAAGTGGACGATTCTATTAATGTTGGATTATCTTTACTCATAATCTAGTCTCCTTAGTATTCATCAACTTGGTCAATGTCAAAATTATATAATTTTCGTGCAGAACCGTAGCGTCTAAAATCTTCGACCTTATGGTTCATATTTGATTGTTTTAGTAATTCTTTAAGCTCTTTTTTGTGCTCATCACGCATTTCTTTTTCAATACAATCTGTACCCAAACTTTTGACTTCACCGCGAACATAAATTTTGGCCTCGTAAACAGAGTCCCCTAAAGCATCTCCAGCATCACCACAAACTACAAGACAACCCGACTGCGCCATGAATGCGCTCATGTGTCCGATATTACCGCCCACTACAATATTGACTCCCTTCATTGAAATGCCGCAACGCGAACTCGCATCGCCCTCAATAACAAGTAAACCACCATGGGCAGTTGCAGCTGCATATTGGGATGCATTTCCTGTGACGCGCACCTCACCAGACATCATGTTTTCAGCAAGACCAGGTCCAGCATTACCATTGATTACAATATTTGCCTGTTGGTTCATACCCGCGCAATAATAGCCGACATGGCCATTAATCTCGACATTAATCTCTGAGGTCAGTCCCACAGAAAGTGCGTGCTTACCAACCGTATTATTGACAGAGAACTGATCTCCTGAAGAGCCGCTCTGCAATTTTTCATTGAGCTCTCTGACACTGCTTTCATTTAAATTAATTGCCGTCATATTTAACTCCTTTTCCAACTGTAAATTTGTGTTGGTTCAGGCTCCCATATGCGTGCATTTTCAGCACCCGGAAGGGTTGCAATTGCCCTATATTCTGAAGACATAGCAGCCCAATCATCTGTCTCAGCCATGATGGCTGGTTTACATCCAATTGGATCTCTCATCACAGCAAATCCATCCTTAGTTCCAATGGCAAAAGTATAAAAGCCATCGAGGTCCTCAATGGCATGATTAAGCGCCTCATCAAGATCATCACCCTCACTCAAGCGCCAACTCAAATATCCTGCAGCAACCTCACTGTCATTGTCGGTTTTGAATTGAACACCTGCTCGCTTTAACGTTTCACGAAGACGGTTATGATTTGACAATGAGCCGTTGTGTACAAGGCATAAATCTTGCCCCGTAGAAAAGGGGTGAGAGTGCTCAGTCGTAATAGCACTTTCAGTCGCCATTCTTGTATGCCCAAGTGCGTGCGTTCCGGTCATATTTTTAATGTCAAACTGTTTGATAAAATCTGCAGGGTTGCCCTTGCCCTTGAAAATTTCGATATTAGTTCCTGCACTTGTGACACTTAGGTCGGTCCAATTTGAAGCAAGCCAATGCTCGACTTCACTCAACGAATTATCCAGAGAGAGAACTGCATGATTTTGAGTCACAGTGAATTTGTTGAGAGAAAAATGAGAGTTAACTGCTTTTTCAAATGAAGCCCAGTCAAAATCTAATTTTTGAGAAAGCACAGTCACCTTACACCCTTTGTCATTTGGATCTCGATAGACAGCCATACCAGCGCTATCAGGACCTCGTTCTGTCATCTCACTTAACATAGGCGCAACTAGTGCCCCTAGTTCAGACTCAAGGGCAGGATTTTTAATAAAAAGTCCAACAATTCCACACATATTTACTCCCAATAATCAACACAATCTTTGAATTAAAATTAACTCAAAAAAAGATAGTTTAAATTAAAAACGTACTAATTTTTTAGTAATGATTTAATATCTAGTAGAGTCTTAAAAACTCCTGAACTTCCCAATCAGTTACTGCCTGATGATATCGATCCCATTCGTCTTTCTTATAAGAGAAAAATTGAAGAAGCATCGAATCTCCGAGCACTTCTCTAGCAAAGTCATCTTCATTTAAGGACTCAATAGCCTCAAGAAGATTGCGAGGCAATGATTTGATGTTAGATGCCTCCATTTCTTCAGGAGTCAAGGTATACAGATTCAGATTCAATGGCTTACCTGGATCAATTTTATTTTTAATACCGTCTAAAGCAGAAGCTGTTGTCATGGCTAGAGAAAGGTATGGGTTCATGCACATATCCGCTGCACGATTTTCAATACAGAAACGATTCTGTGGAAGTCTAATCATACAAGAGCGATTATTGTCGCCATATGCCATTGTCGTAGGAGCCCAAGTATAAACGCCGCCCTCAAAACCGCCTACAATTGGAACTAGCCCATTGTATGAATTGACAGTAGAACAGGCTATCGCAGTAATTGAAGTACCATGCTTAATTAAGCCACCAACAGCGTGATAAGCCACATCAGAAAACTTACCATCTTTTCCTTCAAAGATATTCTTATTGTCTGTTTTGCTTGTCATGCTAAAGTTAATATGGGCGCCAGATCTCCAGTCACCAATCGTTGGCTTCGGCATAAAGGTGATAAACATTCCATACTTTTTGGCAACTTCTTTAAGAAGCACTCTCAAGAAGACTAATCGGTCTGCCATCTGTAGAATATTTGTATAAGTAAAGTCTAACTCAAATTGAGAGTAGGCACCTTCGCAGACCACGTCCTTCATCTCCCAGCCCAGATCATTAACAATATCGATTAATTCTTTCAGAAACTCCATCGAGTCAATTGAGTACTCAACATCATATCCAAAGGCCTGCCTTCTTGGTCTCAGGCCTTCACCTGGAAGTGGGTCATCATCAATCGCCTTGACTGGCTGACCATCTTCATAACGCATTGCAATAAATTCTGGCTCAATGCCACAGAAAGCTTTATAACCAGCATCATCAGCATTTTGAACAGCTCTTTTGAGTGTCTGTCGAGGGCATAAGTTATAAGGTTCATCCTCCCACCACAAGTCAGAAAAAACCCATACGCAGGTTTTATCCCATGGGCAAATAACGAGACTATCTAGATCTGGAACTGGAATTTGATCCGAATCATTAGGCCCCAATTCTGGAACAAATGAGACTGAATGTACAGCAAATTGTGGCCCTTTTCCTGCACACAATGCTTCAAATTCTGCAAAAGGTATTGGCTTAGTTTTAGGTAGCCCAAGCATATCAATCCAACATGACAGGATATACTTAATGCCGGCTTTTTCAAGTCGCGCTTTTTCTTCAGCAACTCGCTTTTTTGAGGGCAGCGCATCCGCCATCTTTGTGTGGTAAATTTTAGTCATATTTTTCTCCTTCTATTTTTTGTATTCATTATCAAAGCTTCTCTTGAGACTTTAACAAGAACTGATTTTTAAATGTTGATAATCCCTTCATAACCTCAACATCTTTTATATCGTCGTTGTTAAAGCAATGTTCTTCCAGAAATTTACTTAGCGTGTCGTCACTTTCTGATGCAATCTCCACTAGTAAGTCATATCGCCCAGTAACCCACATAATAAAAACAATTTCATTACAATTTTCAAGTCTTTTAGCTACGAGGCTTGGACTTGAGCTAGATGCAACTTTGATCCCTAACATGGAATCAGTTGAATAATTGATAGCCGAGCGGTCGACAAGCGCTTTGATTTGCAAAACGCCGGCATCCTTCATTCGGTTAACTCGATTTCTAACCGTGCCTTCAGAAATATTCAGACTATTAGCGATCTCTTTAAAAGGTAATCGCCCATCTAATTCAAGTAAATCAATAATTTGTTGATTTAATTTATCCTTAAGGGTGTCTCGTGTCGGCAGCTGTGAACTTAAATCACTTGCTTTATCATTAACTTGATTTAAATTAATTAAACGACTACTCGAGTTACTCATCTTAATAGCCTAATTTTGTGGCATATCTTCTGGATCTATTCCAGGAACAAACGTTATGCCAGCTTGCTGCTTCCAATCATGAGGATAGGCCGCATAAAAAATGACGCACTTCTCATCACACTCATAGGCAATCGAATTATCTTTTGGTACATATAGCACATCACCAGGACTGCATTCATAAGCTACGCCATCACAAGTCAACCTAAATGTACCTTCCATGCAGTAAATAATCTCATCACACGTCAGCTCCCAAGGAACAGATACTTCGTTTAAAAAATTTAGACCNCCACACATCGTGTCACTTACAGCGCTTGTAACAAATGGTTTGATATAACTTTTACCTGGCTCTAAGGTGTGCAGGCGGTGCTCAATTTCACTAAATTTGTATAATTGTGGTTTATTCTCTTTCATTATTTTTCCTTATTCAGTTAATTCAAGTTTTTCATTTAATTCGACAACGTATCCATCTGGATCCTCAATGAATGCGAGTATTCGAGTGCCAGCATTCATCGGCTTTGCTGGACTCAGTATTTTGGCTCCACTGGCTTCTAAATCCTCAACAGCCTTATAAACGTCTGGCGTTTCAATGCAGATATGACCCCATCCATTTCCTTTGTCATAGTGAGTCTCTTGATCCCAGTTATGAGTGAGCTCCAGTGCTGGAAATTCTATCTCTGGCCCGTACCCTACAAACGCATTAGTGTATCGCCCTCCCGGGTAGTCCGTTTTTCTGAGAACATTCATTCCCAGTATGTCGCAATAAAAGTGGATTGATTTATCTAAATCCAGTACCCGCATCATCGTGTGTGCTAATCTATAGTCACTATTAAAATTTTCATCTGCCATCATTACTCCTCATTAATAATATTTATTTGGTTACAGCATCAGCAATCATTTGCTGAAAGGCTCTGACACTATCCTCCCAGAAGGGAGAAAGTAAACCGCCATTCTTTGAAGCTGGGGACAATCTTCCGAGCTGCATTTTTTCACAAATCGCATGATCTTCTTTATGAACATCCCACCACAACTTCTTAATCTCTTCTACACTTTTATCCGAAATAGCTTTCCCATCTGTTGTGTAGATAACTCTTTTTTGAAGAGTGTGTCCAGAATCAGTTGGTACATTTAAATAAACGCCAATCTGATCAGGGAAATATCGCCCAATTATAAAATTTGGAAATAGGGTGAGGTATCTTGAGCTGACAGATAAACTTCCCTCAACTTTATCATTTTCATCCAGATCAATTGCACTTCCAACACAGACACCATCGACAATTGTGTAGTGATCTTCAAGTGGCTGATTCGTTGTGGTTCTATGAACAAACTGAACATGATAAGGCTCTATGAAATTTTCCATTAAAAATTTCCAGTTTGTCTCTATCTCACCAAAATCAAGAGTTGCAACAGGATTCATTTTTTTAAAGTCTATGTCTTGAAAGTTATTAATTAATGGCTTAGCGTATTCCTCAAAATCTTGAGATTCACTATTCAAATTAACAAATATCCAATCATGCCAGATTGCAATTTTGACAGAATGAAGTCCATGCTCTGTCATATTAAATCCTTCAGGTTGGTGCTCTCTNCCTCCAAAAAAAGGAGTGGCGCAAAGATCACCGTCTAGATTATAGGTCCATGAATGATATGGGCAAGATAGCATTGAACCAACATTGCATGCCTCATCAACAATTTTAAGGCAACGATGTGAACAGGAATTATGAAATGCATTGATACTTCCATTAACGTTCTTAATCAGAAGCACTGGCTGACCAGCAACATTTACTGGAACTGCATCGCCAGGTTCATTAAATTCATGAGCAAAGCCAACAAATACCCAATTATTTGAGAAGACAGTTTGACATTCAGTTTTATAAAATTCTTCACTGGTATAAGCCATGCTTGGTAAACCATGCTTTAGGGCACCTTCTTTATTAAAAGAAGACAAGTTATCTGTAATGAATGATGAATCCATATTTAGAATTTGATTATTAAGTATCAAGATTATAAACCCAATTATTGCATATTAAGTAATTACTTGATAATTAGTTGGCAATATGGTCATTATTTAATTAAAAATTGATTAATATGTAAATATGTTTGGTATTATTTGAATGAATGAAGTCAGATAAATTATTGGGGAATAGAGGTTTGAGCATCAAAAAAAATAGCACAGATATTAATCTAAAAGGTTTTTCAGGCTATGAATTAAAACATTCTAAAGAGATAGATGATGAAATCACACGGATTGGTCCAGGAACTAAAGCAGGTGAATACTTCAGAAGATACTGGCATCCAATTTTTATTTCATCAGAACTTGGAGACCTTCCTGTAGCAATAAAAATCCTAGGTGAGGAGTTAGTTTTATTTCGAGACCAGAGTTTACAGTTAGGCTTAGTTCACAAGCATTGCCCACATCGACAAGCGTCACTTGAATTTGGAATTTGTCAAAAAACAGGTATTAGCTGCTGCTATCATGGGTGGCATTTTGATGTTGATGGTTCCATTTTAGAGGTGCCAGGACAGCCAGAGCATACTCAAGACTTTATAAAGCAAAAGGTAAGACTTGGTGCTTATCCAACTCATGAATTCAAAGGTCTTATTTTTGCCTATCTAGGGCCAATAGAAAAAAAGCCTGAGTTTCCTAACTACGACAGTCTAGATTTTGATGGCATGGAAATGGTTCCATACAAGGCTCCATTTGATTGCAATTGGCTTCAAGTACTTGATGCAATAGTTGACCCAATACATACATCATTTCTTCACTCTAATATGAGTCGTCAACAGTTCTCTGAAGGTTTTGGTGAAGTAGGCCAAATTGATTTTTTTGAACGTGATAATTGGATTCTTGGATGCAATACAAGAAGGGTGGGGGACAATGTCTGGTTTAGAGTTAATGAGGTTGTTCTGCCAAACTTTACGCAAGCCGGCGCAGCATTTGCGGCTGATGGAACCAAGCAAATACTTTATGGGCGCAGCTCATTCACAAGATGGGTTGTCCCAGTTGATGATGAAACTACCATTTGCTATGCATGGGCTAATTTTGGTGAACGGGGTGACCCTCAAGAATACAATACTCCAGAGGGTCCAGAACTTATTGAGCAAGGTGAGATATTCGATCGTCCTTATGAGCAGCGCCAAAGATTTCCAGCAGATCGAGAAGCTTGCGAGGGAATGGGCCCAATTAATATTCATCAAAATGAAAACTTACTGGCTAGTGATCAGGGCGTTGCAATGATGCGCCAAAAAATTAGGGAACAAATCAGAAGCCTAGATGCAGGCAAAGAGCCATTAAAAGTAACCGAATTAAAAGACTCGCCTATACCAACTTATGGGGGAGATTCAGTAATTAATATTCCAAGCAGTGTTCAAGATGAAAATGACTTCTTCAGCAAACTTGCTCATGAATTCATTAAAATTCAGTTTGAAGTAGATGGAAAATCTGAAAAAGAGAGAGTTGAAATCGTCACAAATAAATTAAAAGAAATTCAGTCAAGAGAAAATCCTTAAACTCATGCAAAACAAGCTATGAAGAGTGATAAAAAAATAAGAGTTCATTTTAAGAGTAATCATGCCAATCCTGATTCATTCCCTCCAACTATGGAGGGAGAGAATGTTTTTGCAATGACTAAAGAGCGGTTCGATAAAGCAATTACAAATTACCCTGACCTCATCGATAAGATTGAACCTATTTTTGACTGGGATCTTGATAACTTTTATGAGTCGATGAAGACAGCTGAAGTCCTCGTTTGCTGGGATTTTCCGACTGAAAATCTATCGGAAATTGCTCCTAATTTAAAGTGGATACATATCATTGGTGCTGGGGTTGAGCATTTATGTCCGATGGATTGGGTTCCTGAAAATGTCTCTGTTGTAAATAATAGAGGCGTTCATTCTGCTAAGGCTGGAGAGTTTGGACTGATGAGCGTTCTAATGCTGCACACTCATATTCCTGAAATCGTCAGAAATCAACAGAGTAATCATTGGGAGTCTCTATACTCTTCTCCCATCGCCGGAAAAACTTTACTTGTTATTGGAGTTGGAAACATTGGTTATGCGGCTGCTCAAAAGTGTAAGCTTCTTGGAATGAATGTGATTGGTGTGAGTCGTCACGGAAAAGATCTTGATGATATTGACCAAATGGTCACTCAAGATGAGCTCGATGAAGTACTTCCCCTTGCTGACTATATATTTATGTCAACGCCAAACACAAAGGAGACTTATAACCTTTTGGATAAAAGACGTCAATCGTTAATGAAGCCTGGCGTAGGAATCATTAATGTTGGTAGAGCGGCAACAATGGACTATGACGCGCTTGTTGATAACTTAAACTCTGGCCACATTAAGGCAGCAATCATTGACGTGTTTGACCCTGAGCCTTTGCCATCAGATTCTAAGCTGTGGACTACACCTAACCTTATGGTTATGCCTCACATCTCAGCCGATGATGGTGACACCTATATCCCGCTGACGCTCGATTTGGTGATGATGAATATGCGCAGATATATTGCACATGAGGGCCTTAATAATCTCGTTAACCCTGAATTAGGTTACTAAAACTTTGAAATCCTCTGCAGCTTTTTGAGAGACACTTTTAAGGCACCCATACGGGTCCTCAAAAGCCTTTTCAATTGAAAACTTTTCATTAACAATGCCGTACGAGTTAGTTACATTGAACTTTTGATTTAAAGTTTTTGGATCATCAACTGAGCCTGCAATGACAATAACTTTGCAGTTCAACTGATTTGCATATTTAATAACGCCAATTGGAGCCTTGCCTCTTTCGCTTTGACTATCAATCCGGCCCTCCCCAGTAATCACTAAATCTGCATCCAATAAATATTGATTAAAGTTGAGCGCCTCGAGGACAATGTTAATTCCGCTCTTAAGTTCTGAATTTATGAAAGCTGAAATGCCAAAACCTAGCCCGCCAGCAGCACCGAACCCAGGCCGATCATTTAACTGACTGCCTAACTGACTTGAGATGATCTCATAATAGTTAGTCATGATTGACTCTAGCTCTTCAATCATTTTATTGCTCGCGCCCTTTTGCGCTGCAAAAACTTTAGAGGCGCCTTTTTCTCCTAAAAGCGGGTTATCTACATCACAGGCTATCTCGATAGATGTGTTCTTTATTCGTGTATCTATATGATTGAAATTAATATCAGATAACAAGCTTAGAGTTTCAAAATGACCATTCAATTCATTGCCTTCAGAGTCCAAAAACTGAACACCGATTGCCCTTAAAAATCCATATCCTCCATCATTAGTAGCGCTTCCTCCAAGACCAATAATGATTTTTTTTGCTCCTTTATCTAGCGCGGCGACTACAAGCTGTCCGACTCCAAAACTGGAAGCAGTCATTGGGTTTCTTTTGTTTGCTTGAACTAAATGCAAGCCACATGCTTCTGCAATCTCAATCACAGCTGTTTTTGAGTTTCCAAGCATCCCCCACTTAGCACTTGTGATATTACCCATTGGCCCTTCGACCTCTGAGAACTCAAAACTTCCATCAGTTGCTCTTACCATTGCCTCGACTGTGCCTTCACCACCATCAGCGATTGGAATCTTAATGATTTCAGCCTCTGGAAAAACATTTTGAAAGCTTGACTCAATAGCACTGGCAACCTCAAATGCTGAGAGTGTTTCTTTAAAAGAATCAGGAGCTATGACTATTTTCATAATATGTAATTAGTTTAGATAGCTCAAATTGATAGGAGCTCTACACGGTTTTTAAAAAACTCTAAAGCCTCAGGGTTTGCAAGCGACTCCTTGTTTTTAATCTCACGCCCGTGCACTATATCACGAACCGAAATCTCTACGATTTTTCCGGATTTTGTTCTAGGAATATCACCAACTTCTAATATCTTTGCTGGAACATGTCTCGGTGTGCACTCTGTGCGGATAGTTGACTTAATCCCCTTAATGAGAACATCTGTAAGCTCCTGCCCTTCGCGCATCTTCACAAAAAGCACAACACGTACATCATTTTTCCATTCCTGCCCAATCACGATGCTCTCAAGTACCGCCTCAACTTTATCTACTTGACGGTAAATCTCTGCAGTACCAATGCGAACACCTCCAGGATTAAGGACCGCATCCGAACGCCCATAAATCACAACGCCGCCATGCTCTGTGATTTCCGCAAAATCACCATGGGCCCAAACATTTTCAAAATGTTCATAGTAGGCAGAATGATATTTCTTATCTCCCTCATCACTCCAAAAGAACACCGGGCGAGATGGGAATGATTGTGCACAAATAAGCTCACCACGCTCTTGATGAACAGATTCACCTTCATCANTCCAAACTTGCACATCCATGCCAAGCCCAGGCGCTTGTATTTCACCCCGATAAACCGGCAGGATCGGCACGCCCAAAACAAAGCATGAGACAATATCTGTACCTCCAGAGATCGATGCGAGATGCAGATCATCTTTAATCTCAGAATACACAAAATCATAACCTTCTGCAGAAAGCGGTGATCCGGTTGAAGCCATGCCACGAAGCGCCTCAAGATTNTGTTCAGATTTCGGAGAGAAACCCACTTTTTGTAACGCCTCAACATACTTAGCTGAAGTGCCAAATAACGTAAATTTTTCAGCCTCTGCAAAATCCCAAAGTGTTCTCGGTCCTGGATAAAATGGTGAGCCATCATATAGCATTACCGTTGCCTTACTAGCTAAAGCTGAAACCAACCAGTTCCACATCATCCAAGAACAAGTTGTGAAATAAAATACTCGATCATCTTCGCGAACATCGGCATGTAGCTGAAGCTCTTTAAGATGCTGTAAAAGTGTGCCTCCGTGGCCATGGACTATGCACTTAGGCGCGCCCGTCGTGCCTGAAGAATAGAGTATACAAAGTGGATGATCAAAAGGGACATGCGTAAACACGACTTCATTCTCTGGTTGGTTTGATAACACCTCCAAAAGAGTTGAACAGCTCTCTATATCGCCCTGATATGTTTGAATATATTCAACCATTATGATATTTTCGATTGAAGGTAAATTATCTAAAAATCCCTTAACTCTCTCAATTGTGTCATGCGCTTTTCCATTGTAATAATAGCCATCAACAACAAAAATCAACTTGGGCTCAATCTGCCCAAAACGATCCAAAACACCTTGCTTACCAAAATCGGGCGAGCAGCTAGACCAAATCGCGCCAATTGAACTTGTAGCGAGCATACCAATAATAGCCGCAGGATGATTTGGGAGAAAGGCTGCAACTCGATCTCCTGGGCCAACACCACAAGCCTTCATATGTGCTTGAACTTTGGCAACTTGCTCATAGAGATCATTAAAAGAAAGGCGTAATTCGACCTTGTTCTCACCTCGAAAAACGATCGCGTCTGCTTTGTCGCGACGTGCCAGCATAGTTTCAGAAAAATTTAAGGACGCTTCAGGAAACCATTTGGTATCAATCATCGACTCGCCCACTCGCACAGGGCCTGAAAAATCACCTATCGCACCGCAATAATCCGCAACCAATCGCCAAAACTTATCAGAGTGATCAATAGAATACTGATGCAAATCCCAATAATTTGAAAAGTCTAGACCTGCTTTCTGGTTCGCATGACTTAAGAGCTTTGTGATATTCGCGTTACGAATTTGAGACTCATTTGGTTTCCAGATCGGTGAATCCACTGATTCCTCCTCAAACAATACCGATAATTGTTTTAATTATACTTTTTACCCCATCGTTCTAGAGAAATGGTTGCAATAAAAATGATAAACATACCGACCCACTGACTCATCCCAAGGGCATCTTGCAAAAGCATCACACCTAAAAGTATTGTAAATACTGGCTCTAGATACATTACGTTAGATGTCCTAACAGGCCCAATGAGAGAGATTGATTTAAAGAAAAAATAGAAGCCTCCACTCATTCCCATTGCGGAGAGAATACTCCACATGAGCATTTCAGATGAGACCGATGCAATTGGATCCGAATTCAGGATAAAGTATATGGATACAAATATTAATGAAGGCAAGACTGTTATGTATTTAACGAGTCCCCAACCAGACTCAACGCTATCGTGCCTGGATAGAATGTTGACTGTGACTTGAGCGCAGGAGGCAACCAAGCCCCAAAATATGCCCCACAAATTCCAATCACTTGAGTCGCCCTGAACCAAAACCCAAATACCAAATAGCGAAACTAATAGAGCGGCAACTGATAAAAGATCAATGGATCTACTTTTGATAAGAGAATTTACAAAAAAGGTAATGATAGGGAACGTGTAAATCACGACTACAGCAAGGCTCAGCGGAATTAACTTGATTGAATACATGTAAGAAGAAATAAAGAGGGCCTGGAACAGACTTATTAAGATGAGTCTAGTATGAGCTGATCTACTTTTAGCTTTCTTAGGTGACTTATTTAGAATGCTTGCAAATATAAAGGTGCTGACATAGCGTACCGAGAGAAGAAGGAATACAGTTCCTCCGACTCCATAAAAATACGGGACTACTGTAGCAGCAAGAGAGAAAAAGAATGCCGCTAATATTGCCGTGATAACGCTTGCCGATAGATTATTGGACACAGTCAGTTAAGAATCACAAATGATAAGAGCCTGCATTTTAAGTCTCTTGAAGATAGAACGTCAAGGAATAAATTTAATTTAGCCCTTAATCCTTTTCATTATTGATTCAGGATCGTTGGTGGTAATTGAACTTGCTCCCCACTCGATTAACTTTAATGCGATATCTGCATCATCTATCGTCCAAGAGTGATACTCTAAGCCAGCATCAATCACTTTATCCACAAATAATTTTGAAGATTCATTGTCAGTTGAGATTCCATTCGCATTTATCTCTAAAGCCTCATCAATTAATCTATCAAAATCTCGGCCATCCTCACAAGAATAAAGAAAAAATCCTTTGTAAACTGGATTTAATGCCTTTAACTCTTTTATCACATCAGAATGAAATGAAATAACCACTATATCATCTGGACTCATTTCAGAATTGGAAAGCTGATTCAAAAGCGGAGAGAGAATTTCAGGGCCACACTTGATTTCAATGAAAATTTTCTTTCCTTTTGGAGCGCTCTGGATTACCTCAGACAATGTCGGAATTTTTAGATTGAGATTAGAGTCTCCTTTATAACTTAGTTCTAATTCTTTTAAATCTTTAAGAGTTGAGTTGTGGATCACTGCCTTAGTGTTGCAGACTCTCTCAGTGTCATCATCATGGATACAAATAATTTCACCATCTTTAGTTAAATGGAAGTCGCCTTCGATTCCATCAACACCGAGCTCCCAAGATGCCTCAAAGGCTGGCAGAGAGTTTTCAGGGAATGTAAATGAGACTCCACGATGCGCAATAATCATAAAGCCATTCTACAGAAAATCTAATAAAAACTTGGGTCAGTTAGAAGAGTGAAACAGATAGATTCATCCAAAAACTCGGCATTAAGCCAATGATTAATATCAGGATACCATTTAAGGACAGAACAACCTTTAGATCAATTGGAGCGGAGACAATAATTTCTTTATCTGACTCGTCAAAGTANATGGTTTTAATGACTTGTAAATAATAATAAGCACTGATGACTGCAAAAATAACTGCTACGACTGCCAGAATGACGTAACCCTCAGATATCACCTGTTGAAGGATAAATAGCTTAGAATAAAACCCAATAAAAGGAGGAACTCCTGCCATTGACAGCATTACCACAAGCATAATTAGAGCAAACCATGGAGAGTGCTTACTAAGGCCTTTGAAGTCTGAAACTTGGTCAGCTTCAAAACCATTTCTATTCAGCGCTATGATGGACCCAAAAGCTGCTAGACTCATTAGAATATAAGCCAATACATAAAATACAGCTGAACCATAACCCTCTAAAACTCCTGTCATAAAGCCCAGGAGTACAAACCCTACATGCGATATAGTTGAATAAGCGAGCATTCTTTTAATATTCACTTGAGTCAATGCAACTAGCGATCCGACAGCAATGGAAAGGACAGCTAGGATCATAAATAAATCAGCCCAATACTGCTGAAAATTACCCAAACCATCAATAAGCAGTCGAACTAATAAGGCAACTGCCGCAATCTTTGGAACCGTTGATAGAAACATTGTGACTGAAGTAGGTGAGCCTTGATAGACATCTGGCACCCACATATGAAAAGGAACTGCACCAAGTTTGAAAGCAACACCGATTACAAGAAAAACTAGACCAAAATTAAGAATCAATGTTTCTTGAGATTCTAGTGTGGATGAACTTGCAAAATTTGATATCTGGGCAATATCTAAGCCACCAGTTATGCCATAGATCATCGACATTCCATACAGCAGCAAACCTGAAGCAATAGCACCTAAAACAAAATACTTTAATGCAGCCTCAATCGCAAAGGCTCTATCCCTTGCAGTTGCTATAAGTGCATAAAGTGAGAGTGACATTATTTCCAATCCCAAATACAAAGTAAGGAGGCTATGTCCAGATATCATAACCATCATTCCAAGGATGGACATTAGCGCAAGAATGAAATATTCGTTCCTTAATAGCTCATGGACTATAAGGTATTGACGAGAGTAAACAAGCGCAATCACTGAAAACCCAAGAACAAATACTTTAAAGGTTGAGCCTAAATTATCCAGCACGAATGTCCCAGAGAAAATAGTTGCGCTCTCACCAATTAGATTAAACGCAAGAAAACCTGTAATTATTAGCGCCAATTGAGACAAATGATAAGAATATTTTTTGTATTTCTCACTAACAAATAAATCAAATAATAAAATAAAAGAAATTGCGCTTAGGAGAAAAAGCTCCGGCAAAATAAAGATTAGTTCTGAAACATTAAAGTTAAAATTCATCATAATATAGCTGGTATTTTAGTCGTAAGGGACTGCTCTAAAAGGTTTGCGATAGAAATATGCATTACCTCAATTACGGGCTGAGGATAAATACCCATCCACAATACCGCCACCGCAAGAATTGAAAGGACACCAAATTCTCTNGCGTTAACATCACTCAGCGTTTTTACATCTGGATTGACAATTGGTCCCCAAAATACCCGTTTAACCATCCATAGTGTATATGCCGCACCAACNATCAGAGTCATAGCAGCTAAAAATGCGTACCAAAAATTTGCTTGAAGCGCACCTAGGATGACCATAAATTCTCCAACAAAACCGGAGGTACCTGGGAGTCCAGCATTTGCCATTGCAAACAAAACAGCAAAACCTGTAAATTTTGGCATTGAATTGACAACACCGCCGTAAGTAGAAATTTCCCTGGAATGAAGACGATCATATAGCACGCCAACTACCAAGAACATAGCGGCAGATATGAAGCCATGAGAAACCATTTGAATCATTGCTCCCTCTAGCCCAAGGTATGCACTTTCAATACTTGCTCCAGCAATCGATATAAGTTCACCATTTGAGTCCATTTTCATAATTGAGAATAAAGCGAAGACACCTAAAGTAACGAACCCCATATGAGAGATTGAGGAGTAAGCAATTAATTTCTTCATGTCCTTTTGAACTAAAGCAACGAAGCCAATATAGACAATGGCAATTAATGAGAGCACGATGACAACAAAAGAAAAATAGGATGATGCATCTGGCGTTATAGGTAGTGAGAATCTAAAGAATCCATAACCACCCATTTTCAACATAATAGCAGCTAGAATTACTGAGCCCCCTGTNGGCGCCTGAACGTGGGCATCAGGAAGCCATGTATGAACTGGAAACATTGGAACTTTGACCGCAAATGCAAGGAAAAATGCCCAAAAAATCCAGCTCTGCTGACTCAATGTTAATGGCAAAGAATGCATATCAGAAATAGCAAATGAACCACCAAGGTTGTACATATAAATGAGTGAAACAAGCATAAATACCGAACCTAGGAATGTGTACAAAAAGAACTTAATTGAGGCATAAACACGATTTTGACCACCCCAAACTCCNATGATTAGAAGCATTGGTATTAATGAAGCTTCCCAAAAAACATAGTAAAGCATTGAGTCCATTGCTGAGAAGACACCAATAATGATCCCCTCCATCATTAAAAATGCAGCCATGTAATCAGCCACCCTATTTTTAATAACCTCCCACCCAGCAATGATGACCAATATTGTAGAAAAAGTAGTCAAGATAATCAAAGGCATTGAAATTCCATCTATTCCCAGATGATAAAAAATATTAAACTGAGAAATCCAGCTCATTTTTTCAACAAACTGCATCGATGATGTATTTGTATCAAAGTCTAAAAACAAATTTATAGATAAAAGAAAGACGAGTATTGATNTGCCAGCGCTGACCCATCTTGCAAGTTGGCTTCTATTATTTCCAATCAACAGTACTGCGCCAGCTCCAAAAATAGGCAACCAAATCAAAATACTTAGCAATGAATCCATACTTCTACCTTAACTTAAAAATGAATAATCTGAAGCGATTAACACCCAACCCAAAACAAGCATCAAACTTACTATCATAAAGAATGCATAGTGGTAGACATAGCCAGTCTGAACAGGTCTTATGAAGGCGCCCAAATAACGTGTAAATTTCGCACTCCCATTGACAAGTAGCTTGTCAATTAAAGCCATATCTGAGACCTTCCAAAGGAGATTACCAATCTTAAGTGCACCCTTCACAAAGATAATTTCATTTAACTTATCAAAGCCATAAAGAGAGTTCAGCACATAGTTGGTTCTCTTGAGTTTAGACTGAATCATCTCTGCCCAATCAGTTCGATACAAACAAAACACCCANGCTGTAATACCGCCGCCAATCATCATCCAGAATGGAAGTGTAACTACAGAATGAGTTATGAGTGCGAATGCAGAGTGGAAATGACTTTTAAGTTTGTCTAA
>JGI26273J51734_10000578_pt1 | contig 19519 bp, 9 predicted proteins | sample SaaInlV_125m_DNA_FD_51734 | JGI IMG/M metagenome (IMG submission 51734) | reverse complement strand
AACACGGACCCGATGACGTGTCCCGACGCCGATCGCGCGCGCGACGCGACACACGACGACGCCGACGACGCGACGCCGACGACGACGCGCGCGCGCGAATAAAAACACGCACCTCTCGAAGACGCGCGACGCGCGACGATGATGATGCGCGGTGCGATGACGACGCCGCTGGTGAAGATGACGACGACGAAGGAGAAGATGCGAAAGACGACGACGACGACGACGACGACGACGCGAAGGACGATGCGAACGACGGCGCGAGGGACGAAGCGCGAGGAGGAGGCGACGTTTACGCTGAACGCGCCGTTGGCGGCGCTCGTGGCGGCGAGCGTGCTGGTGACGGGAGCGATCGACGCGGACGAGGCGGAGGCGGCGAGAAGCGGCGGACGCGTGGGCGGCGGGAGCTTTCGAGCGTCGAGCCGGTCGCGAGCGTCGCCGAGGATGAGCGCGCAGAGCCGCGCGGCGCCGCCGATCGGAGGGTACGGGTACGGGTATAACTCCGTGTTCATGCCGATGCCGATCATGCCGATGTACGGGTTCGGATTCGGGTTCGGGGGGATGGGATTCCTGTTCAACTTGATGTTTTTGTTCTTCATCGCGAATACGGTTTTGGGATTCTTGTCGCAGTTCGCGGAGAACGCGGACGATCGACGCGACGATGGCGAGGACGACGATTTCCCGCCGTACGATCGTCGGTATTAATGCGATGCGATCGACGCACTTGAACCAATTTTAGCGCTCGGCGGCGCGCGTCGCCCACCACTGTCTTACTACTTATCCGGCTATTAATCTTACACGAATACTAAGCTACTACTTCTTACTGAGTCTTCTTAATGCCACGCCATCCACCAGATGTACATCGAGCCAAGATTTGAGAGCGACACGGCTTCTTCGACCAAACGTCGCGCTTGTCCCGACGGGCTCAGCGGTAACGACGGCGCGGCGCCGACGCCGACGACGACGCCTTCGAGTCTCGAACGAATCTTTTCGAGCGCGTCTTTGCCACGCGTGGACGACGACGTTGAACGTCCACCACGCGAAGCGTCGCGAATCGAACTCTTCGTCCATTCTACCAAAGGATCGTGCACAAAGGTTTCGAGGACACTCATGAGCGCCTCGCGATGCGAACGCAAGACGGTGAGCGTAATCTCGCACACTCGCATGAACACGCCTTCGTAACCGCCGACGCCGAGACCGTCGACGAGATTTTGCGTCAACCTGAAAGGAACGCGCTCGGGCATTTCTAATTCTAAACCTTTGTCGAACAAGCACGCGAAATCGACGTGCACGGCGTCACCCGTTTTGCAATCAAACAAAATATTTTCTCCGTGTCGATCGCCCAAGCCGACGACGTGGCCGACCATACTCCATACCGCCGCAGTGTGCGCGAACGCAGTACGAGCGGTGAACCAAGCCGCGGGTTCTTTCCAACGTTCTAAGAACCAGCGATGGAACACGGGTGGGTGTCGACTCAAAACTTCTCGAGACCAAGACGTCGGGTTGCGGCCTTTGCATTTTTCGTAAAGTTCCTTCACCTCTGTGTGAGAGTTCTTGTGGTACAGCCCGTCGTCTGCGTATAAACCTTGAATAATGTGTCTAAAGCCAGTGGTGTTCGGCACCCATTCGATGATACCGCAATCTTCGGTGAGCGGGATGACGCTAAACGTTCTGAGATACAGTCTGCGTTTGCGACTCTCGGCGTCTCGCGCCAGCAAGCGATTCAACATCGTGGTAAACTCCATCATTCTCAAATCCTTACGAAGGTCATCCTTGGGTTTACACAAGAATGCATATTTTTCCCGATCACTTCCAAGCATCGTGAGCTTCTTCGGTCTTTGCAACGAAGGTAGCACCGATACGGCGTCGCCCAACTCAAAGAGCGTCGCCGTGCCGGGCGGAAACGGTCTGTGATCCGTCGGGTTCGTGCCAGCCGGCGGAAGCGTCGCCGTGAGCGACTTCTGCACGGGAATCATCACTCGAGTCGGCATGAGGGCGGCGAGATCGGGGAAGGTTTTCATCAAGCTGAAGGTCCTAGGAGGTCGACCATTCTTTGCTTGCGTCTTCGGCGCGTAATTGCACAGTTTGACGAGTTGATCAGCCACAAGGGCAAACTGATTTATGAGCTCTCGGTCAGCACGCATGCCCGTCTTGTCTTGCTTTCCATGTTTTGCATTCGTAAGCACATCCTTGGCGCTCTTCGCGCGAACTGCGTCGCGCGAACGAGCCATCGGTACGAGCGCCCACAAGACTTGATCAGAGTAGTTGATGAGGAGTCGAGTCACGAGCGTTTGCACCAGCTCTCGCACCTTTCTATCGTTGTGCGCCAATCTTGATGTAAGCTGAGGAAGAGCTGTGAGCCATTTGTACAGCGGCAGCTGATCAGAAAAGGTGTTTATGGCGAACAAAACTTCGGCAAACACTTTCTTAAGCTTTGCTGAATTTCGATTCTCCATGCCCTCCGCCTCCGCCTCGTACACTCTGTCGCCGATGTCGAACCAAAGCGTCAACATGCGTGGGAGTGATTCGTAAATGTGCCTATGACCATATTTTATACTCGCCCCGTACTCNCGCACAGTTTCACTCAAGAGGTCGATCGCTTCCTCGTCATCGCCACCTATGCCTTTCCGTCGGACTGAGGCGGGCAAATTTGCGCCGATTTCGCCGTTGAGCTCTCTCTTCGTCGCGTCCTTCATCCACTCATCCATGTATCGAGCGACGTGNAAATGAGATTTTTCCCAGCTCTTATGACTTTTAATAACACTCGCGTAGAGNGTGAGAATCTCTTTCTTTTGCTTTTGACCGGTGACGGTAGCCCATCGCGCCAATCGCAAAACAGCCTTGGCGGCGTGTTCGGGATGCGCCGCAACGGCGTCTTGATCCTTCAAAGCCTCTTCGATTTCCAACACGGCACGTTGGTGACTGTCTCCGGCCCAGAGTAGCTTGGCTTGCTCCAATGCGAGGGGCAGGGACATTCCAATCTCCGAACGCGCTTCCAATAACGCGAGTTGCGCGGCGCCGTAGTGTCCTGCGCTTCGCGCCACCTTGGCTTGCTCCAACCAAGTCTTCGACGCCGCCAATTTTGCGCCGAGAAGCTTGTAAATCGTGCGACGGAAAGCCAATATAGGCTCTCGAGTGGCGACGTTCGGAGGNGTGCGATCGAGTCGGTCGTGCCAAAACTGAAATTCTTTCACCGCGCAGAGCGGAATATCTGACGAATCTGTCGGTATGCGCGTCTTCGCGGCTGCGGCAGCCTTACGGGCTTCTTCTGTCAAAACTACGGCGTTGTACGAAGACTCGGCTTCTTGAAGTAAATGCAATTGAACCAAAGCGGCGTGTGCGCGTAAGTAACTCCCTTCCATCGACGCCGCGCGGAGAGGTGTAATGAGTGCGTCCCGTGCCGATGCGCACGCCACCTGAAACGCGTGACCGTCGTTCTTGTGCAAAGCGAGGAGGACACGCCCTATGGCGGCATCTGCGCTTAGTTGCGGGACATCGGCATTTAATTGAGTACCCACTCCGACCGTCAGTGGCATTCCACTGGGTGTGAGCGCCGATGGTGCAACATGCATCTGCCTGTGCGAGCGCTTCATNCCGCTGTTGACGTGACTTGAATTTTCAGAATCAATCTTCCCTAAAAGCGAGTCCAGATCGTCCCATTGGCCAAGTCGCCAAGCGGCGGCGGCGCCAGCCTCGGCCAACGTCGGTGGGGCGTCAGGGCGCGTTCGAATCAGGTTTTCAACCTCGCGCTGTACAGTTCGAAGATGCCCCAAGCCTTGCAGGCACCGCAAGCGTCCCCATTCAGCGACAGAAATGCCGAGATTATTCATGGGCTCTTCGCCGCGCTGCAAGGCGCTTTCGTAATGTACCAATGCCTCTTCCCATTCTCCAGCTTCTTCGTGCTGTAAGAGCTGATCTTCAGGTTGAGGTGTGGCGCGCAAGCGCGGAATTGATACGAGCGCGTCTGGTTCAGCCAAGCCTTGATAAATCGTCGCCAAGAAGCTCACGTCGACGTCCATGATGTCGTGCTGCTTCACGCACGTAGCTTGATTCAACACCATCTTATTCGACCGTAAATAATCTTCAAAGTACATCAGCGACCGTGCACTTGCACCGCACCTTTGCGCAGCCTTGGCAAGAAGTGTGAAGGACAAGTCGCGCATCAAGCTATGCACAGGATTGACACCGCTAGCGTCTTGCTGTGCATCGGCCCAACCTTTAAGTTGATCGAGTAGAGAGAATATCGTCTGCGCGGCGAGTTCAGTGCGACCNTGAGACGTACTCGATCCTGAAAAGTTCTGATCTTCGCTCGCGCGATCTCCACCCGCAGCATCGGTCAAAGCAGCGACGATCTCCAAGTACACCTCGTTTTTGCGTTCTTCATTGTCAAGAATTGCGTCGAGTACCATGTATGGTAGAAGAAACAAAGCGATACGAATATCGTGACGAAATACGCTAACTGCTGCCTTGAACAACGGAGCGTTTTCGCCAGACGCTTCGAGCGCGAGTGTTCGGCACCAAAACACGATCCACTTGTTGAAAGTGGTTCCTGCAGTCGGGCTACCGTACAGTGGCCTCTGCTTGACGTTGGATTCCTTGCTCATGCCGCTGATGGAATACATGGATGTCAGGCATGGTGCCAATACCACGCGAGCTTCATCGGGTAATGATTCCCAAAACTCAATGCCGTCAGCGCTGTGCCCTTTGGGAAGTTCAAGACCAACTGCATCGTCCTCATCCACGCTTTCTGGGCGGCAACCGACGTGAATGAGCACGCACTGAACCGCGTACGCTGCGGCATCGAGCATATCTGAATCGTTCGCCCCGCGCACGGTTCGCGCGAGATGATCGACAAGCAGAATACTCGCAACCGTGATTGACTCACTGTTAAGCGCTTGTACTTGTTGCGAAGCGATGAGCAAACGACCTGGATCGATCGCGCCGAGTTCGCTCAAACACTGCGCCGCAGCGCGTTGAACGCGACGAGACGCCTCACTCGATCCTTCACCTTCGCAACACTTCAAAAGCGCTGCAACTAATGCACTCATGATGGGGTCTGCCGCCGTACCTTCGACGCCTTGGATTAGTCCCTGGATCTCCATCCCGTTATCGGGATTGCTCACGCGCCGCCGAATTTCAGTCAAAGCGGTGGTGCGAACGGCAAGAGATTCGTCCGCCAGGCTTTCCGTCAAACTGCCGAGAAGTTGGCGAAGTGACACGAGACCTCGTTCTTGTGCTATACGCGCATTCGAGGCTTCTAGACGCTGAACGTCAGGTAACATCGGTAATCTAGCCAGATTGCCTCGCATGACGTCTCCTCGCCGCAAGACCAGTTCGTCAATCACCGCCGCCGCTTGATTCGCGTCTTCGAGTGCTCTCGCTTGAGCGATTTTGTCCGAGCCATGCTCGTCATCCTTTTGCGCGTTCGCGTCCAAATATGGCAACATGGCGACGACTATCTGATCAGCAGCACGCTGCAAGTGCGCAGGACGCTCGGACAAGACTTGAACGAGTATTTTCCAGCTCTGTAACGCAGTCCGACGCAGCTCTGGATTGTTGAGCGCGTGCGCCAGATGCGCCATGACTTTTGGTGCGAATTGCGGCAAGTGTTTACCGATGATCCAAACCATGATGGTCAATGAGCGAATATATCGCTTGTGTGAGAGCGTATCACCACTTTTATCGAACAAGACCATCTCCATCCGTGTGAAGTGAGGACGGAAAAAATCACTGACCTCGTGGGCATCCGACTGCGCCGCGTCGGCGAGCGCCTTGAACACTGTCATCATGGTTGCTGCGGACGTTATCATGTCTTCTTGTTCGTCTTTCATCGCCGCACCGGCTCGTGTGATTAGAGCCTTCATGATGTAAAACTTTTGATTGGAAATAAGCGTCAAAAGATCATCCTTGCTGTACTTCTGCAAAAAGGATTTGAACGCGTTGCTTTCTTGTTCACTCAAAGGCTTGAGCGTCCTTGGGTTGATCAGCTCTGCGATGGCTTCGTAACTGTAGTCCGCTACAAGCTGGTGCAAGTCCTTGTTCAACAAATGCGCGTACGCCTGTAAAATCGACAAATCTTCTTGCTTCTCGCTACCGGCGCCGATCGCGGTGCGAATCAGGCGCATCATGGAGAGAGGCAAAATTTCTTCCAACAGCTGCCGCGGCGACATCTTCGCTAGTTCGGCGAGCGTCGCTATGGAGTGCTCGTGAAGCGGAAGTAACGTGCCAATTTGCGCCGCAACGTCCTGAACGCCAAACAATAACTCTCTCGTTCGAACTTGACGCTTTTTTGCAAGACGCCGCAATAAGTAAATCGCACAGTTTTGCGCGGTGAGATCCATGTCGATAATGTTTTTGAAGTACACGATGACGGCTGCCGAAGTCGCACCCGGAATCGTCAAAGTTTCTGCCACCGCGGCAAACGTTCGCAGCGTGGACTCCTTAATGAATGAATCTGGGGCAGTGTCTATGCTTTCCTTCAAGTTGCGGAGAATTTGAAGACCTGACGTGAGTTGGGCGTTAACCACAGCCTCCGCGTGAAGTAACGCCGCACTACTACTGCGCCTTCGATCCTCGGGACGCTCATTCTTTGGCGGCGCCATCTCGAGCAAGATATCATCAGAGACGATCGCAGACGCCGCTTCGCATAACGCTTCGCGAACGTGCGGCGACTTGTGATGTGCAGTTCTCAACGCCGCTTGCGCGAGCGCACTGGCACCTTTCAATGTTTCACCATCTTCGGTAAAATCTCCCGCCGCGCTGAAAATCTCAAACGCGTAGCGCAACGAACGCAAACCGCTCGCGGCGACCAAACCGTCTGGATCGGCACGATCTAAAATAACGCCTTCAAGCTGTCCTGCGCTGTTTAAATCTTGCAGAGTCAACGCCGCATTCAGTGAAGGCGCCTTCTGCGCGTCACTCCTTTGCCTATTTGCATTTGGCGTACCCGCAGTGAGACGTCGTTTGTTTCTGTTAAACTTTCCGGGTGTCTTTGGCGCGCCGGCGGCGACGTCATCACCGTCGATTGAGTGCACAGCTTTAATGACCTCTCGCTTTACGACTTCATGAAACGCCTGCATAGAGTCTGCGAGAAGTTTCATCGCATTCTTTGCTTCATCGCTCCCAAGTTCGTGGCTGCACGTCTTGAACGCCGCGGTGACGGCTCTGTTACCGTGAAGTCTCGCGGCGTTGCGTATCGCTTCATTTCCGGCAGCTTTCTGAATACCATGCAAAACCCCGGCTGCAGCGAGCCCCCCGAGTGCGGTCGCAAATGCATTCCGCACTGAGATCTCTTTGGCATCCTTCAACGAGCTGAGACGCTGCAAAGCGCCGATACCCGAGGGCGGATTGGACGCGAGGACGTGCACGAAAGACACCGCAATTGCCGCTGACGAGCGAACGCCTGCATCCTGATCCGCAAAGGCTCTCGTGAGAACTTGCCGAGCTGCTTCAGAGCTCACCTTTTCCCCCGAAGTTTCCGATGATGCGAGAGAAACTGCGAGATTAAGAGCGGCGAGTTTCGCCATTCGATCGCCTTCAATCGTCTCGTCGTCGAGCAGAGCGCTCGGGTCTCTCTTTGCGATCGAAGTCCACGGCCAAGTCAAAATATCTAAAGAAATGTCTTTCGTGCTCAACAGTGGTGGAGCCTTGTTCTCTTTATCTGTTTGAACGTTTACTAGACAGTTCGCAGCCTCGGCGAGGAGCGCGTACATGCGCGTCGTTGGCGCGTCCGAAGCGTCGCCATCATACGCTCGAATCCATCCGAGCCATTTATACGTAACTTGTGCGGCGATGCGTCGAATACGCATAGATCCCGTTGATGCAGCGATAGAACGCACGATCACCGAGATCGCTAAAATTCGTTGGTACTCGCTCGGCGCGGAATCCCGAAGCGAGTTTTCTAATTCCATTGAGTCGGCACGTTGCAACTGACTGCCACCGCCCTCTCTCGCGTATGCAGAGTCTGGGCCACCTAAAAACTCCATTGACGTTACGATGCAACTTTCGATCCACTCCGATCGAGTGTCGTAATCGAACGTCACCGTGTGCACGTCTTCACCTTCACCTTCGTTCAGTCTGGAGCGTTTTTCAACCTCGTCCTCGTCGTCGACGTCTTGCTCGCGCGCGTTGGAAAACGCCATCGCCAGGCATTCAACCAAAGCGTCTGAACCTTTCGTCGCCACCGCATGAGGAAGCAGAGTTATTGCCTGGATTGCCAACGAAGGTCGCATCAACAGACACATCCGAAGCACGTCGAAAAGGACTGCGCGAACGGATTCATCGCGCGCCGATTCGATCGCAGTCAGTATGGACGTCGCCAACACGTTTACGTGCTTTCGCAAGACATCCTCACCCGCGAGTTCTTTCAGCGCGTATACCAACTCTAAAATGACTTTATCGTCGCGTCGTAGCGATCGCCCCGTGAGCAACGTTGCGATCGCGGCTAAAATGGTGTCGCACGGCACCAGCACTATTGGAATGTCCGCTATGAGATTCTTCAGCACCGCCGCGGCGGAGAGCTGCACGTCTCGCGAGCCGATGACGAGCAAGCGCGAGAGCGTGAACAACAACTCACTTGTCGTTAACGGTGCGACGTTTTGAGGATTCGTCAACAACGCGCACTCCAAGAGTTTGCACGCCGTGTTCGTGACGTTCATCGCGCACTCCAAACTCTGCACTTCAATCATCAGCCCCGTGCTCGTGGACGACGACAAACCGTTCGTTCCCGCCTCACCATTCCGCCCACTCGTCTCTTCGCTTCGCTTCACGTGCGCCAGCGCGGTGTCGAAACAACACAACACGATCGTTTCACGACTCGCTTCGTCTTCGAAATCGTCGTCCGCCGCGCCGAATTCGCCCCCGTACCGCTTCCCCGGAAACAACTCCAACACCTTCTTCGAATCGCTCGCGAGCTCCACGCACCCCTTACACAACTCATGCATCCCAACCAAATCGCTCTTCGACGCCACGGACATCAACGCGTACAACACCGAGTGCACTTGTTCGTGAAACTCTGCGCTCGCGTCCGAAACCGCCGACAACGCGAAGACGTTCGCGAACACCCTCACCGCCGACGTCCCCGCCCCGAGCGCGAACGCTCCTGGATGTTTTTTCAGCGCCCCCTTCAGCAGCGCCAGCGCTTGTTTCACCTCGTTCTCCTCCATGCACACTGCGCGTCGTTCGTCGCGTCCCGCGCGTTTCTCGTCAGTCTCGTGTTCGATCGCCTCGCGCGCCTCCACCGCGTCGTCGCTGTCGTCGCGCGCTCGAACCGCCGTCGCGCGCGCGCACCGTTCGTGGGATTTATCACCGACATCAGCGCCGGCAGCTGCGCGCGCAGATTCGCGGCGAAGCCATCGCCGCCGTCGCCCTCGCGCGCGTTCGTCTGCGCCTTCGCCCCGCTCAGCGCTCTCAGAATCCCCTCCATCGCCGTCGTTCGCGCCGTTCGCGCGCCGTTCGCGCCGTGACCCTCGCTCCGCGTCGCGCCTCGCGCCATGTCGCGCCCGCGTCCGGCGCCGCGCCGCGCGTCGCGCTCTGCCGTCGATCATCGCGCGCCAGCTGACGATGAATCATTTAAATTCAAACGCGCCGCCGCACTCGCGCGCGCGCCGGACGCGATCGAAGCGCTCGCGCGCGCCATGCCCGCGCCCGCGAACGCGTACGACGTCCCGGCGCTGCGCCGGCTCCGCGGCGCGGCGAGCGCGAGCGAACGAACGGAGAAACGGAGCGCGGCGCGGGCCGCCGCGCTGCTGCCGCTCGTCAAGGGCGTGTCGGGATCGTTCGGAGGCGTCATCGAGGTGCGAGACGCGCGCGACGACGGGCGATGGCGCGAATTTCGACGGCGCGCGGCGCGGTCGAGCGCGGCGAATCGACGCGAGCGCTCGACGGGGTCGACGCGGGACGGGACGGGCGGGACGCGCGGGACGGGACCCCGAGGCGCGGACGCGCGGAGGGCGATCGAGCGATGACGACGATCGAACGCCTCGACGACGAGACTGACGAAAAGCGCGCGAGCGCGGCGAATTTTGCAGGCGTGCTGCCTGCAACCGGTGGACGTGGTGAAGACGCGGTTGCAGTTGGATAAGTCGGGGCAATACAAGGGCGTGGTGGACTGCTTCAAGAAGATTCACGCCGAGGAAGGCGTGGGGGCGCTTTGGAAGGGGTTGAATGCGTTCGCGACGCACTTGTGCTTTAAGTACATGCTGCGAATGGGCACGAACGCGACTTTTCAGGCGGCGCTGAGGGACGAGGAGGGGAAATTGACGACGGGTAAGCGCATGGCGGCGGGGTTCGGCGCGGGCGTCGTCGAGGCGCTGTGCATCGTGACCCCGTTTGAGGTGGTGAAGATTCGCTTGCAGCAACAAAAGGGGAGCGTGAACTTGAAATACAAAGGCACGTTACACGCCGCGCGAACGATCATGAAGGAAGAGGGTGTGATGGCGATGTGGAACGGCGCGGGGCCGACCATCGCGCGAAACGGAACGAACCAAATGTGTCTGTTCACCGCCAAGGCGCACGTCGACTCATTCTTGTGGGGGAAACACGACGGCGATGGCATGGCGTTGCATCCGGTGCAATCTTTAATTTCCGGTGGGTTGGCGGCGACGATTGGGCCGGTCGCCACGGGACCGTTCGACGTCGTGAAGACGCGTCTCATGGCGCAGAGCAAAGCGGGCGTCATCAAGTACAAATCTTTCCTGCACGCGTTGTATCTCATTCCGAAGGAAGAGGGGATGTTGGCGATGTGGAAGGGGCTGCTACCGAGGTTGATGCGCATCCCCCCCGGACAAGCCATCACTTTCATGGTAGCGGACGGCGTAGTTTCCCATTTCGAAAAGTCTTTTTCCCAAGAAGACGACGACTAGGCTTAGATTTGGCGAGAGCGGCGAGAAGACTTCTCGCGACGAAGAACAATATTTTCGTCGCACGCGCGCCGACGCGCGCGCGCGAGGTATTTAATACACGTATTATAATCGTATCGCTGCGTTCACGCGCGGCGCTCTCGGGCCGTCTCCCGCGCGTCGTCCTCGCGCGTCGTCGCCGCGCTTGTCGTCGTCGCCTCGCCGTCCGATCGCCCATCAATCATCGTCATCACGCGTCGCTCGTCCGATGCCGCGCGTCGCGTGCCAACGCGCGTGCGTCCGGGCGTTCGCATCGCTCGCGCGTCCGCGTTCCCGCGCGCGATGCGTCGTCGCCCGCGCGCGCGCACCGTCGAACTCGACGCGCGCGCGACTCGGCGATTCGCGACGATGCGCGTTCGCGTCGACGCGCGCCATCGCGATGCGCGATGAAGAGACGTCGGCGACGTCGTCGAGCGCGTCGTCGCTCGAGTCGTCGAGTTCGACGGTGCTGTTCGCGATCGAAGGGATGCGGTGCGGCGGATGCAGCGCGGCGGTGCGAAACGCGCTCGACGCGCGAGACGACGTGGAGGCGGCGGCGGTGAATTTAGTGACGGAAACGGCGGCGGTGCGGTTTAAAACGACGTCGATGATAGTAGGGAGCTTAGACGCTTCGATCGAAAGCGCGGTGGCGGAGATAGGGAAGAAGGGATTTAAGATGACGCGACGCGAGCTCGGACGCGCGGCGGAGGCGGCGGCGAGAGAGGCGANCGCGCGACGAGAGGAAGAGATGGAACGGACGAAGTGGGATTTATACAAAGCCTGGGGATTGACGGCGGCGTGTTTAGGGACGCATTTGACACATCACTTACACGCGCTTGGCCTGCACGAGTACGCGCACACGGAGGTTTTGAACGCGTTGGCGCAGCCGTGGATCGGGGCGACGCTCGCGATGGGGGCGCTGTTGGGACCGGGGCGGAAGATTTTAGTAGAAGGCGCGCAGGCGTTTGCAAACGGGGCGCCGAACATGAACTCACTCGTCGGCGTGGGCTCGCTCGCGGCGTTTGGGTTGTCCACCGCGGGGGCGTTGAATCCGCAGCTGAACGAGTACGGGCAGTGGACGAATGATTTCTTTGAGGAACCGGTGCTGTTGATGGCGTTCATCTTGCTCGGGCGCGCGTTGGAAGGTCGCGCGCGCGCGCGGGCGAGCGCGGATTTGCGTTCTTTAAGTTCGCTACTGCCGTTGGATGCGCGCTTAGTGGTGCCTGATCGCGCGAGCGAAGAAGGCGAAGATCCCGCCGATCACTCGGTGATGCTCGACGTGGACAGAGCGGCGGTGAAGCCCGGAGATTTAGTGCGCGTCGTTCCGGGTGAAATTATCCCAGTAGACGGTGTCGTCGTCGCCGGAAANGCGGGTGTGGACGAGGCCACGCTTACGGGCGAACCTGTGCTGGTTTACAAGACGCGAGGGAGCGACGTAAACGCGGGCACGGGCGTGTTCGAGGGCCCACTCACGATTCAAGCGACGAGCAGCGGGGACTCGTCCATCGTCGCCGGTATCACGAGAACGATCGAGGAAGCGCAAGGGCGCGCGGCACCGGTTCAAAGACTCGCGGATGCCATCGCGGGCCCGTTCGTGTTCGGCGTCATGGGCATCAGCGCGGCGACGTTTGGGTTTTGGACGCTCGCGGGCGACGCCATGTTTCCGGGCGCGCTCATGGAAGCGGGATCGTTCGGTGCGGCGCCGTGGATGGGTCCGTTAAAGTTAGCGACGGATGTCCTCGTCGTTGCGTGTCCATGTGCGCTTGGTCTCGCGACGCCTACCGCAGTACTCGTGGCGACATCTCTCGGCGCGCGCAACGGCGTCCTCCTCCGCGGCGGCGACGTGCTGGAAACCATCGCCGGCGTCGACGCCGTCGTGTTGGACAAAACGGGCACGATCACTCGAGGGAAGCCGAAATTGAAATCGGTCTACGCTACGAGTGGTGACGATGATTGGAATATTTTAAGCGTCGCCGCTGCGGTAGAGGCAACGACGACGCACCCGCTCGCCAAGGCGGTGGCGCGTGCGGCGGATTTGCGATTCGAGACGACGGATAATTTAACCCCCGTCCCGCGGGCTTCGGCGTCAGAGACCGAACCGGGTCGTGGAGTCAGTGCGACTGTAAATGGCGAACGCGTTTTCGTCGGCGCACCATCGTGGGTGGACGAGAAGGTGCGAGGCGTCGGACCGTCGAGCGACTCGTTCGAAGAAGCGTGGGCGGAGAGCGAGACGTGCTCGCTCGTCGCCGTCGGCGTCGAAGGTCGAGGCGTTATGGGTATGCTCACCGTCACGGATGAGATTCGTGAAGATGCAGCAGCGACGGTCCAACGATTGAAAGAGTCCGGAATCACCGTTCACATTCTTTCTGGCGACAGACAAGCCGTCGTGACCGCCGTCGCGGGCGAGCTCGGCTTGGGCGCCGACAGCGTCGCACTCGGCGGCATGCTCCCCGGCGACAAAGCAAATGAGATCGAAAAGCTTCGCGCCAAGGGTTTGAAAGTGGCCATGGTGGGCGATGGCATCAACGACGCCCCCGCCCTCGTCACCGCTGACGTCGGTATCGCGATGTCTCGAGGAATGGAAGCCACCGGCAACGCCGCCGGCGTCATCCTTCTGAACGACGCCATCTCCCAAGTCGCCGATTCCGTACAATTAGGCAAGAACGCCCTCGGAAAGATTCGCCAGAACCTCGGTTGGGCGCTCGCATACAACGCCGTCGGCATTCCACTCGCCGCGGGCGTCTTGCTCCCCGAATACGGCTTCACCCTCAACCCCTCCGCCGCGGGCGCCATGATGGCGGCGAGCTCCGTCGCCGTCGTCACCAATTCCTTATTACTGCGCGGTCCCGACGCCTGGGCCGCCTTCACGACCGCATCGCCTTCCGCCGAGCGCATCGCTCAGAAACCCACGGATTCCGCGCTCGATCCTCCGACGCCGACGCGCTAGCCCCTCCTTGTATTCGCATTCCCATTCGCGTCGCGTTTCGAGCTCGAAGATGAATCGGCACGATTTCGTTCCCCTAAATCGCCATCTCGCGACCCGCGCGCGCGATGCGCGCCGACCGCGCGGCGCCCGACGACGCCGACGACGACGCGTGGCGTCTCGGCTTCCCTCGCGAGCCCTCGCGCGAGGTCGCGTCCTCGCTCCGCGAATCCGACGCGCGCCTCGAGCGGCGCTGGCGCGCATTCGTCGCGAACGGCCGCGACGCGCGCGCGCGCGGCGAGCTCGTCCGCGCGTTCGCGCGCGCGAACGGCGTCGGACGAGAGGCGCGACCGCGGCTTTGGTTCGCGTGGAGCGGCGCGGAGGCGGCGAAGCGCGCGAGCGACACGACGTACGACGAGTACCTGAGGGCGGCGGAGCTGAGCGACGACGCGGCGGCGGCGACGACGCGAGACGCGCAGATTGAGATGGATTTGGCGCGAACGTTTCCCGAACACGCGAGGTTCGCGGAGACGGGCGACGCGCTTCCGGCGTTGCGTCGCGTGCTGCGAGCGACGGCGACGTCGGCGGCGGCGGGATACGTGCAGGGGATGAATTATCTCGGTGGATTTCTGCTGTTGGTGATGGAGACTGAGGAGGACGCGTTTTGGACGCTTCACGTCGTGGTTAACGTGATGTTTGCGGGGTATTTCACGGAAGGTTTGAAGTCGCTGCGCGCGGACTTGTGTACGCTCGATCACAGGTTTCGGTGCGTGTCGAGCGAGGCGCACGCGAAGCTCGAGTCCATGGGGCTGGCGGTGAAATACTTCACCGCGCGGTGGTTGATGTGCGCGCTGATCGGATGCGCGTCGGTGCCGATTGTGCTGCGGGTGTGGGATTTGATATTCGTCGACGCCGATAGAGAACCGCGGGAGACGATCATGCGAAGCTCTTTGGCGATTCTTGCGTTGCAAGCGCCGTGGATACGAGCCGCCGAAGACATGAGCTCATCCGTGGAGTGCATTCGCGAAGCGGGGTCGACAATCGACAACATCGAAGCCTATCTCCAACGCGTCTCGCTGTTGCGCGAAATGCACTTCCCGTCGAAACCGGCGCCGGCGCCCGCGGTGACGCCGACGTCCCGAAAGAGGACATCCCGCTACGAACCGCCGCCGACGCCGGCGCGAGCGGCGATGACGCCCGTGGCGAACACTTTGTACGCATCGCTCGTGTCGTTCTTCTCACCCACACCGAGCAAAACGGCGGTCTCGACGCCGCGCGCGAGCGGACTCGCGCCGAAACGTTTGTGGAGCTTTGAAGAGACACAAGCCACGCCGAAGCGTACGCGCGTCGAGGCGGATGAGAGCGGTTCGCACGCGCAGTCGTCGATGTTCGCGAAATCAAAGACGCCGCTCAAGTCGCCGGCGCGCTCGCCGTTGCTCGCGGCGCGATAGCAAAATTTTAGCCTATGTTCGTGGTTCACAATATTCTCAACTAAAGACGGCGATGTTCGAATCGTTCGCCGTTCCTTACTGTCCGAGCGAGATGTGTTGCAACATCCTCAGCAACTCTTGGCTGCTGATGACGTTGGAGCCCATGCCCGAATCCATGAACGCGGGCGACTTTGTCGGCTTTGGGCCGCACAAACCGCCCGCCTGCTCTTCGTTTAGCTTCGCCAAACTGTTGTTTTCGCCCTCCACGGTGGCGCGCCACGCGGGATCCTCTTGCAGCGTCGTGCGAACGCTCGCGCGCTCGACGTCGTCGCACGCTTCGAGTTCACAAAGCGCGTTGGCCAAGATGATCACACTCCCCACGTTCCCCAGACGCGTTGAAATCGGCTTGGTCGCCAACGCTTCCTTGATGGATTTCGCGAGCGAGCCTTGAAGACTCTCTTCACCGCCTTCAAACATCGGCGCCCACAGAGGTTCATGTGGGCTCACCAACGCGGCGAGAATCAAACGAATCACCGTCGCGTGCAGAGCCGAACTCCAATTGTACTTGAAAAACATGCGCACGAGCGACACGAGGACAAACTGACCGTCGCTCGGAAGCTTGAGCTTTGCGATGCGCTCATCGATGTCTTGACATCCGATTTGCAAGAGCACGGCCAAAATCTCCGCCGCCGCGACGCGATGGGACCCAATCGCCGGAATCTTTTGTCCGCTTCGCTGCGTCACGGCGTCTTCGGGTTCAAACGTCAACGCAATCACCAAGGTTTCGATGTTTGCCATGATATCTCGCACCAATTCCACCGGAAACGTCTCGAGCGAATTCCCCGGCACTCGCAAATCATCCCTATCCGTCAAATCTTCCAATAGCGCGTTACTCAGCGCCCACAACAAGCTCCCTAACCTCGCCGCGTCCAGCGCTTCGTCCCCGTTCGCGACGGACTTTATCATCTCCGTCGCCGTGGACAGCGCCTCCTCTCGCGATATATCCTCCTCCAGCGACGCCTCGTCCTCCTCCTCCGCCTCCTCTCGAAGTTCACGCGTCAGCTCACCCGAGCGCTGCATCGCGCCGACCGCGCCGTCGACGACGATCTCCTCGACCTCCTCCTCGACCTCCGCCTCGACCTCCGCCTCGTCGCCGTGCGTCTCCACCGCGTCGTCGTACGCGTCCTCGTCCGCGCCCGTCGCCGCGCTCGCCTCCGGCGCCGCCATCGCGTCGCGCGTCGCCGTCGCCGACGCCTCACCGCGTCCCGCGTCGCCGTCGTCGTCGTCGTCGTCGTCGCGCGTCGATCCCATCGCGCGCGCCTCTGAGTGACGACGACAGTCATGCGCGCGTCGACGACCGCGCCGGCGTTCGCGCGGCCGGCGCGCGCGCGACGCGCGTCGCCCAAGTCGCGCGCGAACGCCGGCGTCGACGTCCCGACGCTGCTGAACAACGTGCCGCACGCGCGCGCGACGCGGCGATGGTTTTACGAGGACGCGACGAAGTCGATCGTCGCCGCGGTGACGGCGCGCGAGCGACGCATCAAGATCAAGAGCGAGTTCCCGGAGCTGAACGTAAACGGTGACGTGTATCGCGTCGGGACGACGCTGGAGCTCGTGCGCGAGACGGCGGCGGCGCTGGCGCGCGACGGGTTGCGAGTGAAGATTTGCGTGCAGCGAAGCATGGGACAGGGAGTGTTTCAGGCCCTGCCTCTGAGCCTGAGCGGGGTGTCGAAATTGCTCGGGATGATGGATTGGGAACCGGGGACGGAGGGAATGATCGACCCGAGCGGTGGAATCGGCGCGGCGGACGGCGAGGGGGCGGATTGTTTCATATTGGTGCAGCCGCAAAACATCGTGGGGTACTCGGTGCTGCCTTACATCGAGGAGATGGAGGCGGTCGTGGGCGATAAGCCGATGATCATGATTAATCCGAGGTTGGACGACGTGCAGTCCGCGGGGAACGTGATGTCGGTGCGAGGGAGGAAGGAGCGCATGGACGCCGTCGCGGCGTGGAAGGAGGTGTACCATTTTCGGCTGTTGTATCGCAAGCCGTATTTTTTCCCAATTTACGGCGCCCTGCGTTTCGCGTACTACGAAAACGAGTGGGAGTTGTACAAGCGCACGGGAGCTCGTGAATTAGAACAGTACGTGTTGCTGGGCACGTACCCGAGCGAGCCGACGCCTGACGAGATGACCAAGAAAATTTGGGGCTGACGCCGCGCGTTTGTAACAGAATTGAAGCGCGAGCGCCGCACTCCATGGCCCAAGAAAATTTGGGGCTGACGCCGCGCGTTTGTAACAGAATTGAAGCGTCGAGCGCCGCACTCCATGGCCCAAGAAAATTTGGGGCTGACGCCGCGCGTTTGTAACAGAATTGAAGCGTCGAGCGCCGCACTCCATGGCCCACGACGCCGATGACGGCGACGTCGTTCGCCTCAACGCGCTGCTCTCTAAATGGCGAGAACCGAAGATGCAGCGCGTCTTGCCGCGTCTCGTCATCCCCGACGCGACGAACAGGGCGAACAGCGGCGTCTCGCTCGAACACGCCCACGGCATCGCGATGTCGATTTGCGAGGATGGATTCAACGAAAACCACGACGTTCCGGTCGTCGTGCGCGAACGGGCGCGAGATATGCTGAAATCAGACGCGTATCGACGGTGGGAGGCGTTCTCGCGGGCGAACGCGCGCGTGCTCCCGGAGGTGTCGGCGCGAACGTGGGCGTCGCGGCGGTGGGCTTACGCCACGCTGGGGTCGTCGCACTTAAATTTGGCGCTCAAGTTGATCGAGTACGACGTGCCGAGCGTGTTCGAGCGACGATGGGAACGATCGAGGAGAATTCGTTACGGCGACGCGCTGACGCGAGACGCCGGGCTGAGAGAGGCGATCGTGAATGGGTTGCCGAGCGTGGTGCTGCGGTCCGAGACGCCTCCAGAGGCGCGAAGGGAGATTTCTTTGATGTTGAACCGCGCCGAAGACGTCGGTTTTCGCATCAATGAGCGCGGGGAAGCGGTACGCGTGCGAGATGGCGGCGACGAAATCAAGGAACTCACCGTGTTCGAGGCGTTGTCGCGAACTTTAGACTCTGAAGAGTTGTCGTCGCTCGCGAGGATCAAGTACGGTTTGGATTTAGACGACGCCGAGGCGGGATACGTCGCCGACGCCGCGGCGAACACCGCATCTCTTAGATCAAGATTATAGTACATAGCGCGCAGTAGCACTAGTCATTCGGAGATATCATCTTTATTACAAGGACGCATTTTATTGTAAGAGTTTGGGATTCATCGTCGACTGGCGATGACTTCTTGAGAACAAAATTCGCCAGGGATGGCGAGACTTAGTACGCATCACGCGGCAAATTTACGCCGGGCAAGCGGAGACATCTCCGGAAGCGTCGTCTGGCACGACCGGGATGAATTCAAACTGGGCGTTGACGTCCGCGATGTTGTTCTGCCGTGCGTGGCACGCAATTGAGCTGCCGAAATCCCGGCACAGACCTTTGCCCGATTCACGCCTCGCGAGATCTTTGTTCACGAACGTGTAGAGGGTGCCCATATCATATTCCACGTTTTGGGTGTGTTTCTTGGCCGCGGGCACTTCCGAGATTGTTAACTTCGCGCCTTCGGGAAGACTGGTGCTGTTCGTCAAAACAGCTCTGAATCCACTCGTCGGACACTTCATGACTTTTCTGTTCCAGCCATTATTCTTGGACCAGTCAGAATAACAGACGTACATATTTCCATCTTCACCCTTGCGGCTGATGGTGCGATAGACGTTGCCGTCATCGTCCGCCGGCGTGCTGCCGATGTAAAAGACTTCCGGCGCGTTAGAGCCGTTTTCTTCGTCCTGGCGACAATTCACGCCGCATCGAAAGTTTCCGTTGCTCGCGACATTATGAAAACGGCACCAGTTCACAACGTTCGCGCTCTTCTGCGCGTCCGTCATCTGCGTCATCGGCACCACCGCGCCGTCGACGTTGAGGAACGGGTCTCGAAGTCGGTGCTTCCCGCCCCGCGCGTAATACGCCCCGTCCGCCAATCCGAGCGCCGGCACGAGCGGCGCGCGACCGAGCGACGCGGTGAACATCTCCGGCGCGCGCGCCCGCGCCACCGCGCCGACGCCCGCGAGCGCCACCGCGGCCAATCCGAGCGTTTTTCGTCCGCGCACCTTCGCGGCGAGCGTTTCGCGTCGCGCCCGCTCGCCCTCGAGCGGCGTCGCCTCGACGTCGACGTCGCGCGCGATCGCGCCGTACGCCGTCTCGGTCTTCGCGTCTTCGNCCATCGTTTCGNCCTCG
>JGI26273J51734_10000576_pt1 | contig 19531 bp, 24 predicted proteins | sample SaaInlV_125m_DNA_FD_51734 | JGI IMG/M metagenome (IMG submission 51734) | reverse complement strand
GTTCAAATTGACGGATTGAATTTTAACATACGATACAGTGGACCTGATGTCCGTTTAGAGAAATTTAGCATCTCTCCTGTAGCATCTGATGATTTTCTACCTGACACTAATTGGAATGTTGAAGTGATTAAGACTGATGAAATTTCAAGACTTTATTACAAAATTACTTACAAAACTTTAGAGTAAATTCAAAATACTGACAAATTGATACTTGATTAAATTGAAATTACATGTTTTAATGTTCTATCAGGACGATCCAAAAAAATGTACTGCTGCAAAAATGGTAAAGTTTGGTCTTGCTAAAAGTATAAAAAAAATTGGTTCAAAGGGATTGGTTTTAGATCCGTTTTCAGAAAAAACATTACTTCCCAAAGATAAATCTGTGATTAATTCTATCGTTGGCATTGACTGCTCCTGGAATCTTGCAGATCATGCTTTTTCTCAAAAGTTCAACGGTATCAAAAGAAAGTTGCCCCCATTGTTTGCTGGAAACCCTGTGAATTATTCTAAATTAAATAAATTGACTACTGCTGAAGCCCTATCTGGTTCATTATTCATCCTTGGTTTTAAAGAACAAGCTTTGGAGTTACTAAACAAATTCAAGTGGGGTCATACTTTTTATGAATTAAATCAAAATCTTTTAAATGATTATTCCAATGCTGAAAATGAGGAACAAATTAAAACTATTCTTGGCGATTATGGTTTACTTTGATATTTGGTTTTTGCATATGCGATAACTCCTGTGATCACTATGATTGAAATGACAGGGACGATCCACATATTGTGATTTATTTCATTTTCAATATTTGGTTTGTTTACCGTCACGCTCGGCAATTCCGCATTATTTTTACTAACTAGAAAACTTGATTCGTAGAAATCTGGTTTTAAAACTGAATTTGAAATTGCAAATACTTTGATGCTGTTTGCACCAGTTTGTAATTTGCTTGTTATTTCTGATGCAATTTTTATGACAACTTTATTCTCTTCAAGATTTAGTTTTTCTGAGGCTTGAATGCTGCCTTTACTGTCCATTAAAAAATATAATGCTGAATCTGCATTTTCCGTTTCAATCAAAACATCTGTGCTTTCTCCGTATTGAACTATTTTGCTCATTTCAATTTTTTTAATAATTGGAAATTGTGCGTTCTCAAACTCTGACCATTTTCCAATTTTAAATGGATATGATTCGTCCTCAGATGTTTTTACTGTGATTGTTCTTGATTCTGGGGAATATGATTCTAGATAAAATGGGCCATTACTAATCACTGCGTGATTGTTTTCTTCAATCCATTTAATTGATGAATCATATCTGTTTTCGTAGTATTGTCGCGTGTTTTCACTTTGTTTTAATGAGTCTGGAATAATTTTTTTATTTTGATATTCTTCTAGATTTTCTTTAATTATTTCTGCATCTTTAGGAACAATCAATGATAGCCAATTAACACTCTTAGCTGTGGCCCCTGATCTTGAAAATGACACCTTTCCATCCGTCACTGCTTTTTCCATGGATGCTGTTATTTCCCATGGAACTGGACTCCATAAGGCTGCCCACTCTGCAATTTCATTCTCATCAAAGTGCCAATAATCTACATAGACTTCAATCGTATCGCTGTCAATTTGATTTATGCCTCTGATTGTCTGAATGCTTTGTGCTGCTCTTGGCGTAAACTCTGTATCAAATGTTTTATCATTCTCATCAGTTTGTGTTCCCCATTCGATTGTAAAATACAATGAATGTAATATGTCGTTCATATCCATCNATTCACCATTGTGCCAATTACTAAATTTGAAATCAAATGTCACCTTACTTGTCGCAAGTGTGTTTGTTGGAACGTTGTCCCATTTCTGTAATGCTGTATCCCACATTTTAGCCTCGATAGGAACTTTGATCTTTTCATTTAATCCCCGTGTCTCCACTTCCCATTGCGCTCTAACTGGAAATGTTTCTCCCGTAAATGGGTGCTTGAATGTTATGGGGTCTGAAATTATTCCCCAAATTTGTCTGCTGTATGTGTCTGTTAACCCCATTACCGGATTCCATGATCCTTGATAGATTTGCTTTACTCCGATAACTAACTCTTCATCGTTATTTTTTGCATTAATTGATGTGAATCTACTTGGCACTCCTGCCCCTAGGTCATTAACCACTCCCTCTACATTCTGATTTACCACATACTGATCAATTTTACTTGCTAGAAAAATTCTCACTGACTCGTTAATCCCTTCTACTACTGCTTCTTGAATTAACTGTGTTCTTTTTTCTGATGTTTCAAAATCACCTTTGTATATTTGTTGAGTTAGTTCATCTAATTTTTTATTTTCATAATTCCAATATGTCGGGTCGTTAAAACCTGGCATATTTGAAAACCACGGTGAATACATTTGACCTAGTCCTATAGAGTCATACTTTACAAATGCAGAGCGACCCCATCCTTCTGTGTATAGATTCCATTTTGAATCTGCTGGATTTGATCCATAAACCACCACAAATGCTTTGTTCAAATCGCCATATTCTTTTTTCACTGTGAATCCCATGTTTTCTAATTCTGATGATAAAATCTCTCCAATTGATTTTCTAACCGGATCATCGCTTCGAATAAAAACTATTAATTCAATTTCATTATTTTCAAACATCCATCTATTATCAATTTTTACTGCACCGCGCTCTGTCAATGACTTGGAAATAATTTTTTCAGATAATGTTGGATTGTATTTAAAATTGAACGACTCTAATTGCTTTATTATTGTGATGTACTCTGGATCCGTTGGCCCGTAATAGGATATAATTGAAGATCCGTATCCTCCCATCAGTTCATTAACGATTAATTTCCTATCTAGTAGGTAGTTCAAGGCAAATCTGGCATCTTTATTTGAAAACGGATTAAATTTTTCTGATTCTGCTGGATTCACTAGTAGGCTGTATGATCCTCCTGTGGAATCATAAACTTTCAATCCCTCCCTTGATTGATTACTTTCCAGTCTATCTGACGAAATTGTATAATAATACATGTCAAGATTACCGTTTCTTACTTCTTCTAATGCTGTATTTTCATCTAAATACTGAATAAATTTTATTGAATCTGCAAAAGTATTTTTTTCTGCAAACACTTGATTGTGTGTTATTATTATGATTGAAAGAGCTAGTATGATTACTAGCATTTTTTTCATACTGCTAATTCTAAATGCTTCTAATAAAACCTATATTTCCGGTGTTACGCAAAAATCATAATTGAAAATTTATCCAAAAATGATTACTAGCTTAAATGGAATAATTCAAGGCGGTGTGTCTGTCAAGGATTTTTCTACTGTAACTGAGATTAATCTTGATGACTCTGAAGATATTTTAAATAATTTTGTTGATAACGGGTTTGGAACACTGACCGATAGTTTCTATTATTTTGAAGCTGGTGATAAATTAAAAATTGCAATTTCCTTCCTTCAACATGGGTTGCCATTAGACGAAATCTCGATTGCGTTGGATTGGAGAGATTTTGAAGGGTTAACTGCTGAAATTTTATCATCCAAAAATTTTGCTGTGATTAAAAATTTAATGCTAACAAAACCTAGGATGGAAATTGATGTCGTTGGAATTCGTTTGGGTATTGCNATNNTGATTGATTGCAAGCATTGGAAAACATACAGTCAATCATCCTTATCATCTGCTGTCCGGAAACAAATTGAAAGAACCAAGCAATATGTTGCTAAAACCCCTGGCTCTACGGCTGTACCTGTTATTGTTACTTTGCATCATGACAAGATTGACTTTGTTGACAGAGTTCCGATCGTGCCTATTTTTCAATTTTCTTCATTTATTGATGAGTTTTATGGCAATGTTGATCAAATGAAAACTATAGAAACAGACTAGTTATGAATAACCCTAGACTGGCAATTACAAAAATTTTGGTAATTTTCAATGAGTTGTCTAAAGCTTTTGAATAATCTTCGTAGATGCTCTTGCCCATGACTCTAACTTTGGTTTCATTCTCTAAAATTTCATATTTTGCCGATGTGATGTTTAGTTGTGAATTTTCTGCAATTTTACTGAGCCATTTTGAAATTTTATCTGAACTTGTAATTAATCCTAATTGATAATACCCGTTTCTGTTTCTTGCTTTAACTGCCGCATAGTGTGTGTCTGACGTACAAATTTCTAATAGATTGTTTCCATTATTTGAAAAGTTTTCTACNATTTTCTCTCTGACTCCATTTTCCATGTTGTTGGCATCTGCCCATCCTAGAAAATATTTTTTATCGTTAATTTTCAGACACGTAATTCCTAATCCTCCCATTCCTAAATCCTCTGCCCACACATCCATGCCCTCGGTATTTGCATATCCGAATTCTATTGGAAAACTATCTTTTGTAATTAATGAATCCAGACATGATTTAGCAGCTTTCAATAGGTCCTCTCCGTCTTCTTTTGAAATTTCTTCACCCATTGCATTGTGACAATCAACAGTCATTATTTTTGTATAATTTCTATTATTTCCGTATTGTTCGATTTCTTTTTTTATGTAATTGGGAATATCTTCCATGCCGTGTGGTGATAACGATAGCAACAGCAACGGATTATTTCCAAATAGTATTCCTGTAACCCTTGCTTTGTTAATTTGAACTACCATCGGCTCTGTACATTTCATACCTTCTTCTTTTACCTCAAAATTTTGCAAGTTATTTAGATAATTATCTACCTCGTTTCTTGATGGCAGGTTTAACGCATGATCAGATATGCTGTGCATTACCATTGCAGACGATGATAGATTTTTGTAAATTAGGTATGGGATGTTGCTGCCTCCTACTGGATGGTATGGTCCTGGGTGAATCTCTGGTAACACCATTCTGAATTCTTTAGCTCCGTCATGTGATGATAATTTTATTTGAAATGTTGCAACTTTAGTTTCAGTTGCATGTTCTCCCATCAATTCTTCAGCATCACTAACATCGTTACCTTGCGATGCAAGATATGCTTGAATGGTTTTGTGTGTGCTTTTCATTCCTGGTCTTCCTGCTCTATCTGTTACTACTGACCATGCGGTTGCAATAATTAAAAATGTAAATCCATATCCTAATGCAATTGGATTGGTAAGCATTGGAATCCATGATTCTTGTGGAATCAATACCAGAAACATTGCTAGTGGCTGAATGAATGCAATTGCCCATGCTTTTTTCAGACTTGCCCCCAACGTTGTTGTATACAAGCCAATTCTAAAACTTGCAAAAAGTATCATTCCAAATGTAATGAAAAACAGTGATGTGTCTTTTGATAGCACTACACTTGCTAGTATTCCCATTAGGATTGTGACCACCCAGAGCATGTTTCCAAAAAGTGATGAATGCAGTGATTTTGAATATTCTTTTTTCTTTGCAAATTTTATGTCTAGTAATTGCATTGCAGCCATTACTGCTAACACCATTGGTATCTTGTACCAAAATTCATTGAACTCTAAGTTGAGATATCCAAAACATGTTGCTAATACGATTACTATTCCTACTACCAATGATCCTACCAGTGAGAAATACTTGGATCCTGGATTTACTAAAGTAAGAGAAAACCTATCGTGTATATTTGAAACGTCGTCTGATTCTTGTTCCATTATTTTTTCACGGAGCGAAAAGTGTGTCAATTATCCATGAAACTGCAATTAAGCCAATTGGAATTGAAACTACTAATCTTGGATCTAATTTGAAACCTTTTGTTTCATCTTCGAAGAATCTCATGAGACCCCCACTTGATGCTGGAAGTGGTGCTGCTTTATCTGCCATTATGATTCAGAAAAATAAATTTTAACATAAAAACTTTATTATTGTTTTTTGATTTTTTCCATCATTTCCAGTACTAAATTGATTGATTTTAGTATGGATTGCTGTTTATCGTGATCCGTCTCTCGTTCTAGTTCTTTTGATAATATTTCTAATTTTTTATCTAGTGTGTTTTTTAGGGGATTTTTGTTTTTTACTTCCTTTTCCTCAGTTACTATTTTCCTTTTTTCTGGCGCCCTTCCACATTTTGTGCATAGTGCTTGCCCTTCTTTCATTACTCTTACCCCCTTACAATATGGACATGGCTCACTTAGTAGAGTCGCCCCATTTAGCAGCATTTCTGCAGCTTTCTTTCTAAGTTCTTCCGTCATTGTTTTTTCTTATTTTTCTATTTAAAAAATCTGATTGTTTTGATTTTCTATGCTCAAAGAAGGCTTAATAGTCCGTATCCTTGAATCAATTCAGAACATATGGCAGTAATTTGTAATACTTGTGGTCTTCCTGAAGACTTGTGCGCATGTGGAGAACTTGCTAAAGATAGTACTAAAATTATAATTCGTTTAGAAACTAGAAGATTTAAGAAAAAAGGCACTATGATTGAAGGCTTAGATCCAAAATTAAATAATTTGGAAACTGTTGCAAAAGATCTTAAAAACAAATATGCTTGTGGCGGTACTGCCAAAGAAGGCTATATTTTCTTACAAGGTGATCATAGAGATACCATCAAAGAGACTCTTGTTCACTTAGGTTTTGCAGAAGATACAATCGAACTTCATTAGAACAAAATTGCAAAATCAAAATAAAATAATTCAATTACTTGGTATTCCTTTCACTGCTTTACTGTCTATAATTTTTGGACTGCTTGTAATTTCTTTTCCCATTGGAATTTACGTTGTTTTTGAAAGTGATATTGGCGATGACATTCATTATGATTATCCTCTTACTCATTTGGATATTTTTAATCAAACTGATTTCTATCAATCTTCCTTTGGTGTTAGTCTTGGCGATGCGTTTGTCATTCTATGGGTATTTTATCTGGTTATTTTTGTAATTGCCATTCTTGGACCTAAACAGCACTTTCTAAAATCCATTTCATCCCTAATTTCTATGGGCAAATATGATGCCAAATTAAATTATATGTTTGCTATGACGAAATGGCTTTCTATACTTATTCTGATTTCTGCAATAATTAATTTTATTCAGGAATCCTTTGGAATTGTAACTGTCCCTCCTCTTGGAGGCAATAGTTTAATTCAATTTTTCTACGTATCCCTTGCACCTTTGTTGGAGGAGTTTGTTTTCCGTATAATCTTAGTTGGAATTCCTTTGTTTGCCTTGTACTCTGCTCGAACTTCNATACGTTATTTTGTAAAATGTCTGTGGTCCCCTTCNTCATTGAATATGTTTGATTCTAAAAANGCAATTTTGCTGATTATTTTTGTAGGCATTTTATTTGGATTTTCTCATATTGCATTTAGTGATTCCTGGAGTGAGGGTAAGTTTGCTCAGGCAACTGCGGGCGGTATAATTCTTGGCTGGGTGTATCTTAGGTATGGCATTGTTGCTTCTCTGTTGATTCATTGGGCTACAAATTATTTCATTTTTGCATACGCTCATTTTATTTCTCAAATTAACTACGTTCCTTTGGAAATTGCCTTTGCTAACCCTCTAATGTCATCCTTGGAGTGGATATTCTTATTTTCTGGAATATTGGGAACTTGTATTTTGATTTTAAATAAATTTTATTTAAAAAAATCGTTAGTTTAGAATTTTTTTAATTTTTTCTATAAGATCTGGTTTTTCATTTTGTTTTAAAAACAACTCTAAATCTTCTTTATCGTCTATGTCCAGCATTATTCGTTTAACAAACACCATTGCGACATTACGTGTGTTCTTCTTTGCTTCGGCCATGTGGTTTCTATAGCTGTCGTTATCATAATGTGTCTCCATTAAATTTACTGGCATTCTTACAAGTGCATTTGTCCCATCAAATTTACGTGATGGGACNATTATTGCAAAATTTGGATGTGTTTTGTAATTTAACATAAAATCAATGTCCTGTGTTTTGATGCCTGGTATGTCTTGAGGAAATACCATCGATGCGACAAAATTATTCTCTAATAGGTATTCTTCTGCCAAAGACACTGCTTGATTTACGCTCTCTTCTTTTTCATCCATTATTATCACCGCGTTAAATTTTTTAGCAATTTCTATGGCTTTTTTTTCTTTTGTCACTATGATTATTTTTTCAATTTTAGGCGATATTGACAAAACTTGTAATATTTCTTCTAACATCACTTTGCACAATTCTTCTATTTTTTCTGAAGGTAACTGTAAACGTGTTTTTGCATTCGAGAATGTTTTTACTGGGATGACTGCTGCTGTTTTCAAATTAAACGTGCACTTGTTTTAAAATGAAATTTGCTAATGCGTCTTCTGCCAATTTATTCTTCATGGTAATTTTTGTATCGTACGCTTTCATGTCCAGGTCTTGAATTTTACTAACTAGCGATTTATCTTTTGTATCTACAATGACATTTGAGCATACGTCTGAATACATTTTTGCTAATCCGTATGCGTTTGATTCTATTCCTGCTGCTTGCATGTATTTTGCTGCAGGACCGCTAATTGAGTTCTCTCCGATTAATGGACTTACTGCGACAACCCTCTTCTTAATTTTTGACAACTCTTTTCTAATTCCTTTAATCTGTAGCATTGGGCCTATTGATGTTAGTGGGTTTCCTGGTGCTAGTATTACCATATCTGCATCATGAATTGCATTTATCGCTTCAGGATTTGGTCTTGCTTTATCTGATCCGATGTATTGAATTCCTTCTACTGGATCCATTCCTCTGTGTTTTACCCAATATTCTTGTAAGTGTAATTCTCCTTTGTTTGTAGTAATTCTTGTNTCCACAGTGTTATCTGTAACTGGAATTATGTTTGCAGTAACTGCAAATTTTTTACACATCCATTTTGTAATGTCGCTGAGATTTTTTCCATTTTTCAACATATTTGTTCTAATCAAATGTGTAGCTGCATCTCTATCTCCAACACCAAACCATGTCTCTTCGCCAAATACTTCCATTTGACGCAAAAAGTTGAATGTGTCTTTTTTAATTCCCCATCCCTTGTCTTGATCAAGTAGATCTGCTAGGCCGTAAATTATTGTATCAATATCTGGACATACGTATAGGCCGTATAACCAATAATTGTCTCCGACATTTGTAATTACGTTTACTTTATCATGTTGTGCAACCAAACCCCGTACTAATTTGACGGAACCCGTACCTCCTGCTAATACTGTAATCATATCATAATCCCCAGAACAAATATTCTATATCCGTTACTCCATATTACTTTTTACAAGATCCTTATTTCGTTAAATTATCGTTTATCTAAGAAATTACCATAAGTTTATTATGGTTATTTAGACGATTTTAGTCGTGGCCAAGGCTATGATTTTAACTATTTTGCTTGCTGGACTTATCGTTGTTGGTACAAGTGCTCCTGCTTGGGGTGCACAATTAGATACTCGAATTAATCCAAATAATGACGAATCTCCATTTAAGATGAGTTACCTCAAAACTGTCTTTATTGAATATCCAAACGGTGGTGTTTTGTTTGACACATTAAGTAACAGCCAATGGGTTGTGTCTGGTATCGCTGATTCCTCAAATCCTGGAGTCCAAGAATTGATGGCTAATCTAAACAGTGGAATTCAATCTGATGGAAGTCAGGCAAGAATTTCTGACTTGAATGTTACGTATGAATTTCAACTAAAAGGCCGAAGTATTCAAACATCTATTGACTATCGTGTAGTTTTAGAGGGAACTTTAACTGATTATATCATTACAGAAGATTCACAAAAGAAATTAGTTGATTTAGGATGGAGGGGATTAACAACCACATCTCCAATTACGATTGATGGAATTGAAATTAACCTTCCTCTTGGTGTTCTTGAAACTCAAGAACCAATTCTGTATAATACATTTGTAGGAACTGAAGCTGAATCTGTTCTTAGNCGAGAATTAATTAACGCTGATTTTATTTTAGAACAACCATTAACTAATTGGCATTTCTTGTTTGACCCAACTGGAATTAACGCTGATGCTAGTACATTTGGATTGGATGATTCAATTGCAGGATTTGTTGTATCTAGTTGGACCATGGGTGAAAGTAGTATTAGGGAAGGCAGACAAGTTGAGCGTATTTATGAAGCCGAAGTAATGGCAGATGAAACTTATACCGTAAGAAGTGTTCAATCCACTGATACTGCAAACTTGTCTTCAATTGGATTTGGTGCTTTAGATGTTTTAGATGGTGTTGAAATTATTGGTGTCACTCCTACTCCTCCTGATGATTACATGACAACATCCACTGGCGGTTTCCCAATTATGATTATCTATGGCATGGCTGGATTAGCAGCTGTTGGTGGTATCGGATTCTTTATTGTCAGTAGTAGATCCATGAAAAACCAAGCACAAGGACAACAAGGAATTGATCCTAACAATCTTGTCGGATATCAAACAAGTGCATCTTCTGGTGGTTATCAAACCAATAGGGGTGAGGCTCATTTGAAAGACGACACTGATTATGCACAAACAAGAAGTGTTTATGAGGATACGCCGCAAGAAACTGTTCCACAAGAAACTGTTCCACAAGAAACTGTTCCACAAGAAACTGTTCCACAAGAAACTGTTCCACAAGAAACTGTTCCTGAACAAACAANGCCTTCTTCTGGTGAAGACGCTGCATGCGGTTGTGCTGCATCTGTAGAAATTGGAACTGAATGTGATTGTGAGATGCATGGTTCATGTCTATGTGATGCAACTTGTCAATGCAATGCAGATATTTGTAAAGAACAAGTTCGTGAAATGAGTTAAGATTTCATTAATNCTGTCATTTAATTTTAGAATAATATNAAAAAATAATATAAAAAATATGTGTGCTGGGAGTAACCCTCCTTCTGTTTTCACGATATTTCGCTTTGCAGCCTACCTGAACCTGGTACAGGATCCTAAGGTTCTGTTTGGCTTTGCTCCATGTGGGTCGTCTGTTTCATTCCTTTTATGGAAACCTCAGGTTTTTGCCATCACTGTGCGCCATATTGGATTTTTTTCTGCATCGTTGCCAATCATCTCTGATTATCTATCTCCAGATCACATTTCCTGTATGGAGGGAGGAGTTTCCTCTGCCGTAGCAGCGTATCGTGCTCCAGCTCACATGGTATTGGTATTTCATAATGTGATTTGAATATTACTTTGTAGGTTTTGTGCCTATGATAAATAACGTCCCTAATTCTTTTTTCCATTTTTCGCTACTTTTCAAATCTTTGATTTGTTTTGTCTCTGTTAGGAAACCAGCATTTTTAAAAAATTCTTTCCATTCTTTTTTTGAATGTAGGTGCATTTGAATTTTCATCATGCTTGCCCATTTTATTGTGGCTTTATTGTCTGTGTAAAAATCTGTACCGCAGAAGAATTTTCCTCCTGGTTTTAGTAGTTTGTAAATTTTCTCAATTGCTTTTTCCATTGAATCTGCATAGTATATTGACTCCATGGCAAAAACAAAATCAAATTTTCCTGTATGCTTCCATGACTCTACATCTGTATGTACAAAACTTTCTTTATTGTTATTTATTTTCTTATTTGCTTGCATGATCATTTTTTCGCTTTTATCAATGCCTATTGCTTTTTTACATGTTGACATGTCTGATACATATTTTATCACCCATCCATTTCCGCAACCTACATCTAAAAATGAAAAAGGTTTGTCAAACGAGATTTTTTTCAAAAATTTTAAAACATTCACTCCGTGTCCTTTTTCCATCGACTCTGCTTTTCCATTCGCTGCCCACTCATCAAATTTTTTACTAACATTGTCCATGTTTAATTGATTTTTTTCATTCAATTATAATCTTCTTGACACTGATGATTGATTCTAATAAATTCTACGTGTTTGTTATAAGTAATTTTAAATAAATTAACTTGAAGAGAAATTGCCTGACGAATCTTGTAGAAATTGTGGTGGATGTCTTATTGATGCAGCAAATTGTTTACACTGCTTCAAATCAACATNCATGATTTGTAAAACATGCTCTACATTGACTTGTGAGCAATTTCATTCGTTATGCATGTCAAAATCGACCAACCAGACCGTATCTGTGCCTAAAATCATGCCTGGATTCTGCAACGCTCCAGTATCCTTGGCATGATTTTTAAAAAATTACTAACTTTTTTTGTTTGTAAATTATTTTCCTTTAACTAAATTGAAAAGTTGTCTGACTGCTAATTTTGGATGACTCATTGCTAATTTGAGCATATTTGATAATCCAAAATCTGCTTTTATAAAATCTAAAAACTCATCCGTTTTTAATTCGTTAATTATGTCTAGTTCTTTATCCCACTCTTTATCTGATAAGCCAATCCATCTATCTTGAACTTTTCCTGCAGAGTTAATTTTTGATTCAATTGCATTTCTCCATTCTTCTTCATATGGATATAGTGCATCTTTGTCTGTCTTTTTATTTTTTATTGCATCCGATGCAACTTTACCTGCAACTCTGCCAAATTTTATTGCATATCTAATTCCTTCTAGAACTAATGGGTTTGCTTGTCCTGCGGAATCCCCAACTAGGATTAAATTATTGAAAACTGTTTTTCGTGATAAACCATCGTTTGGAATTAAGCCGTAATGGAATTCTATCGGTGTTATTTTTCCTAATTTTTTTATTGGACCTAATTGTTTTTCAATAATTTCTTTGAGTCTTTGAGTTGGGTCTACGTCTGATTCTGGTTTACCTACTCCCACTCCAATTCTTACGATGTTATTTCCTAATGGAAATATCCATGCATACCCTGCAGGTGTGTATTCTTGTCCTACCATTAACCACCATGTGTCTGGATCCGCATTTTCTACCGTTGCTTCGTATTCTGCTCCTGCCCCAAACCTTTTCCACTGTGTGACAAAACCCATTGCTTTGGAAATTGTAGATGTAAATCCTGTGGCATCAATAACTATTTTTGAACGAAATATTATTTTTCCATTTGGCCCTGTACCGCTTACACCTACGATGTCGTTATTTTCATTTTTAATAACTTCGTTAATGTTAATTTTTAGAAAAATATCTGCCCCTCCTCTTTCAGCTTCATGTGCCAACCATCGATATGTTTTTCTTACGTCTAATACCGCTGCTGTTGCAATTGAATCATTAATTGTTACTTCATTATTTGGTGAGACAAATGAAAAATTCTTGATTGGATTGTAACAATCATCTGGAATTCCAAATTCTTTGATACTTTCAATCCATGTGACCCCACTTGTTCTTACTGTTTCCGCAATTGAGTTCTCTTTTTCAATTAATGCTACCTTTATTCCGTTTTTTGCAGCTGCAAATGCTGCTGATGATCCTGCTGGACCTCCTCCTACCACCACTAAATCATATTTGTATTCTTTAGGCAATTATATTCAATGATAACTATCTAGGATATAATTTTGAGGAATATCTGTACCTGTTATTTTTTTAACACTGGTTCACCTGCAGTGTCATTTTCTCTTTCTACGTCGAAAGTTTCCATATGTGCTAGATCCCTGTGCATGTAGCTGTGTGTTTCGCCCTTTATTTTTCTACAAAATTGCGAATGAATTTTTTTCTCAACTTCTAATGTTGTTTCATTTTCATGAAATAGGCGTTTTCCACAATCTTCACATCTAAATTCAGGCATAAATCTTGTCTATCTCAAATCTATTTAGATGTTTCAGAATTATTTTATGGCTGATCTATCTTTTATGCAGACATAACCCTAAACTTTAGATGTTTCAATATTGGTTGTAATCTATGTCTGAATTTAGCACCATTTCTTTTTTTATGTGGGGTGTAATTACTGGAATTACAATGTTGGTTGTTGGATTTTCTTATCGTAGATATTTAAAGAAAAATAATCCTTTTTCATAATTTTTACAACATGTTGTTAATTTTTTTAATATATTGTATAATGCCTGTGTAGTCTAAATCTCCTAATCCTTCTTTTATCGCATTTTCATAAATCTCTTCAGCTTTAGTTATCATTGGTAGTTCTATTCCTAAATTCATAGATGCACTTGTCATAGTTGTAATATCTTTTTTTAAATTTGCTAGCGTAAATGTTGCATCATGCTTACCTTCTATCATTTTAAATGCTTTATTTTCACTCATTCCTGTTTTAAAATATGTTGAATTTAACACTTCCAAAAAGATCTTTGGATCTACATTTGATTTTTTAACCAATGNGATGCCTTCAGATAACGACAGTGCTAACATTGTGATTTGTAAATTCATTGCAAGTTTAATTGAATTTGCTACTCCCTGTTCTCCTAGAAATAATANTTTGTTTGCAATTTTTTCAAACACTTCNTTACATTGATTGAAACTATCTTTTGATCCTGATGCCATCATCACTAATTTTCCTGTAATTGCAACATTTGGACCTCCCATAACTGGAATTTCTAATTTTTTAATTTGATACTGTTCAAATTCTTTTGCAATTTTTTTTGATTCAACTGGATCAATTGTACTCATATCTGCAACAATCAATTTACTGTTTTTGCCTTCTATGATTCCATTTTTTCCAAATGATATTTCTTTTACAGCTTCTGCATCTTTCACTACGATTATTATTATTTCTACTTTTTCTGCCATACCTTTTGGTGACGATGCCACATGTGCACCTTTTTTTTCAACTTCATTTGTTTTTCCTTGAGTTCTATTGTATACTGTAACATCATATCCTAAATCTAGTAAACGTAAAGCTATGGCGTTTCCTAAAATTCCGATTCCTATGATGCCTACTCTCATTGAATTACTCCTAAATTATTTTTAAAATTAATGACGTTCTTCATTTTGTATTTCCCATTGAGCATTACCTAATCTTGACACTGAAAATTCTAGTTGCCCAATTGTTTTATCTCCTTTCTTTACTTTGGCAAAATCAAATTTCTTTAATTTAAATAATTTTTCTTTTGGCTTGTACCCTCCTTCTATTACTTTAATCTTGAATTTCTTGCTTGCTTTAATGATCATTTTTCTTGCAATTTGAACATCTCCCATCCATGAAAACATTTCAAAATGTCCGAAGTTTTTTGTAGAAACTTCATAATTGTATAATCTTGCTTCTAGTTTGATATTTTGCATCTTTGACTGTTCATTTAACCATCCTACTATTTTTTCCCCGTGTCCTTTTTCAACTCCAAATGTTTCTGAATTTGCCATTCCTTTTTATTTATAATTTTAATCCATAATAATCATTTTCAAATGGCTGTTAAATTAAAATATTCATTAATCTCTGAAATTGTATGCTTACAATCGATTGCAAGGAAGTATCATCTATTCAAAATGAATTACTGGTTTATGTTGCAGATAAAGTTGAAGCTATCCCTACTTTAAAAAACCGTCAATTCACTCTATCTACATTTGACGATGACGATATTTTGGATGTTGAATTAGTTATATCGACGATTAAGGAGTATTTTGATTCTATCCATGAAGGTTCTAATTTTGCTGTGATTTCAAATAATAATTTTATTAACATTACTTCTATTTCTGGGAAAGTAATTGAGAGGGATTCTCAGAAGACTCCTGATGACATGTTTTCGTGTACTCATTGTGGATTTATGACTAAATATCAAGTTGAACTTAATGTCCATATGAGAATTCATTACATGTAGTTTAATTTTAGAATCTAGTGAGAAATTTAATAATTACACAATATGCATTAATCTAATTTTCTTGTAATGTGTTATCTGCTGACGCTATAATTCATAAATTTGTTAATCCATTTGAAAAAAACATTCATACAATTTGAATACATTTTTTTAACTCATTTTTTTATTTTATGTTATGAATAAAAAAGCAGTAATTTTCGGTATACTTGTAATCTCTCTAATTGTTGTAATTGTCACATCTATGTCTTCATCAACTGATGAAACATTTGATGTCGATATGACTAGAACTCACGGAAGTATTTCTACTGCACTGGGTTCTCCTATTTTGGGTGATCCTGATGCCCCTGTCACTATTGTGAATTTGGTGATTATCAATGCCATCAATGTCATAATTGGTTTGTTGATACTAAACCTATGATCATGCGTGACTATATTGAAACTGGAAAAGTAAATTTAGTTTTTGTTGATTTTGCATTTCTGGGTAGAGATTCACCAAAAGCTGCTCAGGCAACTTATTGTGCAGATGATCAAAACATGTATTGGGAATATCATAACTCACTATACACTTCACAAGAGTCTAAAATTGATAATGGATGGGCAAGCTCTGAAAGATTGAAAGCTTTTGCATTTAATTTGAATCTTGATATGGATTTATTCAATGAATGTCTTGATTCTGAAAAATATTCAAAGCGTGTACAGTACAATTCTCAGCAAGCACGAGATAACGGTGTACGGGGCACTCCTGGTTTCTTTATCGTGGATTCTGATTATAATCAAACACAAATTGGTGGTGCACAACCGTTTTCTGTATTCCAGAAAATTTTGGATTCCATGATCTAAATGATAGAAATTTTTAAAGCTGTTTTTTATAATTTTAAATTTTTAGTCTTATCATTGGTAATTTTTTCATCTATGTTGACGATTTTATTACTAATTTCTGAATTCATTTTTTTAGAACCCTATTTTGTAACTCACATTCCTTCTGGAAGTGAAATGGGATTTATTTTAATTGTAGTGCTTGCTGGGTTATCGGCATTGGTAATTCCTATGAATCTATTTAGAATAATTAATCTTAAAAATTCAAAACACAAAATGAGTGGAAGTATATTTGGTACTATTGTGGGTTCTGCTGCAGGTGCATGCAGTTGTGGCCCTATTGGATTTGCTGTAATCTCTACTTTTGGCTCTGTTGGTGCAACTGCCACTGCGTTTCTAACAAATTATGAAATTCCAATTAGNATGATTGCTATAGGGATTCTTGTTATTACTTATTTTACAACGATCAAATCTCTCAAATCTGAATGTCAAGTCACGTTTTAGTTTTAATGAATTAGAAATTACCTCTTAGGTNAATTTTTGTAACCTTAGAATGTATCACCAAGTCAATATACTATNGTTTGTGACAATAATTTTTATTCCCATTCGTCCAAGCCGAAGAAATTCAGATTCTGATGAAATAGACGATTCTGAAGACTGACTTTCTATTCCTATTTTATCTTGAAATTATTTAAAATTTATTATTTCGTTCAGATATTTATTTAGGATTTTTGGATTGTTTGTATGCAAAATTGGAATCTTTTCGNTGCTNTTTTTATTATTTCTAGTCCTATTCTTTTTGCAATGATCGCATTTCCTGACTCCATTGCTTGGAGCTGGAATGAAGGTAGAGGTGGTTACTTTTTTGCATTAGTTTTTGTTGTTGCTGAATTAATTGGTTTGAAAATTGTTATTTCTAAAAAACGATTACTTTCAGTAATCCCTCTTGCATTATTGACAATTAGTTATTTAATTTCATTAGAATATGGTTTAAGAGAATTTCTTATTGAATCTGCAACACAATTTGACGTACAATTAATTTACTCTTGGACTTGGATGTGGGATTTTGTAGTTATGGCGATTTTCATTGTTGTTGCACTAACTATTTTCTTTGGAAAACGTTGGATACGTATTGCTCCTGCAGGTCCAATATTTCTTACTGGAACCGCAATAATTCTTTCATTGGATGCATTCTTTCCCTATGATACACTTGGTCCATTACAATACATTGTTCCATATTTTGTTCAAGCTAACGTTTGGATAATCACTTTGCTTGATTTGGGAACTGCAGTAGCTCGTGATAATATAATGTTCTTACGTGGTGATCACGGTTCAATGGCATTACAAGTTTTTTGGCCTTCTGCTGGTGTTCACAGCATTATAATTTTCTCATTAGTAATTGGAGCGTTTATGCTAAAAATGAACATTCCGAGAAACCGNAAGATTGTTTATTTTATTTTAGGTATTGCTGGAACTATAGTTGTTAACTTAATTCGTATTTTTTCATTATCTTGGTATGCCCTTAAAGTCACTACTGATCCCGTTGCATGGGAAGAATATCATAAAATTGCAGGGGAGATTATGTTTTTGCCTTGGTTGTTTGCTTTCATTNTTGTTGTAATTGTTATAGAATCTAGGCGTCTAAAAAAATTAGAATCAAAAAATATTAGAAATTAACTTTTTTTAAAAATAATTTGTAATGTCACTTTGTCCTTTAATCTCTGAAAGATCTGCAACTTTTACTCCTAACCTTCTAATGGTAATTATCTGATTTTCTAACGCCTCTGACAGCAGTTGTCTTGAGTTTTTTTCTAGTTCTTCTAAATTATTGGTTGAATTTCTTAACATTCTTGATTTTGATTTACTCGTTAGATCTGATTGTATGAAATGTATTCCAATTGATTTAAACATTTTATTATTTTTGATAATTACATGATGCACTTGTTTACACAACTCTTCTAAATTTTCTAATAGAAATTCATGATTTTTTGAATCTTTTTTTAAAGTTGTCATCTTACTATACTGTGTACTATCTTCTTTTTCTTTTACTAGTTCGTTATCTACGCCTCTAATGGCATTGTAAATGTATGTTCCATTTTTTCTTCCAAATTCTTTATTCAATGTAAACACGTCTATTTTTTTTAAATCTTTTATTGTCTCCATAAACATTTCATTAAATCTTTCCTCTGTTTTTTTCCCAATACCTGGTATCACTCTAATTTTTAATGATTCTAAAAATTTTTTCACACTATTTGGTTCTACAACTGTTAGGCCATCTGGTTTTTGATAATCTGAAGCTATTTTGGATATTAATTTATTTGAAGAAACCCCTACCGAACAACTTAATTTAATTTTCATTTTGATTTCATTTTTAATTTGCTGGGCTAGGAGTGCTGCCTTTGTAAAATCTCCTTCCACTCTTTTTGTAACATCTAGGTATGCCTCGTCTCTTCCAACATATTCAAAAATATCTGCACTTTCTTTCATTATTTTCATTGCCTTTTCAGTCATTTCAGAATAGTAGTCAAAATCTACTGGCAGAAATACTGCATCATCTCTCTCTTCAAGTTTTTTCTTTGCAAATGATATTGGCATGCCTGATTTTACCCCATATTTTCTTGCAGTATAGTTTGCAGTTGCAATTGCTCCGCTATCTCCACCCCTATCTGAGAATACACAAACACACACTGGGTTTGTTTTTAATTCTGGTTTTCTTACTTCTTCACATTGGGCATAAAAATAATCAAAATCTATGTGGAAAACTATTCTTTCCAATACCACATCCATGTTAATTCGATTATTATTGTATTTTGCATTGATTCTAAAATTAAATTTAAACTCCTAACTTAATATCTAAATATTGATATTATTTAGTATCTGCATGGATTATCCTGTATCTGCTGATGAAAACGGTGTGAATTTTAATCCTGATAAAATGGAAAAAGAAAAACTTTACCATTGTATTTTTAAGAATAAGGCTATGCTGGTATTCAAAGATTCTCAGGACATGATGAATTGTTATGAAATTGAACAACCTGATCTAGTTGAGCAAATTAAAAAATGCCCTTCAGATGATGCCCTTGAAAAATTATTTCAAGACTATTTGGAAGGAAAACACCTGAAAAACTAAATAAACGATAAAATTAGCTGGATATAATAGGAATTTAAAATTGAGCGCTAATAAAAAATCAAATGATGCAGAGGATATTTTATCAGAATTTGGTTCTAGAACTAATCCAGAGCCTGTAGCCGA
>JGI26273J51734_10000575_pt1 | contig 19533 bp, 19 predicted proteins | sample SaaInlV_125m_DNA_FD_51734 | JGI IMG/M metagenome (IMG submission 51734) | reverse complement strand
AGCATGATGGTTGGCGGTGACCGAATTCCAGTTCCAAANGTCGTTGCAGGTAACATCGCAGCGCTCACCGGTATCCGATCAGCGGCCGCTGGTGTGACCCTTTCCCACGACAAGGACTTCACTCCATTCGAAGCAATTCGACACTACTCAGATCCAGTGGTGACCGTTGCTGTCGAGCCAAAGAGCATGAAGGACCTTCCAAAGTTTATCGACGCATTGCGCTCCCTCGCTAAAGCTGACGCTTCCTTGCAAGTGACAACAAATGCAGAAACCGGAGAAGCATTGCTCGCTGGTATGGGTGAACTTCATTTGGAAATCACCGTTTACCGAATTGAAGAAGAGCAGAACATCAAGGTCAAGGTCAGTCCACCTATTGTCGTCTACCGTGAAGGTATCGAAGGNAACAACCGAGGCAGTGCATTCGAGGGCAAGTCCCCGAACCGACACAACCGTTTCTTCTTTGAAATTGAACCACTCAGCGAGGAAGTTGTTGCTGCACTCCGCAATGGCGACCTTGGAGATGGCCCGGTCCGCTCCAGTGACGCAAAGGAAACTGGAAACAAATTCGGTGAACTTGGAATGAACAAGGACTTGATGCGAAAGATCTACGCCATCAAGGGAACCAACGTTCTTGTCAATGACACCAAGGGTATTCAAGGACTCCACGAAACTCGTGAACTCATCATTGAAGCTTTCAACGCTGTTTGTGTGAAAGGCCCAATCGCTGACGAACCGGTTCAAGGTATGTTCATCCGACTTGTTGACGCAAAGTTGCACGAAGACGCCATCCACCGTGGCCCTGCTCAAACCATCCCAGCAGTTCGAAACGGAATCAAGGGCGCTATGCTCCGAGCACGCACCGTTCTTCTCGAACCAATGCAGAAGGCATTCGTGTCCGTCCCTAACAACTGGTTGGGTCAAGTGACCCGTGAAGTGACCAACCGCCGTGGTATTATCGAAGATATGCCATCAGAAGGCGAAGTCACGACCGTTGTTGGTGTTTTACCAATCGCAGAAACATTCGGTTTCTCCAACGATATCCGTGCAGCATCACAAGGACGAGCTGTTTGGAACACCGAGAACCTCGGATTCCAACAACTCCCACCTCAGTTGTTTGACAAGGTCGTCGCAGAGATCCGAACTCGAAAGGGTCTGAAGCCAGAACCTTACCCGGAATCGTACTACTCAGAGTGAGCAAGATGACCGGCTCGGTTGAGGGCCTGTTTGTCTCGCCTCAAGGTGGTGTGCCCAAAGGCATGGTTGAGTCACTGCAAATAACAACCAACGGTTGTATTGGTGATCGGCAGAACGATTTGAAACACCACGGTGGTCCAACCCGAGCCGTCTGCCTCATGTCAACTGATGTGATGGAACGCTTGCAGGCCGAAGGCCATCCAATCGCTGGAGGAACAACTGGTGAGAACCTCTTGATTCGTGGCATCGTCTGGAACGAACTCGACATTGGTACAATCCTTATGACCGAGCATGTCAAACTGCGAATCACAGGTGATGCACCACCATGTAAGACAATCAAAGCATCGTTTGTTCAGGAGAACTTCATGGCCCTCTCACACAAGAAAACGCCTCAACAAACACGCTGGTATGCTGAAGTGTTGCAAGAAGGCATGATGCACCGTGGTGAATCAATCAAAATAGATTCGCTCAGCTGATCCGCTGCAATTGGAAGTCTGTGAGTTCCCGGAGAGCTCGTAGTGCAGGTCCATCAGACAGTTGGTTCAAGCATTCGTGAGCCTTTGAGTGGTAGGCCTCTGCACGTTCACGTGCGTATTGGATTGAGCCAAGGTCACCAAGTGCCTTCAATCCGGCATCGATTTCTTCTTGAGATGCAGCATCTCCTTTTCCAAGAACGCTGAGAAGTGTATCCTTCGTTTCGCTTTCAGGTTGGCGAAGGGCATGAATCACCATCAAGGTCCTCTTTCCTTGAGCAATGTCAGAGCCACATGGCTTTCCAAGTGTTTCTGAATCCGAAAGGGCATCGATNANGTCATCCATCAATTGGAAGCACAAGCCGACTGCGAGACCCCAATCATGCATGCATTGCACCGTTTCTTCATCTGCTCCAGAGAGGTAGGCACCAATCTCTGCACAAGTGAGGAACATCACAGCGGTCTTACCGGTGATCATTTCGATGTACTGGTCTTCTGAAACGCTGCCCATGGTTTCGAAATCAATGTCAAGTTGCTGCCCTTCAGAGACCCTGCGAACCATCCGACCAATGCGCTTGACCAAGAATGGAAGCATGGCGTGCTCAATGCCTTCTGCAACGGCCATTGCTTCGAACGCAATGGCGAGCATTGCGTCGCCTGCATTGATTGCAGTTGGCAAGTCATATTCGATGTGAACAGCATTTCGACCACGTCGAATGTCATCATCGTCCATGATGTCGTCGTGAACCAACGTGAAATTGTGAATGGTTTCAATTGCTGCCCCAACATCAAGCAAACCTGCATGTGTGTCGCCAACAGCCTTTGCGACCATCCATGGTATGCATGCGCGAAGTCGCTTGCCACCGCCCTCCACCAAGTGCATCATTGCACCAGAGAGGCGAGGGTGGGAGGTATGGGTGAGGGCTCGTTCAATTCTTGCCTCGACGAGTGGTTTGACTTCAGCAAGGGAAGTCATCAGGTCAGCACCTTGCGCATCGGGCAACAGGTGACTCACATCACCCATATCGTGGATTTTTCCGTCGACCAATTCAGCAAGGGCATCTGCATCCCCAACAGCGTCCCACCATGTTTCATCCATGACCCGTGCAGCGATGCAACGGAACCACGGTGCGATGACGCCCTCAGTCTGTTCTTCATCGATGAGCAGAGCTTCGAGTTCTTCTTCGGAGACCCACTTGATCTCAGAAATCTCATTGGGGTTGGGGTCAAGATCGACATCGGCCTGAATGACGAGAATGTGGTCGATTTCTCGTTCGGTCCATGTTTCATTCATTCGAGAACTGTACCTCATCTTGGTGATGAAGTGAAATGAGTCAAGAGGAACCTGTCCTGGAGCNATCCCCAATTCTTGCTCCAACTTGCGCACTGCGGCACGCTTGGAACCGATGGCATCTGCCTCTTCCATTTCCTCATCACAGTGGAGAGGGTGGGAGCAGCAAGAGTTTGCCCATACACCGGGGAAGGTGACTTTATCGGAGGCTCGGCGTTGAAGCAAAAGGCGCTTTTGATTGTCAAAAAGCAGGACGCTGAAGGCACGATGGTAGGCACCAGTGCCCCGGTGAGCAGCAATCTTTGAACCTGGGCCAATGACTTGGTCCCATTCATCTGTGAGAATAATGGCCTCTGCCATGAGGGCTGACTGAGTGGAGTCAGCACCCAATGACGACAACAACTTCTGCTCATCATCAGCCAGTTCAATGGTCGGGACATCAGAAATTCCGTAACCTGCCATAGCAATCCCTAATCCAATCGATGCGCGGTCGCTACATGAAGAGTTCTCTCAATTTCCATCATCCTGACGGAATGGGTTGCTCAACTGACCACGCGTGTTCCACGCACTTCCCGGCCCATGCAGGCATCAAAAACACGATCGGCATGACCGCCATTGACCATGAGAACTTCAACACCTTTTGCAGCAGCCTGAGCCCCACGTGCAGCTTTGAGGCCAATGCCCCCCGTGACATCGATTTCACTTTGATGGGTGCCTTCAAAGGCGATTGATGGCGACCATTCTTCGATTAGATCGTCTTCTGTAGCACGCTCAGGTGGGCAACGAAGCAAACCATCAACGCCGCCAATGGCAAAGACCAAACGTTCCACATACGGCACTTCTGTCGCTAAGCGGTACACCAAGTCATCGCCTGAGAGAATACCAAATTCCGCATCGCCGGCAACAGGCACCACATCACCAAACGTGACAGCCACCGTTCCTGCCCTCACATTGAACCGAGCAAGATCCCCTTCAAATTCAGCACCAACGCCTTCAGCCCAATGATGTGGAGGGTGAATCACCGTTGGGACGCCTTGTTGTTGAAGTGCGCTACATACATGGTCATTGAGCGCCAACATTTCTTCTCGCACACATGCGACTGCATCGGCTTGAGATTGGCACTGATCGTCCGGAGTGAAATCCGCATCGACGCGACCTTCATTGAGCCGCCAATGCTTGGCACGGAGGTGGCCATATGAACCAGCGCCATGGACGAGAATTACATCCAAGTCGTTGTCCAAACAGCGACGGACTGAAGTTGCCAAGGCCTCAATCACATCCAGTTTTGGTGTGCAAAGCGTTGTCTTATCCGTGATTAGGCCACCGCCCCATTTGATGACCACACGCTCACGCATGGCCTTTCCAAAAGGATGCGGCACATGAGGTTGCCTCAATGGAATCGAGAGCAAGGACTGCACCAAGCATTGATGAGGCAGGGCCAAAAGCCATGCACATGGCAGAAGGACCAACCCTTAGTGATTTCATGCGACACTTGCAAGCAGTGCTCGAGGAATCAACCGATATTCCAGATGCGAAGGAACAACAACACCGCCAATGGCAAATTGAAGCAGCCATACAGGAAGCCATCATCTTTGGCAACCGTTACCGCGAACTCCAAGAGCACGGTCTGGACCCGTTGCGATTGGTCAAACCAAAGTTGAATGATCCAGTTGCGCCACCCGTCAACAAAATCGAGGCACTGAAAACAGGCAGCATGCAGTGTGCAGGCTGTGGGTCACACCTTGAGGCGGACTTGAGTTTCTGCCCAGCATGTGGACAAGAAAAGTGAAGTTCACTCTTCTTCTTGTTCTTCAAGTTCCCATTGGGCAATCATCTCGAGCACCATTGGGTCGTCTTCTTCGATTTGGTAGAGGTATTCACCTGGCATCTCATCGACGAGGTAAACGGTTGTACCAGCACGGTAGATCACATGACCGTCAGCGATGGCACGAACTGTGTCAACCTCAAGAATGGCGGGTCGGTTAATGCGGACGTGCCCTGCTTCCATGGCGTTGCTGATGGATTTTGACAGGTGAACGTGCTTTCGGTCGCCTGCGGTAATACCGAGTTCCTTGATGGTTGGAACTTGTTCGACTTCACATGGCCAGTAGAGAGCTTCTGGGATGTTGTCAGTTGGTAGATCGAGTTCCAATTCAATCGAGTGCCCGTAGGTTGCGCGAAGCATGTCACCCTCAACTTGGTAGCGACCTTTGTCGTCAGCGCTAGCGATTGCAGCGAAGTGCCATCCACGAAGCCAATGGTAATGGCGGCGTTGCTTGGCGATGTTTTCAGAGAGTTCACGTGAGTTGACCCATCCGTTGATGTCCATTTCCACATTGAATTTTTCAGGAGCGTGTCGGAGAACCAAAGCAAGCATTCGTCCAAGCGAGTTGGATTCACGGTCACTCATGATGAATTTTCCTTCTTCGTTGCAAGTTGGGCAGTTGGCGCCTTTGAAGTGGCCGTGGCTTCTGCACTGTCGTAGCATGTTTGATGGGCGGTTGTGGCCTGTTCTTAGTACCTGCGCTGGAATCAGATTGTTTCATGATGCAATTTCAAGGACCGACTCAATCAAATGCTGACGGCTGTTGGGAGGTTCATGGTCGATGTCGCCGTCATTGGTGCGGGTCAAACGAAGTACGGAAACCACCCTTCAGGATTGAAAGGGATGTGGGCAGAAGCAGCCGAGCGTGCTTTTGCAAGCGTTGACCAGAATTTCGAGCCACGGTGTGTCGATGAAGCCTTCATTGGTAGCGTCGCATTCGGCGGTGGCCAACTTGGAAATACAGCAGCGCTGTTGACTGAACACTCAGGGCTTGAAGGGATTCCAGTGCGCCGGGTTGAGAACGCTTGCGCTTCATCTGGATTTGCCCTACGTGATGCTTGGATGGCCATCAAAAGCGGTCAGGCCGACGTCGTGGTTGCTGGTGGCATCGAGAAAATGAATGACCTTTCACCAGAACGTCGACGGTTCTGGCTTGGCGTTTCTGGCGATACTGAATGGGAACGATTGGCCGGTCTGACATTCCCTGGAACCTACGCACTCATGGCACGTCGCCACTTCCACGAATACGATTCAACACACGATGACCTTGTCAACATCAGCGTCAAAAATCACCTTCACGGGTTTGAAAACGAAATGGCGCACATCCGTAAGGAGGTCTCCTTCGAAAAGGCCCAGAGTGGATTCATGGTTGCCGACCCGTTAACTTTGTACGATTGCTGTCCAACTTCTGACGGAGCCTCTGCGGTGATCTTGGCCGCCGATCATGTTGTTCGTCAATTTACAGACGACCCCGTCTGGTTGCGCTCCTCAGGTGCGGGCTCGGACTTCCTCGCCCTCCACGATCGGCCAAGCATCACACAGGTTCGTGCCACACAGCAAGCCTCGAACGCAGCTTACAAAGCCGCTGGCATCACTGCTGCGGACGTCGATTTAGCAGAAGTGCATGATTGCTTTACCATTGCTGAACTTATGGCCACTGAAGATCTTGGTTTTGCTGACCGAGGCGAAGGCGGGGTGTTCGCACGTGAACAACGTGGCGTGAGGAATCAAGGCGACGTCTGTATTAACCCAAGCGGCGGCCTCAAATCCAAAGGCCACCCACTCGGTGCAACTGGCACAGGGCAAGCAGTGGAGGTGTTCAAGCAACTTCGAGGCAGCGTGGAAGACGCACGACAAATAAGGGACGCTGAAATTGGCATCACCCACAATGTCGGCGGTTCAGGTGCGACCTGCGCTGTGCACGTCTTTGGGAGGGACAGAGCATGAACGAGGTTGTCGATTGGCAAGGCTACTTAGCCATGTTTGACCAAGAGGCCCTCATGATTCAGTCGCCCTTCACTCATGACGGAACAATTGTCTTTGGCGCAGACTCAGACTACACAACGATGGCCATTGCTGGCCTTCACCTGTTGTCGAGCAGGGGTACAGAAATTGCCACCATGCGAAGCCTTCCATTGGTGAATCCGTCCGCAGTAAAGAGCGCAACTGGAACCACAGTCGTGTGTGATGACGAAAACACTGAGGCATGTGAATGGAACCTCTTGGTAGGTGAAGAAGCAACACTCGTGTTCACCAATAATTTGGAACGAAACTTAGGTTTTCACGGCCCTGCTGAACTTGAATCACTCGATCCATCCTTTTACGCCGACATCCAAACTGCTTGGGAGCAGGAATTGAAACCAGCCCATGTATCACAAGGCGCTTATGTTTCTGAAGCAGCCTACATGGAGGGAGCAGCGGCACGTCTTGCCTTCATGGCTCAATCAACGAATGCCAACCTCATCTGGCCACCTCGACAACTCGATGCAGATGGTCAGCGACTCGAATCACCAAGCCAACCACTCATGGCCTCTGCCATCGTCGAATCTTGGACCAAACTGAGTGCAGCAGGTGCACCATCCGAATTTGCGCTTAGAGCGCCTGTTCTCGGGGGCATCCAAACCGTCTTTGTTCGCTTTGAACAAGGACCATGCGGCGTGTTTCTGGTTGCTGATGACGAACAATACGAACCTGCAATTGGTGACGAAGTTACGTTCGTCGTTCGCCGAATTTACGCTCAAGAAGGTCTGATTCGCTATGGAATGAAAGCCGTTCCAAAGTTGAATTAATTTTGTTCTCACCATTTAATTCGCCCAAAGAATTGATAGAAAGCCAATCGCCTCGCCCGTCTATGGCAGGCTTTGGGAACATACGGAAAGGTCGTCGCGATGCTGTCGAGAACCTCGAGTACACCGAAGGCGGCGATTGCCCACGATGTGGCGGTGAAGCCCAATCCTCAACGATGAAGGGGTACCTCATGTGCGTTGGATGCAACCACGAATGGGCCGACCCGGACTATGTTGAAGAATCCGAAAGGATGCCACCGCCAACCTATCGCCAAGACGCCGAAATGATTGAGGAATTCAAGAAGGACATCGCATCAGGAAGTCTTGCTGGTGTGCTTGGTGTCGATTCCAACCTATCTGAAGAGCAAGAAGCATCACTTGGCCGCTTGGAAGACAAATGGATGTCTGGGATGAAAGGGCACTTCAACACAGCAACAGAAGATCGAAAACCTCTGATGATTAGTTTTGATGATGATGACAACATTGTTTCCACTGAAGTGGCCGCCCTCACCATTGTTGCGAATGAATTTGATGGAGGCGAGGAAATCCGTCTCGAATATCCGGGCAAAGGAACTGAATTTTACGAATTCAACGTTGCCGACCCAAACGGATGGCGTAAAGGACGAAACGCAGCAGACACCGCACGTTCAATCGCTAATGTCATCAACACCAATTCCAACCTTGTCTATGCTACCCTTGAAGGGGTTCGTATTTCACTCGAATTACGCGATGAGAAACTCAAGGCAGCATCCTTGGTTCTGTTCGTAGACGACCCAGGCGGCACTGACATCGTCGCTGAGAAGAACGGCGTAGTGCTCGATGCAAGGGATGTTCGCGACTTCGAAGACTATCGAAGCATTGTTGAACTTGTCCTCGAAGACGGAATCATTTCACCAAGCGAAGATCAATTGTTGTGGTCCATGCGCCAGCAACTTGGAATCGACGATGTGTATCACATCCAGATGGTCATGGAAGTTTGTGGCGATAAAGCACTCAAGGAATGCACTGGGTGTGGAAACATGGCACCGTTGTACCCCGAGTATGCAGCTTGGTATTGTCAATCTTGCGAAGCTTGGTGCTGAATTTACCCCTCACCAATGGGTGGCCCTTGTTGCGGGACGTGATCACCGGCCGCTTGAAAAAGTACCTTCAAACCTCCTAAAACGCCTACGAAGACCGCTCAACAGCGAGGTATTCTTCATAAGGTAGGTCGCGATGGGAAGGGCATGGCAGAACAAGTACTGTACATTGGAATCGACTTGGGAACTTTCCGCTCTGTGATGGTTTCCTCAGACAGTCACGAAGAAGAAGAATTGACTGTAATCGGAACCCCTAANGATCCAATTGCACGAAATTTCCTAAAGCGGGACGTTCTTTTCGGTGAAGAAGCGCTCAAAAACAGACTCGCACTCAACCTTTTCCGACCATTGGAACTCGGTGTGATCAAGGACACCCAAGAAGACCGGGAATTCATTGCCCACTTCATTACCCACCTCATCGGTCTATCCGACCCTGAAGAATACGACCGAGTGGTCGCCGTCATCGGTGCACCTGCAGAAGCATCCTANGTGGACAAGACCGCAATCTTCGACGCAGCTGCTGGCTCCGTCAACGCTGCAATGATTATCTCTGAACCGTTCGCCGTCGCTTACGCTCTTGACATGATTGAACACACCCTTGTCATCGACATCGGTGCAGGAACGGCTGATCTTTGCCGTGTCTATGGAACAATCCCTGGACCTGACGACCAAATGCACACTGGCCACGCTGGTGACTTCATTGACCGAGAAATGATCAAGAACATTCAATCCAAGTTCAACGGTGCTCAAATCACCAAGGACATGGCTCGCCGATGGAAGGAACAGTACTCCTTCGTTGGTACACACACCCCTGAGAACCCAATCATGGTTGATTTCTCCATCGATGGAAAGGCCATGAACCTCGACATCACTGACTGCATCCAAGCAGCATGCGAAGCAATCGTCGACCCAATCGTCGAGAATGTGAAGCAGCTCATCTCCGGATCGAACCCTGAATACCACGACGAGTTCCGACGAAACATGGTCCTCGCTGGCGGTGGCTCAGGAATCAAGGGCCTCGGCGCAATGATTGAACGACGCTTGTCCGACATGGGCGATGTCAACGTTCACGTTGTCGACGATCCAGTTCGACTCGGTGCAATGGGTGGCCTTCGATTGGCTATGGAAGTCCCTGAAGAAATGTGGTCTTCCCTAACCCTTGCGACTCGCTGAGACGCAGAACCCGATCCGATGGGAAATAAGAGAGGGATGATGATGGGCGAAGAACGTACGTTACGTAAACTCAAGAAGTTGACAGGAAGGCTCAGCACACGCATGGAAGAAATGCGTGACTTGATGGACGATATGGAAATCGAATTCGAAATGATGCAAAAGCAAATTGATCGTCTTGAAAAGAGATCAGGCGGCGTTCCTGCACCAACCAAGGATAAGAAGGCGAAAGTTGAGGTCTCAGAGGACATCATCGATGATGATGATGATGATGAAGATGACATTGACATGGAGAACACGACCACCGTGTTTGTCAAGCCCAAATTCTGACCGAGTGAGTTGTCTCAATCATTCTTGCTCATACTTCGAGCTGAGCTCATCGCTCACGAGTTGATTTTGACAATGTGGGCAGCGGTCACTCGAATGAAGCATTGCNGGNCGAATGGCAAGCACAGCAAGGCAGGTTGGACACGCTGCATACATTTCGCCAGACTCAAGCGGGAGATCTGGAATTATTTCCGTCGTTTCATGGTATGCATGCCTGTAGCCTGAATGGAAGTGAGTGAGCACCCTCCGAACCGAGCCAAAGCAAGCCCAAATCATCAAAAACGCAAACAAGTAGTTACCAATGTAAAGCATGCTTACAGCCTCAAAAAAGAAAAACAAGGATGCAAATCCGATAATGAGAGGAGCAATCCAATATGCCAGTTTGGATTTCCTACGGTAAGCAAGCCAGTTCATCGTAAGAAGTCCTGCACCCACACCGGTCGCAATTTGCACCATCGAAGGAGCGAGCATGTTGGTGAGGGCATAGGTGACAAAGAGGAGAATCAAACTGTCAATGAAAAGTATCAGTGTGGTTCCGCGATGCACTGGAGCATATGGATTGGATGCACCTAGGAAACTTTGTGGCCGCATACCAGCAACCACCAGTTCGTCCCCACGGTTGCCCGCCATAGAATGACCACAGACCTGCCCGCCTTGAGGCTATGCTTTTCCACATGCAATGAGATAGGCATCCGCCGAAGCAATCATGTCCGTGTGCCCGATGGCAGAACCATGGCGGTTCGTGATACTGACGTCGAAATGCAAGGCAGCGCNCTTGCTGGTCGGCGAATTGTGTTAGGCGTAACCGGTGGGATCGCAGCCGTCGACACAGTGCGTCTTGCAAGAGAACTCCGCCGGCAAGGTGCAGACATCACCGTCATCATGACGGCTGCTGCNCAACGCATCATCACCCCTCTGGCCGTCCGNTGGGCGACACAAGGAGAGGTCATCACAGATTGGGATGGCGACATGGAGGCACTCAACACCGCAGATGCTGTCCTCGTTGTACCAACCACCAGGGACACCCTTGCATCCTACCTCCACGGCTTACAAAACGGCCCGCTCTTGATGGCCTTGAGCGTCGCAAGAAGTCGAGGCACACCCGTGATGATGGTACCGAGCATGCACATTGACTTAGCCAATGATCCNGTAACNNGTGAACTCGTCGATCGGGCACGTGCTCATGGAATTCNTGTCTTGTGGGGTGAAGAAGCAGAAGGAAAGCGAAAAACCCCCGCCCATGAAACAATTGTGGCCACTTTTTGCCACCTCCTCAACGCAGCGAAACCAAACCGCAAGTCAATTGTGATCACACTCGGAGCAACCCGCTCTGCCATCGACGATGTTCGATTTGTTCAAAATTACAGCAGTGGAACAACAGGGTTTGCAGTTGCTAACGACCTTTATCGACATGGCCATGACGTAACCTGCGTCGCTGGAATCACAACTGCAGAACAACCCGAGTGGCTCCCGCTTGTGATTCGTGCACCTGAACCACAAGCAATGCTTGCTGAACTCAAAGCGCTCTCGAACGACACCATCGATGCTTGGATTCATGCTGCAGCCGTACTCGATTATGTGGTTGCAGCGCCAGCAAAGGGAAAAATTGCGAGTCAACAGGGCGGTCTTGATGTCAACTTGGCAGAGAGTGAAAAGCACATCATGGCCCTCAAAGAAACCTGTGCAAATGCGGTCCGCATCGGGTTCAAACTAGAATCCGGAATCAAGCAAAAAGATCTCATCTACCGTGCCACCGCTCAAATCGAAAAAGCTGGTATGACAGCGGTGATTGCAAACCGGCTCGAGGACCTTGAGGATTCAACAAAGCCAAGAGGTTACCTTGTTGATGCTTATGGGAGCCACTTCATTCTCGAAGATGAATCAAAAATGTGTGAAGCGATTCGTACCTTCATAGAACGCTGAGGTAACCTGAATGCGTCGATTTGCAATCATCGGGCATCGTGCGATGTCCCAGGGAAAACTCCCACTCAACGACATGGCAGGAGGTGCTGGTCGAATGGATGTCTTGGTTCGTGCCTTGATGGCAGGCCTGCTCACGAGTCATGGGCTCCGTCACGATACAGAAGTTGTCCTCCATATGATGGGTGGCCCAGGGCCCAGCCGGAGGATCAAATTCGTTGGTTCAGAACTCAAAGGAGTGCATGCCGAAGAACGCGCAGTGGCCGGCCACATTGCAAAGGTGCTCAAAGAGCCAACTCCTGCACGTGGCCATTGGGTCGAACGCTCCTCTGGAATNTATGATTCTGGTGGAGACATTACGCATACGCTCGCTGATTGGCATGATTCGACACTCATCGCACTCGATGCAGACTCACCCAGACTTTGGGCGGAAAAAAGCACGTTGCCACAATCAAGCACACCTCACTCACACGCCGACGGGGAGCGAGGGGCGTTCCAAATTCATGGACTTGATGTGGCTTTTGTGTTGAGCGATGACAAACCTCTCGCTGATGAGATCAAAGGTGCTTTACTAAATCGATCGGTTGGCGATGTCTGGCTGCAAGGTCATATGGCTGTTGGCGTATGCCATTTCCTTTTGGATGAGGGCATCGACATGAGGCTCGATTAACCTCGAAGCCATGCCGGGTATCCACCTTCGGATGCTTCGAGCACCCATTTGAGGAGACCATCATCCAAAGCAAGCGGGTGGGTTTGAGGCCACACTGGAAGGCAACTCACGCTTGCGTGGCCTGCATCAACTGCGTCACAGTCACTTTGGTGAACTGGTGTGTGGTCGATGGTGGCGCCACCGATGGTGAACAAAGCAGTTTCATCATCTTCTACGGAACCAAAACTCACCGCATTTCGATACCATCGCATTCCAAGACGCGTGGTGTTGACAGAGCCATCCCATACTGGTGGAACATTGAGGTTGAGCATCAATTCACCGTGCTGGAAAGCAGTGCGCAGGGCACCTTCGGGATCATCGGCCCATGCCGGAGTTGATGGGAAATCGGGCCAACGTGTCAGATGGCTTGCTGAAACATCGATGTGAGGTCTCCGGAGGTTTTCAGGAACCAGAGGCAAGGCCGTAAGAGCTACTTCGACCAAGTCCACAGTGGCTTGAACTGCGCCTTCCATTCCATCAAGTTCGAAGGAACCAAGCGAAGAGGCGATTGCGGGCATGCCGTACAGTCCTGCTTCACGTGCTGCACCCATTGTTCCGCTATGATAGGAATCCTGCGACATGTTCGGTCCGAGGTTGACACCGGAAATGACCAATCGTGGAATCACACCGGGAGCGACATGTTCGATACCACCGTCAAGGGCGACAATCATCGTGTCACATGGGGTTCCATCGAGTTCGAACAATTTCACCTGTCCTTTCGACTCGTCAAGGCCCCACTCAGTTTTGAGGTCATTGCGAGGGCGCAATACCATCGGTTGCATCAGGTTAATCCTCATGCCTGCTGCAGAGTTGTTCTCTGCAGGAGCGAAGGCAATGATGGAATAACCTGCCTTGTTCAGGGCTTGAGCCATCATTCTGAATCCTGGTGCTTCGATTCCATCATCGTTGGTGAGGAGCAGCCAGCCGCCTTGTGGTGATTCATCGGTCATGGTACTCATGCTTCCTCGCTGGCTTCTAATGTTTGATTGTTCGTATCTGTCTCAGTGGGTGCTGCCGTCACAATGAGCAACAATCCAATCATGAGAACCGCCCCTCCAAACCATGTCCATCGCCCCGGTAAACTCGTGTCGAAGACTACGTAGCCAATCAAAGAACCAATCACAGGCTCAAGCGTGACACACGCAGAGATCACAAGCGGTGAGAGGTACTTCAGGCAGGTGTTCAAACCCGTGTGACCCAAGAGGCCCGCAATGAGAGCGAGGGCGAGGAACCAGCCAAAGAACGCAGCATCGAGCCACCCAAAGACACCGTAGGTGGCATAGTCGCTCTCGACGAGCATCGAAGCAGGGAGAAGCAAAACTGCTGCCAACAAGGTCACGGGGAAGGCATAGAGGAAAATCGGCATCCAAGCACGAAGAATGCGCCCACAGACAATATAGCCAACCACCGTGAACGCACCCAACAAAGCCAACGAATCCCCGAGAAGCGTCACTGTGTTATCGCCTTGTTGCGTTCCTTCATCAAGCAAGGTCAATGCAGCGCCAGCAAACCCAATCATCGCACCAGAGAGTTCCCGATGCGTTGGTTGTCGGACACCTGTGAGAACAATTCCAAGAATGAACATACCAGCAACCACAATGAGTGGATGGGCCGTGACAAACAGGAGCGAGTGAGTCAGCGTCGTGTACTTGAGACTGGCCACCCAAGCTCCAAAGTGCAAGGCAAGTGCCAAACCACTGAGAGCGAGGATTCCAAGAGTCCGCTTCTCAAACATCTGTTCTTTGACTTCAGAAGGTTGCTGTCGCCATTGAAAAAATGCGAATGGGAACAAAACCACCGCTGTCAGTTGCAATCGCCATGATGCCTTTAACAGAGGATCCAACTCAATTTGTTGGAGCAATGTACCTGCACTCGATACGCCGAAAATCGCTGCTACAAGCAACACCCAAACCCAAAGCGGGGGCTTGGCTGTGGTCATTCAATCACGCTCAGTTTTCGAGCACAGCATCGGCTGTGGCTGGAGAGCCACCAATCACGCCAGCACGCTTGAACAGAAGGTAAATTCCTCCGCCAATGGCAACGTTGAGTCCGACGAAGCCAAGCATGCGGCCAATGTACCAGCTCATGGAATCTGGGTTCTCGACGAGGGTATCGACGAACGAAAGAATACTGGATTCGGTGCCAAAGAACGCTTCACCTGTGAGCAAACCAGCCGCTACCATGAACGTGCTGAGAAGGATCAATGCACGTTGCTTTTCGGCAGCTGTGGTGCCTTCCTTTTCTTTAATGGCGTCAATGCGAGGCTTCAATCGCTTGTCTTCCCAAGAATCTCGGGCCACACCGCCGATGAGCATAGGGAGCGTGTGCGGGACGTCGAGGTACATACCAAGACCGAACGATGTGCCCATGCCGGTTGCCCACTCGACAAACATACCAAGGAGGAAACCAAGGGCAAGCAAGTAAAGGTCACCTTGGCCTTCAGCGAAGATGACGGAGAAGGTGGCGAACGCATTGGCTTGTGGCGCCATCAATGAAATGTTTCCATCTGCAAGTTGCTTGGAAAGGAAGATCGCCACACCGGCACCGATGATGGCACCAGGCACAACGCCCATGATGTTGCCCTTTGAGATGTGGTAAGGTCGGTTTCCGATGTAGAGGCTGTTCTTGTAGTCACCAATGACCGTGCCAGACATCGAGATTGCTGATCCGAACACAGTCGTACCGACAAGGCCGAGGAGGACTGCGTCTTGTGTGGTGAGGTCAAGCAAATCTTGAGCGTTCAAGAAGACACCGAGGAGCATCAGAAGAACGATGAACGATGTTCCAGAAACAGGTTCGATTCCCGTTTCACCCATGACACGGACGGCGATTGCTCCAAGCAAGAATGTGGTCATAATGAGCACGGTTGCGAACACCAACGAAGCGAGGATGGAGAAACCGCCCACGGTGAAAATTACGAGCATGGCAAGAATGTAACGCCCATGAAGATTGGAATGTGTTTGAGCGGCCATTCGTACCAGCCCTTGCCTTCCATGTACTCTTGGCTTCCTTCGCCCTTGAAAGCGGAGCCAATGTCCGAGAAGATGTTGAGGAAGGTTCGGTACATCTTTGCCAGACCAAACATACCGCCACCCACAATGGAACCAATTGCGATGGTTCGAACGGATTTGCTAAAGGCAATCATTTGGAGCGCTGCTCCATCACCATCTGCGTATGATTGGATTGGAACGCTTGATTGCGACATTGCATCGTAAATTGGGAAGTTGAACCAGACGACAAGTGGCACGAGGAAGAACCAGCCAACGAGTGTTCCGAGGTTCACCAAAAAGGCAACACGAGTTTTCATGAACCAGCCGATAGCAAACATCGAGGGCGTCAAAGCAATACCGACATAGGTGTAAGCAAATGGATTCCAAGCCGTGTCTGCAGACCATTGCGTGTAACCAAGCGAAACCCCTTCGCTGTCAATTCCGGATGGTTGGTGGATCTTTCCGCTTGAATAGAAACTTGCAAGACCGTAGTCGCCAATCGCCAATGTCTCAGCAAGGTAATCCAAAAGCGCCAGTTTACGATCGTTGGCCCAAATCAATGGGTATTCCACAAGGAACAGTCCAAACATCGTCAACGATGTCCAAACACCGATTGTTTTCAACGACTCACGGGCGTGTTCAACGGCGCCCGTGTTGACATCGGATGCGATGTCCAACATCTTGAGCGTGGCTTCGAAACCAGGCAATGGAAGCGGATCTTCGACTAGCCATACACGTCGAAAGATGATGAAGTACATGATGCCGAGGAACCCAGCAAACATACTCGCAACAATACCGACGAACGCCAAATTGAATGTATCTGCATTGCTGATCAGCGGACCGCTTGCTAACTCGTACCTTGCATCAGAAGCGAGCAAGAAAATTGCGGGGAAGGTGAAGATGAATCCCGTGGAGGCGTGGGTCGCACCAGTTGTTGCGGAGGTCGCAATGTTGACTTCCGAAGGTGACCACTTGAGAGCCATACCGAGCAGGTAGGCAATGTACCAAGCTGCGGAAATTGCTAATCCGAGTTTGAGACCAATGTAGGCAGTAACGCCAGAGAAGACAGCACCAATCGCAATTCCGTAGAGGACTTTAGAGGTGTTCCAGTGTGATACTTCGAAGGACTCCTCGAGGTTCTTTTCCTCAAGGTACTGTTCCAACACACCGGTGTTGAGGTTGTTGTACATGTCGTCGTCCAACCAAGTCAATGTACCCTTCTCAATGGCCTTCAAACCTTGAGGGGTTACAGGTTGGCGATATGCAGATTTTTCGACACCCATGAGAAGTCACAACCAGCGTGCGCAGGGCGCACAGCCCAACCTAGCCACAGCCACTTCAAGACCATTGCTGTTCCACGGGTGTGCATACGACGGAGTGCGAGGGGGGGCCTCAAGTGTCAACGCTCTGAGGAATCCTTGATTTTTCGTGCCGGAATTCCGCCCCAAACCTCGCCTGCTGGGATCACTTTGTACTTCGGCACAACCGCATGTGATGCAATGACGGCACCTGCGCCGATGTGAACCCCAGGTTGAATCATTGCACCCGTCCCAACCAGGGCTCCTTTCTCAATCAGAATGGGGCAAAAAATCAACTCACCACGCTCGACGAGGTGCCCGTTGATGACCGCACCGCCACCGATGACCACGTCCTGTTCAATGGTCAGCAAATTCGGATCGTTTAGGTAATGGCTGTTGATTTGGGCGCCAACTTGGATGTTGGCTCCACAGATTCGAAAGTATGCGTTCGCCACAAATGATGGCACGAGATGTTGGAGAACGGGTCGCGTTGTTCGGCCTATTTGGCCACATATCGCCCATCGAATCGTCGTCATTGACTGCAGACGCACTACGGTGTGTTCCTTGATTCGAACATGGAGGAGAAACTGGAGCAGGCCTGAAAAGAAAATCAGCGAGAGCATGTAGATGATCGCCGTGCTGGAGAGCGTCAAGCCGGTCCAAACAGCGTCAAGCCAGGCCGTTGGTGACCCAAATTCCTCTGATGCCCAGCGATGGAACAGAACTGCTGGAGCAGCAGGAAGGCCCCAGACCAGTGCCATGATGCCAATCACTACGACAGATCCAATTGTTTGCACCAACTGGAAAGCCTTCATAGCCCTTCACCGCACCATATGCACCAAGAGATGCTCCACTCATTCAACCGGAACTTCTGTGATTGCAGGTGCTCCACCTCGTGCGATGCGGTCTTCTTCTGCAGCCACACGAATACCTTCCTCGAGGTCAACCTTGCTTGTGAGGTATGTTCCGAGGAGGATCACGATTGTGATTGTGAGAATTGCAACACGGCTGTCGAAGAGGCCACTCGTGATACCATAAAGGAAGGTTCCAATCATCGCAGCTGACTTCCCAAGGAAACCAAAGAATCCGAAGAATTCAGATGTACGAGTTTCAGGGATGAGCATTGAGAACATCGAACGAGCCTGTGCTCCTGCAGCCCCCATAGCCACACCCACGAACAAACCGAGGATGATCCATTGCAAAGAGACGGTGATGCCCATTGGGGCCCATAGGTTGCTTCGCATGAAGTCTGCATANCCATCCACAGGTCCACCTTGGTCAACAATGGTTGGGTGCTGGTTGCCCACTTCGGATGCCTGGTCCTGTGGACCTCCAACGAAGAGAATAGAGAAGCGATGGTCTTCGGCATCCCCAAACGCATCGACAATTTGAGAGGCGTCGTCGGCAGTAATGAATTTGCTATCTTCTTCTGCTTCTGCGGCTTTGTCCGCTAGCATGGAAGCACCAACAAGTCCGATAAGAACGATGAGAATAATGAGCAAGGCCCCTTTGAATCCAAGTTCCATGCCCTGGATATAGACCATAGCGCCNCCAAGCAATCCAAGCAAAACAAGGATGAAGAGGCACACCATAACTCCGGTTCCAATGGTGCTGGCCCCCGCACTTTCAGTGCTGTAATCAGGTGTTGGGAAATTTGACTCGAACGCATCTCGGAATTCATCGTCACCTGCGGATGATTCCCCAATCCAGCCTTCATATCCACGATCATAGAGCGTCGTCATGTTGTACTGCTGAAGGTCTTCATCCCACTCAAAAGTGAAATCGTGACCAGAATCTTCAGCGGCCACATCTGTTTCAAGTTCAAGCGGTGCGAAGCCTGCCGCAACAACAGCAACAGCGCAGTAAATCAAAAGCGAGAGCATGAGAGCGAACTTTGTGCCCTTAATGTTCGCTAACTTCCCAAACAAGATGGTCATGGGGATGGCTACAACATTCACTGTAAGCAACAAAAATATGTTCATTGCGGGGTCGAGACGAAGCACAGATTCGCCAAAGGCACTGGCCATGCTGGCGATGGTGTTGACGCCGTCATAGAACAGGAGGTAAGCTGCAAGGAAGAGTGCCAAGACCTTGAATTTCTTGATCTCCATGAACGTAGTTCCGACCTGGGCATAGGCCATTTTCGTGGCATGGGCAAGACCCTGCCATTCCATGTTGGATGGGATTTCAGGTTCAGGCGTCCACTTGAACATGAGCGCACCAAAGCCCCACCACCAGAGTGAGGAGCTGACAAAGATGGCAGCGAGTTTGAAGTTGGTGTCCCAATCAAAAGGACCCAGGAGGATGATGAGGTGGAACACCAACAACAGTGAACCGCCCATAAACCCATACGCATAGCCAACGCTTGAAACATGGTCCATGCAGCGCTTTTCTGCCATGTAAGGCATGAATGAATAGTAAATGACGTTCCCACCGGTGAACCCAATGGTACCGATGGCGTACATAACGGC
>JGI26273J51734_10000564_pt1 | contig 19729 bp, 20 predicted proteins | sample SaaInlV_125m_DNA_FD_51734 | JGI IMG/M metagenome (IMG submission 51734) | reverse complement strand
GACCCAGTTCGTCTCGGTGCTATGGGTGGCCTAAGACTCGCTATGGAAGTTCCAGAAGAGATGTGGAAGAACCTAACACTAGCTTCCACATGAACGTGGTTTAGATGAAGAAAGGCCTTGTCATCGCTGGCAGTATCGTAGCCGGCGTATGCATGATTATCGCAGTGATTAGTTTCTATTCTGCAATGGATTTCAAGCCAAATTCACAAAACATTATGCACGATACATCAGAAAATGGAGATTCTTTTTCCTTCAGCCAAGATGATTCCTTCGTAATTTATGTTTATGCGATTGGAAGTGTGGATTGCAGTCAATTCGAGATAACAATTACAGATAATATCTACGATTATTTTGATCGTAATTGTGGCGATGGTGATCTATACACGACAAATGACTACACATTCCTTGGCGATTTAACAATCGATGAAACAGGTACCTATGAAATATCTGCTGAAGGTGATGTAATTATCGTTAATGCAAATGACGTAGGAACTGGTGGAATCATTTCAATTGCAAGTTGTGGATGCTGTATGGTTGGTTTGATTCTACTCATCGTCGGCCTAGTTACTGGAAAATCCAAACCACAAGTTATAATGATTCAACCCGATGGTACAATTATGCAAGTACAAGGACAATTTGTTCAACAACCAATGAGTGGACAAGCCATTAACCAACAACCGCAACAAGTGGTTGCTCAACCGCAGCAAAATATCTCTCAGCCTCAAGAAACTTCTTTGGATGAATATAGTTTCGAACATAAGAACGAGTGGGAGTAGATTCCAATGTGGACTAAAGAGACCAAAGTGGTCATTTTAACAGGTGCTGGAATTAGTGCTGAGTCAGGTATTCGAACTTTCAGAGCATCGGATGGATTGTGGGAAGATCACAGAATAGACGATGTTGCAACGCCTGAAGGCTGGGAACGAAATCCACAACTTGTTTGGGAATTCTATCAAGAAAGGAGACGTCAATTGTTTGAAGTTGAACCTAATCCAGGACATATAGCACTTTCAAAACTTGAGGATTATCTGGACGACATGCTTCTTGTAACACAAAATGTGGACAATCTTCATGCTCGTGCTGGTTCAAAGAATCCTGTTCATATGCATGGTGAACTCGAGAAACTACGTTGTGAAGAATGTGATTACGTCGGAGTAATGATGGAAGAACATGACCTAAATTCCGCATTCGTATCTTGTCCAGAATGCACAAATGCCATGATGCGCCCTCATATCGTTTGGTTCCATGAGATGCCAATGAGGATGACAGAAATTGAAACTGCTTTGAATCAATGTGATGTGTTTATCTCAATTGGAACCAGTGGCCACGTTTATCCTGCAGCAGGTTTCCTGGCATCAGCAAAACAACAAGGATCGCATTGTATAGGAATCAATCTGGATTCTCCACTCAATTTCGATTTATTTGATGAATTTCATCAAGGTAAAGCAGGAGAGATTCTTCCCGAACTTATCCAGCAATGGACGAGAACCAAAGAATAGGAAGTGAATGTATGTATGAAAATATTATTTATGGACTAGTCGTAATACTTGTGATTGGCCTAAGAGGATACCAAGCATGGAAACAATTAGATCGTGGAGAAATTGAAAGTGTAGTTTCCACCATAGAAGAAAGCTACAAAACAAATAAAAAAGTCTTTGGAAGCAAGCCAATCATTGCTAGATCCGTGATAAATAATCATGGAGAATCATGGAAATTAAAGTCAACAATGGACGTTATGAAAATACTAGAATCTGAACATCCTTGCGATGGCATCGTATATTTTGAAGATTCTAACGAAGATGGAATTCATTTAGTATTTACAATCAGAGAGCAAAACAATGACGAAATCATGACTATTGCTGCAATGAATGGAACTTCAGTCATTGCACAAGGCGAATTCAACATGGATCATGAATCGCCAGCTGGTGTCTTTAAAATCATAAATGCTCTTTTCGAGGAACGAAGCAAGAAGGAAGAACTTGACAACTTGTTCAACAATTGACTTATTCTTCTTCCCAGCCATGACGAGATGCAAGAACTCTACTGACGAGAGGATTGTTACAGTGAGGGCAAGTGTCTGCAGGTGAAAGAAGGTCTGGACGAATCGCAAGAACTGCCATACAGTTTGGACATGCAGCAAGCATTTCTCCATCCATTAGATTCGCTTCAGGTGTTGAAACCAATGTATGGTAACCTTGTTTGTACAAAGGAGAAAAGTGATAACGCATTCTATTGAATGAACTGTAAGAGGCATACCCCATAATTAACAAGAATAAAATGGACCCTACCGAACCAAGAAGAACATAGTAGAGATTAAGCAGGAACAATAACAAAAACAACAGAGATGCCAATGTCAAAATAAGCGCACCAGGCCAATATGCCCATGATCTACGAGAACGATATGAGAACCAAGTGGTTGTGGTTGCAAAAAGAGGAATCGCCCAAATGAGATTTGATAAGGTACCTAGAAATTGTTCAGATACAAGAGCCATATCATAAGCAATTAATACAACGATAAGNCTATCNATTGCTAGAACCAGTGAAGTGCTTCTATGGGTTTGATCAAACAATGTCGAAAGGGTCATTGAGGCTTGTTGACCACCAGAACCTGCGAGAACAATGTCCTCTCTACGGTCACCTGCCATAGGGAGGGCTGCAAGTCACCAATCAAGAATGCTTGTGTCAAACGAAGAAGTCATGATAGACGAGCATCTCGCAGGTACATGACCGTCGGAGATACCGGTGTTGAAATGAAAGGCTCTAGCCTCTCAGGACACCGAATCATCGTTGGTGTAACCGGAGGAATTGCTGCTGTTGATACTGTTCGCCTACTTCGTGAACTACGACGCCACGGAGCAGACCTTTTGGTGATAATGACAGAATCGGCTCAACGCGTCATCACACCACTCGCTGTTGAATGGGCAAGTCAGTGCGAAGTCATCACTGACTGGGATGGCGACATGAAACAACTCGAGGATGCTGATGCCATACTCGTAGCTCCCGCCACACGAAACACAATAGCTGCTCACCTGCATGGAATGCAACAAGGACCCCTGCTCATGGCACTTAGCGCTGCACGTTCGAGAAATACTCATGTCCTAATGGTACCAAGTATGCATGGCGATTTAGCCTCAGATCCTGTTACAGATGACATTGTAGAACGTCTTCGTGAGGAAGGAATCGATGTTATGTGGGGTGATTTGGAGGAAGGAAAAAGAAAGACTCCGAATCATGAACATATTGTAGCACGNTTTGCTCACGGANTTAACTCAAGGAAATCNAATCGAAAAAGTGTCGTCGTCACNTTAGGTGGTACATACTCACCAATTGATGATGTTCGAGGAATTCAGAANACAAGTTCTGGAAAAACGGGATNTGCCATTGCTGATGACCTATATCGGCACGGTCATGACCTAACTTGTGTTATTGGAAAAGCATCTGTGGTTGTACCAGAATGGTTACCNCTTTGCATCTCAGCACCACAACCTCAAGCCATGCTCAAGGAATTAATGGCTATTGCAAATGATGACATCGATGCTTGGGTTCATACAGCTGCAGTACTGGACTATGTCGTTGAAAATCCAGCGAATGGTAAACTTGCAAGTCAACAAGGACCCCTTGACATTACACTTGTCGAAGGCGACAAGCACATATTGGAATTAAAGGCGAAGACAATAGGTTCGACTCGTATCGGATTTAAGTTAGAATCTGGAATTAAGNAGCGTGATCTTATTCATCGAGCAGTTGCTCAAATTGAGCATTCAGGAATGACCGCNGTAGTAGCAAATCGATTGGAAGATCTCCAAGATACCTCGAAGCCAAGAGGATATCTTGTCGATAAGCAAGGAAGTCATTTTGTATTGGAAAAGGAATTTGATCTTTGCGATGCTCTTCGAACCATCATTGAACGAGGAGATTGAGGTGCGGTATTTTGCACTCGTAGGCCATCGAGCCATGAGCAAAGGAAAACTTCCGTTAAACGATTTAGCTGGTGGGGCTGGACGTATGGATGTCTTGATTCGTGGATTGATGGCAGGGTTGCTAACATCGCATGGTATTCGAGAGGATGTTGAAGTCATTCTTCATCTTCAAGGAGGCCCCGGCCCACACCGTCGTCTCAAATTCATTGGATCTGAATTGAAGGGATTTCATGCCGAAGAACGAAGTGTTGCTGGATTAATTGGCAANGCAATCAAAGAGCCTATGCCTGCTATTGGACAATGGGTCGAGAGAAGCCCTGGTGTTTATGATGGCGGCGGGAANCTACAACGGACTCTCAAAGACTGGAAAGATNCAACATTNATTCGACTCGATGCGGATGCAGAACGTTTGTGGACTGAAAAGGCAAGTTTACCATNNACTTCACAATCGAATNCAACAGATATTGCATTCATNCTTTCGGACGATTTACCGTTGGAAATNGAGGAAGGTGTCCCTCGTTCATTGGGAGCAACATGGCTCCAAGGCCATCTCGCAATTGGCTTATGCCACTTCTTGATGGATGAGAANGTTGATCTCAATCTCTGAGCCAAAGAGGGAAACCATCTGCACCTTGTTCAAGGGCGTGGGAAAGNAGTTCATCATCTAAAGCCAACGGATGAGTTTGAGGCCAATTTGCGAGTGAGGAGATACTTGCAAAGTCATCTTCGACGGAATCACAATCTCCCTTAGGAACGGGTTCAGTATCGATATATGCAGCCCCAATAGTAAATCGGGCTTCAACTGTACCGTCATGATCGTCGTCACCAAATTGCACAGCTTCCCTATACCATCGCATTCCTAATCGAGTTGTTTGGAATTTACCATTCCACGTCGGAGGGACATTGATATTCAACATTAATTCGCCATGGAAGAATGCGTGTAAAAGCATCTCCGCGGCATGCTTGAGGCTCCTCGTTTCTGCAATTTTAGGCCACTTTGAAACATGGAAAGAATCAGCATCAATATGAGGTCGACAGAGATTCTTGGGGATGGATGGTAGAAGTTCTAGGGCACGTTCCACCAATTGAACAGACCCTTCAATGCCTTGTTCCATCCCTTCAAGTTCAAAGGATGTAAAGGAACATGCAATTGCAGGCATACCGTACAATCCAGCTTCTCTTGCAGCACCCATTGTTCCGCTGTGATAAGAATCCTGAGAAAGATTAGGCCCTAAGTTAACACCGGAGACAACTAATGAAGGGACAATACCTGGTAGGACCTTTTCCAATCCTCCATCGAGAGCGACAATCATTGTATCACAAGGTGTGCCATCCAAGGAAAAAAGGTGACAACCAACTGAACCATCTAAGTTCCAAGCAGATACGAGATCATCTCTGTTGTGCAAGTCCATTGGTTTTCCAAGATTAATTTGCATACTGCATGCAGACTTGTTGTCTGATGGAGCAAATGCAATAATAGCGATACCTCTCTTGTTAAGGGACTTTACGAGCATCTCAAATCCAGGTGCTTCAATTCCGTCATCGTTTGTCAACAAGACCCATTTCTTAGACATCATACATACTCTCCTTGTACACTTTCTCTATCAAAGACTGTTTGCTTTGTGAGGTGTTCTCCATAGATAATCGAAACAATTCCAAGCATCAGAATAGGACCACCAACCCATGTCCACAATCCAGGTACTCCAGTTGAGAAAAACATCCAACCGATGATTGATCCAATGACTGGCTCCAGGGTCACAGAAATTGAGATGAGTAGGGGTGACACATATTTCAAACAGTAATTTAGCCCAGTATGCCCAAGTATTCCCGCAATAAATGCGAGGAGAACAAACCACCAGAGAGTCGAGTGGTTATAATATCCGAATGCCCCGAATGAAGTAAAATCTGATTCAAGCATCCATGAAGCTGGAATGAGCAACAGGCCACCAATCAATGTGACTGGAAAAGCGTAAACGAACAGAGGCATCCATTCTCGTAAGATACGACCACAGACGATGTAACCCACCACGAAGACTGCACCAAAAAAGGCGAGTTGGTCTCCAAAGAACGTCACGGAGTGACCCCCCTGCACATCACCAGCATCGAGTAAGGAGATGCCAGCACCTGCAAAGGCTGCGACTCCTCCAATAAGTTCCATCCGGCTGGGTTTACGAACGAAGAAAAACATACCAACCAGAATAACAAGTGGATGTGCAGTGACAAAAAGAAGCGAGTGTGTAAGCGAGGTGTGATCTAAAGAGGTGACCCAGAACCCGAAATGCAAGGCGAGGAAGAAACCACTTCCGACTAAGATACTCAAATTTTTGAGTTCAAATACTCTCGATTTGATGTTTGTTTCTGTAAAATACCATTGCCAAAAAGCGAGTGGAGCGAGTAACAATGCAGTCAGTTGTAACCTCCATGAGGCCCGTAATAGAGGTGGAATCACATCGACGTGAGTGAAGATTGCTCCAGCACTTGAAACACCAAAAATTGCGATTCCTAATACAAGCCATACAAACGATGGGACGTTGGACCCGCTCATGCAGTTCACGACTCGTTGACTAACTCAGCATCCATGACTGGGCTTCCACCGATAACGCCTGCTCGCTTGAACAGAGCGTAGATTCCATAACCGATACCAACATTCAATCCGATGAACCCAGCCATACGTCCGATGTACCATCCAGAGCTGTTTGGATCAGCAACGAGGGTATCGATGAATGAAAGAATACTTGATTCAGTTCCAAAGAAAGCTTCTCCAGTTAACAAACCAGCAGCGACCATGAAGGTGCTCAAGAGAATGAGCGCCCGTTTCTTTTCAGCCGCTGTNGCTCCTTCTTCTTCCTTAATAGCCTCAATCTTTGGCTTGAGTTTTCTCTCTTCCCACTTGTCACGACTGTATCCACCAATCAACATTGGAAGTGTGTGAGGGACATCGAGGTACATACCGAGACCGAANGANGTTCCCATTCCAGTAACCCATTCAACAAACATACCCAATAGGAATCCGATTCCCAAGAGATAGAGGTCACCTTGGCCTTCTGCGAAGATGACAGAGAATGTTGCGAATGCGTTTGCTTGTGGTGCGATTAAATCAATTCGACCTTCAGCAAGTTGAATCGAGAGGAAGATAGCTACTGCTGCTCCAATGATTGCCCCAGGAACGACTCCCATGATGTTTCCTTTGGAAATGTGATAAGGCCTGTTTCCAATNTACAAGCTGTTTTTGTAATCCCCAATTACTGTACCAGACATCGAAATTGCTGAACCAAATACTGTTGTTCCAACCAGACCAAGAAGAACTGCGTCTTGCTTCGATAGGCCAAGAGCACTGTCGAGGTTCAAGAACAATCCAAGTAGCATTAACAACACAATGAATGAGGTGCCAGATACAGGTTCAATACCCGTTTCTCCCATAACACGTACTGCGATAGCACCCAGTAGGAAGGTTGTCAGAATCAGAACTGTGGCAAAAATAAAGGCTGCACCAATTGGGAAACCACCAATCCAGAAGATGAGAATCATCGAAAGGAAGGTCAATCCCATGAAGATAGGAATGTGCATCAATGGCCATTCATACCATCCTTTTCCTTCCATGTATTCCTGTGAACCTTCACCCTTGAACGCAGATCCGATGTCCTTGAAGATATTTGCAAATGTTTTCCACATCTTCGCAAGGCCGAACATACCACCGCCAACAATCGAACCAATCGCAATGGTTCGAACCGTCTTGGAAAAGGCAATCATTTGGAGGGCTTCTCCTCCACCTGCTGCATAATCTTGGATTGGGACGTTTGCTTGCAATGTAGCATCGTAAACTGGGAAGTTACTGTATACTGCTAGTGGCACAAGGAAGAACCAACCAACAAGGGTTCCAAGATTGACCAGGAAAGCAACTCGGGTCTTCATGAACCATCCAATTGCAAACATCGATGGAGTCAATGCAACACCGACATAGGTGTAAGCAAATGGGTTCCATGCACTGTCTTCTGACCATTGAGTGTATTTCTTGGATGAACCGTCTTCGTAGATACCAGAAGGCTGGTGTATCTTACCTGCACTGTAAAATGAAGCAAGACCAACATCACCAATGTGGAGTGTTTCTGCCAAATAGTCCATAACTGACAGTTTCTTATCCGATAACCAAATCAATGGATATTCGATAAGGAACATACCAATCATGGTAAGACCAGTCCACAAACCGATTGTTTTCAATGACTCACGAGCATGTTCTACTGCACCAGTATTCACGTCTGAAGCAATATCGAGCATTTTCAAGGTCGCTTCAAACCCTGGCAGAGGGAGTGGATCTTCTACAAGCCAAACACGTCTGAAAATAATGAAATACATAACGCCAAGAAATCCAGCAAACATAGAAGCTACGATTGCAATAAATGCAAGCCTAAACGCCTCACCGTCTTCTAACGTAATCAATGGCCCGTCGGCCAACGAGTACTGTGCTTTTGATGCAAGAAGGAAAATTGCAGGGAACGTAAAGATGAATCCAGTCGAAGCGTGAGTTGCACCGGTGGTTGCAGATGTGGCGATGTTCACTTCAGAAGGCGACCACTTGAGAGCCATTCCAAGAAGATAGGCAATGTACCAAGCAGCTGAAATTGCTAATCCAAGTTTGAGTCCGATATAGGCCGTTACACCTGAAAATACAGCACCAATAGCGATTCCAAGCAATACTTTCGGCGAAGACCAGTGCGATACTTCGAAAGATTCTTCAAGATTCTTTTCTTCTAAATATTGTTCGAGAACACCGCTGTTGAGATTGTTGTACATCTCATCATCAAGCCAAGTAAGAGTTCCATCCTCAATGGCCTTCAGACCCTTTGCAGTAACGGGTTGCCTGTAGGCAGAACGTTGCACTGTCGAACCCTTTTTTAGTTCATCTTCAGCAGACATGGTATCCCCCTCTGGTTCGCTGGTAACGCGGGCACTTGAATACAATTCCCCTTAATTGGCTGAAAAAACAATGCGTAAGAGGGTTTATTCCCAACTACGGTGATGGAATTACATGAGCGGAAAAACAGGAACCAACGAACTCGCCCGGCTAGGTGGCAAAGACTTGAACAATGATGGGCAAATAATCAACCTCGTAGTCGTGGGTTCAAGCAGGTATTACGACTATTCTGTAATTGAAGAAATTCTTGATCAATGGATCGAACTTGAAGGATATCCTGACATCGTCATCGTAGGTGGTGCAAGTGGTGTTGATTATCTTGCAGAACGATGGGCGGATAACAACAACATACCGTTTGTCGTCTTTTCAGAAATGTGGGCTAAGCCACGCCCAGGACTAGAAGATTCGGGACGAGGAGAAGCACCTACTGACTTGACAGACAAACTCATCGAAGCTGCAACTCACGTACTCGCTTTTGAAAGTAAGACAAGTAAATGGACAAAGATTGTTGCAGAAATGGCAAACGAAAGTGGATTGCCAACCTACGTATATCATATCGAAGAATCAGAGTGATTCAAGTTGCTTTTTGAGTGAAGCCATTTCTTCAGCAAGTTCTTGATAATCTTTCTCAAGATACTTGAGTTTCGCTTCTAGTTCTTCCTTTGTGGGTGGTTGAAAGACTGGAGCATGCTTNTGCAGATAATCCAAGACATCAGTAGGGAAATTTTCNGTTACTTCTAAGACGTCTTCACAATCATAGGAATATCGAATCTCATGTCCATCTTTGTAGAGTCTCCACCATGACATTTCACATTCTTCAACAATGAATTCTTCTTCATCAGTTAAACTACCGCTGACTTCATCGGAAAGGATGGCCCAGTACTTATCGATTAACTTTTGAGTCTCTGAATCATCAGTAACGTAATCCCACTCTGCCGAAAAATTCCAGTCTTGATCATTCACGAGCGTCTCGATGGTATCTCCAAAGAAATAGTAAAAGTCTTCATGTTGGTTGTATATTCCTTCTAATTCTCCGGCCATGGTTGCCTTAGTAGGCTTGGATATATCTACTTTCATTGTTTGATTAAAGCAGAATTAGAAGGCAAAGTGTTGCAAAGGTAATGTTCCTGCTGCACAATCTGTGTCAGAAGAATCAGATGTATTCAGGGCAAAGGCTAAAGCAATCTCCCCTCACCTTTCAGCAAGTTCAATCCATCGAGATTTCAACGGATTCAGGGTCGTTCAATAGCCCGTATGCACGAGCATCTTCTTCTTCAGCAACTCGAATACCTTCTTCAAGATCAACACGACTTGTCAGGAAGGTACCTGCAAGAATCACTAAGGTGATGCTGAGAATTGCAACACGNCTGTCGAAGGTTGTACTTGCAACTGCATACAGTGCTGTACCGATCATTGCCGCAGACTTTCCAAGGAATCCGAAGAATCCGAAGAATTCAGAAGCCCGAGACTTAGGCGTAAGTTGAGAGAACATCGACCTGGCTTGTGCACCAGCAGATCCCATAGCACAACCAACAAACAGACCGAGAATGATCCATTGCATAGAAACACCTAGGCCAAGTGGCTCCCAGACATAATCTCGCATCAATTTAGCCCATCCATCAATCAAGCCACCTTGGTCCACTTGTGTTGGGTGAGTATCTCCAACTTCTGAAGAACCAGCAATNGATTCATTACCACCGATAATGATGATTGAGAATCTGTGATCGCTCGTNTTATTGAATTCAGCAACTAANGCAGTNGCATCNCCTTCAGTGATGGTTTTGACATCTTCAACATCTTCTGTAGCCTGCTCTGCTAGGAAGGATGCTCCAAAGAGACCGACTCCAACCAACAAGAAGGCGGCAAAAATGCCCATCAAGCCTAAATTAGCTCTTTGAATGAAAATAATACCAGTACCCAATATTCCAACGAATGCTAGGATGAATAGACATACAAGGAGTCCCTTACCCATTGTGCTTGAACCGATGCTTCTACACTGTAATCTGTCTCAGGGAAGTGTTCTTGGAATGCATCTCTAAATTCAGCATCCCCACTCGAATCTTCTGCAATCCATCCTTCATATCCACGGTCATATAAGGTTGTGAGGACATAGGCTCCGTCATCGGTTGTATCATTGCCGTCAGGATTCTCATCCCATTCAAATTGGAAATCATATCGTGCAGCATCTTCTTCTCCGTCGAGTTCAAGTGGAGCAAAACCAGCTGCTGTTACAGAGACAGCAGAGTAGATGATAAGAGCAAGCATCAAGGCAAACTTTGTGCCTTTCTTTTCTGCAAGTTTACCAAATACAAATGTCATAGGAACTGCTACGACGTTAACGGTAAGAAGCAAAATAACGTTCATACTTGGATCCAAACGTAGGATTGACTCACCAAATGCACTCGCCATACTTGCAATGGTGTTTACACCATCATAGAACAGGAGGTAAGCGATAAGGAAGAAGGCGAGAACCTTGAATTTACGAATCTCCTTTGCAGTAGTAAATACTTGGCCATATGCGAGTTTTGTAGCCCCAAAGACACGTTGAAGATTGTTCTTACCAAAACTCTTCCATTCGACATGTTCTGCGATTTCAGGTTCAGGAGTCCACTTAAAAATGAGTGCGCCAAAGCCCCACCACCATAATGCAGATGTTACAAAGATGACTGCGAGTTTGAAATTCGTATCCCAACTGAGACCGAGAAGGACAATTAGGTGGAAGATAAGGAGCATTGAACCTCCCATAAAGCCATACATGTAACCCCAAGTTGAGACCTTATCTTGATCTTCGCGCTTACCAAGGTACGGCATGAACGAATAATAGATGACGTTACCACCAGTAAATCCAATTGTACCGATGGTAAACATAACTGCAAGAATAATATAGCCATCAGAACCAAAATAAGGNGCTGCACCCATGAGTGCAGTAAAGGCAATACCAGCAACAGTNTACCATTTCAGTAATTTCTTTTTAATCGGCATCTTATCTGCGATTACGCCCAATGCTGGCGCAGTTGCGACAACAAAGACCATTGATAATGTCAAAATTGTTGCATAGAATGTGTCTCCAGATTGAGTACCTGTAGCCTGATTGTACAGACTCGCCATCAAAGCAGGAGCAATGACAGTCATAACAGTCAACGCATATGCTTGGTTTGCCCAGTCAAAGAAATACCAGCCTTTCAATGCCTTTTCCTCATCAAATGGAGGTGCTTTACTAACATCGATAGTTGCACTAATTTGTGTGGATTCTGTAACTTCACTCATGGTATCCCTAACTACACCTAGTCCGACATGGTTTATCAAAAGCCACCCTACATATTGCCAGAAATCCTTAAATTGCTAAGAGTTACAAAATTTCAAACCAAAGATGATGTCTGGTCGACATATGAGCGAATCGTTTCAGCGTGTACTTGTCACAGGATGCACAGGGTTTCTTGGCCGCCAAGTAACCAGCGAGTTCCTTTCTAGAGGCTACTTTGTTCGAGGTACAACTCGCTCACCTCAAGAGACCCATGAAGAAATCCGAAGAGATTTTGACGCTGGAGATCGATTCGAAGTATGCACAACCGACCTCCTTTCGATGAAGGATGGGTGAATGCAATGCAAGAAATCGACGCAGTTATTCACACAGCATCGCCATTTTCAGCTCAAGAGCCCAAGGATGAACAAGTTCTCATTAGGCCTGCCAGAGAAGGCACTGTAAGAGTTCTCACTCATGCTTACAATGCTGGTATCAGAAAATTTGTGATCACATCCTCAACTGCAGCAATTTCAGGTGCAACGCCGACGAAGAAAAATCAGACCTATTCGAACGAAGATTGGACTGACCTTGAGCAAGATGTATCAGCATATACCAAGAGTAAAACACTGGCAGAAAAGGCCGCATGGAAATTTATAGAAGAGCACCCTGAGGCCCAATTAACAACTGTGAATCCAAATGTCATTTTTGGACCATTACATAGTGGATCATCGGGCACATCATTGCGAATTATTGAATCCATCATCAGCAGTTCATATCCAGGATTCCCAAAAATCAGTTTTGCACCAGTCGATGTCAGAGATGTAGCTTGGATGCATGCAGAAGCATTGGAGAATGAACACCTTGTTGGTGAACGATTGATGATGTCTTCAACACCAATTACAATGCCACAGATCGCCCGTATTCTCAAATCCAAAGGATGGAAAGTCACGACCCGTACATTACCAAACTTCGTGGTTCGGTTCATGGCTCTGTTCATCAAAGAAGCCCGCCTCATAACAAGCGGCCTGGGTACCACAAGTTACTACGACTGTTCAAACACCACAGACAAAACTGGTTGGAAATCAAAATCTCACGAAGAGATGATTGTATCAGCAGCAGAATCGCTGCGAGATCAATGATCACGAATGATGATGTAGCGACCAAGGGCTTCTTGCCACATAATCTCTTTACCAGCTTCGATGTTCATTCCTTCACCAGGAAGTGGGAGAATCATCATTGTGTGGTCGCGCATATTCATTGCGTGAACTTCCCCGTTATCGATGTGAGTCACCATAGCTGTTCCTTTCTCAATCATTGGGACGTTGATGGAATCTGTTACAGTTCCAACGTGTGAAATTTTCTTACCTGTGAAAATGCTTTCGAGAGAAAGACGTGCTTTAGCAGAACCGTGCTTTCCTGGCTTGGATTTTGAGATACTCAAAATCTTGTAAGCTTCTTCATCGACGACACAAAAACGTCCGACTTTTAGTGTTCGAATTTCTACTCTGTCAGTTCCTGGCATGAATAAACCGCATAGGTGGTGGCTTAAGACAGTTGGGTTTTCAATTCTTGAATATTAGAGTTCTCTGACATCAAATCGTTGCCCAGATTGCTCGAGAGAATGTGTTGTAATCAAAGGAAGGAGTTTCTTAGCGACATCTTTTGCGTTACTTAAATCTCCGTCTTCATAATACCCAACGAAGGAAGAAAGCGATGGGAAATTCTCAGAATCCGCTGAACGAATCTCTTTTTGCATGTCCGTATCAACAATTCCTGGGGCGATTGAAATTGCAGTAATGCCATCAACTTTACCCTCTTCAGCCAAACATCTGGCCCACATATCTTGGCCTGCTTTAGCAACGCAATAAGAGGACCATGATTCGATCGGTCGTAACGAAGCACCACTTGAGATTGTGGTTACTCGACAGTGTTCTGAGGCTTTCATTAGGGAATAGAGCCCTTGAGTTAGCCGTTGAACTCCAATGAGATTGACCTGTATATTTTCTGCCCATGCATCACTTGGGGCTCTGTTNATTGGCATTATTGGAGAAATCATTCCAGCGTTGTGAATNATGCCATCGAGTTTTTGAAAACTCTCTCTCAGAACCAGAATTGCTTTGTCAATGGATTTGTCATCTGCCAAATCACAAGTAATCGAAGACGAAGAAGGAGAAATGGATTGGACCGTTTGAAGAGACTTCTCCAACATAGGCGTGTCCCGTGCAAGTAAAATCACATTCACACCAGTAGATGCCAAACATTTTGATAATTCCAATCCAATGCCCTTTGAAGCACCAGTAACAAGATACGTTTTTTGTTCCATAAATCATCCTATCAATAGAAGTATTGATACTTTTGCAAATCAGAACCCAAACAGGAGTATATGAGTGAATACTGAAGACTCGGCTTATGTTCGGTCTTCCGGAGTATCTCTCTGAACGATGTCGGCAAGCAAATAATCATTTGACAATTGAACAATCAGGGCCTGTAGTTGTCTGGTTAAAATCTTCTTTTCGTACCGAAGAAAATCCTGCAATCGACGCGGCACGAATCATCGCAAGCCAATTAGATCTTCCGCTGTTCATCTATCATGGAATTGATGAACGATATCCCCATGCATCATTACGCCATCACAACATGCTTCTCGATGCTGCCCTCGACATGCATTATGGCTGCAAAAAGTTAGGAGTCGAGTATTACTTACATGTGGCAAGAGAAGGGCACAGGCAATTAGTGATGAAAAAACTCGCAACTCAAGCCAGCCTAATAATTACAGATCTTTTCCCCTTACCTCCATGGAAAAAGTGGGTTGAAAGTGTTGCAGAAATTGCCTCATGTCCAGTTATTGAAATTGATTGCCATTGCGTGGTTCCGATGCCAGTTTTTGGTAAATCTGTTGATCGTCCGTTCAAATACAGAGACGCTACAAAGCGTCTTCGAAAAGCAAGGATAAATCAATTATGGCCCAAAATAGGTGTTACCAATCGATCGTGGACTGGGGAACTTCCGTTTACTCCAATCAATATCTTGACTGAAATTAAATCGATGAAGCAACGATATAAGTTACTCCGAACGTGTAACATCGATGCTACAGTATTACCTGTTTGGAATGAGACAGGTGGCCAATATGCTGCATTAAACCGATGGGACAACTTCAAACAATCTGGACTCTCGGGTTATGCTCGAAGAAGGAATAAATCCGAAGATCCGAATGGAGTTTCAAGGCTATCCTCAGCAATCCACTATGGTACAATATCAGTTATGAAAATAGCAAGAGAAACCGCTGCATTTGGTACAAAATCAGCAGATAAATTCTTGGATGAACTCCTCATATTCAGAGAACATGCTTGGCATCATTGTTATTCGAGTTTTGACCCTTATGGAGCTCACAACCTCCCTCAATGGGCTCGTGATTCATGGAGAGATACAGAAAATGATGTTCGTACAATTGTATTGAATAAAAATCAATTTGAGTTCAGTAAAAGCCCTAGTACACTGTGGAATCTATGTCAAACATCGCTGTATCGACATGGAGAGCTTCACAACAATCTAAGAATGACATGGGGTAAAGCAACACCTCTGTGGACAAAGAGTCTGGAGGAATCACTGGAAATGGGTCAACACCTCAATGACAAATTTGCTCTCGATGGACGAGACCCCTCATCAATTGCTGGAATCCACTGGTGTCATGGACTCTTTGACAGAGCCTTCTATCCACCATTACCAGTNATGGGTGTTGTTCGCAAGAGAGATCTAGAAACCCATAAATCAAGACTTGATTTATCAAGATATGAAAACCATGTCCACCGTAAACCAAGTGAACAATCTCATCCATTTATCGTCATAGGTGCTGGTTATTCAGGAGCTTTTGCAGCCCATTTGCTCAACTCCTACGGATACGACGTTCTGGTCATTGACAAGGGAACGATACCAGGCGGAAGGTCTTCGACAAAGACTCGTCCTGAAGGAATGTATAACCATGGAAATGGAGATACTGGAGATACGAACATCCCTAATGCTGATCAACAAATACAGGAATGGTTAGAAGGAATAGAAGTCATCTGTGAAACAAAGGTCACACGCGTTACACAACAAGATCAATGCGTTCATGTTGAAGATGAGAATGGTACGGTATGGAAATCTGATTCCATTATCGTCACCTGTCCGATCCCCCAATGCTATGAACTCATTTCAGAGGAGTTACCAGTAGAATGGAAAAATCATCCATATGAATCATCATGGACATTAATTCTAACTCATTCAAATCCTGCTAGCGAAAGATTACTCGCCGTTAAACATCCATCTATAGAAAAAATACGAAGGGGAATCAACGACGTTTTCTCAAATCATGTGATTATACAAATGGGAACAAAATGGTCCGATAAGCATCTTGAAGAATCACAAGAANTCATCATNGAACGAATTCTTGAATTGATGCAATNAGATATGGATGATGAAGCCTTTGAATGGATTTCAACCGCCTCAATTCATGCACATCGTTGGAGATTTGCCCGGCCAAAGATGGTACCGAAGGAAGTTGATATTGAGCGGATCTGCTTCGCAGGAGATTCTTGGAGTAAGCCATTAGGAACAATTGAAGCAGCAATAGACTCTGCTAAATGGTCTGTTGCTGAACTTTTATTCAAATTAAAATTAACAACCCAAGATAAAAAATCCCATCAAACAACACTGTTCTAATCTAACAAAATTCCCCGTTAGACTGAAATAGAAACGATTTATGTTAACATCATGCTCAATGATATCAAATCATGGTCTGATGATTTGACCTTGTTTGAATCGATCGGGTTTGGATTGGCGTCAACGCTTGGAGTGTACTTTCTAATTTACATCTTTTGGAGATATATATTCGTACGTGCTGCAAATAAAACACAAAATCGTAATGACTTGGAAATTGTTGATTTCTTAAGTCCGTTTGTACATTATGTAGTTATACTCGCTGGCCTCTATGTGACCTTTCAGTACTCACTTGATTCGTATACCACTGCACAAAAAATAATTACGTCAATTCTACTCATCTTAGTTTTGATTATTGTTGCGATTACTGTAAACAGAGCAATAGATCGTAATTTACCAAGAGTATTTGCAACCTTAGACGAAAAAAAAGATGCTGGTCTTGCTCGAAGTGCGAGCCTTATCTCAACTGTAAGTAAAATATTGGTTTGGCTTACTGTTGTTTTGATTACATTGACTCAATTTGACATTGAAATAACCGCTGCTGTTGCATCCCTCACTGTTTTTTCTCTCGTAATTGGAATGGCTTTGCAAGAGTCCGCATCGAATATGATCATCACCGGCCAACTCATTTTAGATTCTCCATATGATATTGGTGAGAAAATAGAAATAAATGGCCAGGTTGGGATTGTTACTGAAATTGGAGTACTTTCAACTAAAATAAAAACCCCAGCAGATAAATTGATGGTTATCCCGAATAGGGTCATGGCATCTTCTACAATTATCAATTTCGCAAGGGGTGGAACAATAGATAACCCTTCAAGAGTCAATCTTCGAATCGATGTTAATGTTGGATATGACGAGTCCCCTGAGCACGTTAAGAATGTCATCAGAGATATTCTTTCTAAAAATTCTGAGATCATGCAAGATGACAAACCTCTAATCCTTCTGACAGATATGTTAGATTCCTCCTTATGTTTTCGAATCAATACCTATGTTGACAATTACAATAATGAATTAGTTGTGAGAGATCAAATATTGACCGCTATTATTCGACGTTTCAAAGAAGAAGGGATTGAGATCCCATACCCGCATCTCAAAGTTTTGAAGGATAGTGCAGATGCAGGCAATGATTCTAAGAAACAGGCTCGTGTTGATAAGGCCATCGTATCAGAAACACGATTCGCAAAACGACTCATAGAAGAACGACATGAAATACAGGCGCAAATAGACGAAAAGAGAAAGCACCTTGCACAAGATGATGTAACCCCCGAAGAGACGACTCAACTCCAATCAGAAATATTAGAACTCGAAAGCAAATTATCTATTGATGAAGACTGATGAGATGATACTTTGGATGAGAAATTTATCGATAGGCTAAATGAATTACGTGTAAAGTTTGAGTTTTCTAAAGAAGCTCCCAAACACATCTATGTTTTGAAACTAGACAAGAAAATTAGGCATGACAAAAAAGCACTAAAGTCCAGAACTTTTCCAAATGGACCCGATTATCCAGAACTTTTCGACAATCCGAAGGGAATGGTATACGTTGGTCTTACGGGACTGGCAGTAGAAGAGAGGTACAAAGTTCATTGTGCTAAAGGTAAAAAAGCGGCAAAAGTGGCGAAGTTAGGTTTCCTGTCCAATTATTCTTCATTCGAAAAATGTGGTAAAGAACTTACAGATAGTTTTGGTTTTTACAAAGTTGGCTGGAAAGAAAATAAACCTGAAAAAATTGAATCTTGGGTCGCTTGGTCTTTGTATAAACAAGGATATTGGGTTTGGGGATCGCACTTTCATTTGTCTTCACATTTTCTTGGAACCAAACCATTTCACTGAAAACTGAAGTCTAAGCAATTATAACTGATACCTCAGTCCGCATATTACCGGAGGTGCACACTAATGAACGTGTTAAGAAAATTTTGGACAATTGCAATTCCAGTAGCCATCTGTTTCGGCCTTTTTCAAGCATTCGATTTTGTGGATTATGATATGCCAACTAAACCTTTGCCTTTCATGCTCTTGTTAGCGCTTATTTTCCAAAATCTTGTATTCAGATATTTCTATTCCGATGAAATGGATGAGTTCTCTGAAAACTTAGCTGATAAGATGATTCCTCAAACTCTAAACGGAATGTTTGGACCCCTTCTAACCACAATCATATCCGTTTTTGGGACCTATATTTTATCATTTATGATATTACTAATTTTCTCCTTATGGTGGACCCCTTCAAACCTAAGCTCATGGATTGTCCTTACACTTTGCCTCGGGATGTTATTATCTCCGATTGTGAATAATCTCCTTAATGCAACTAATCGATCAGACTTAATCAACATCGAAGCCGTTGGAGCGATATATTTCATCACTTGCATGCTTGGTGTTGCAAGTTTGTCAAGGCTGACAGTACTTCTCGAAGCGATTCCTTATGTGGGTTCTTCTGAAAATATAACAATTTTAATTTTGGCATGGACATTTCTTCTCGCAAGATCTCACCATATCATTGAGTTATCGTTTCGGCAGAAAGAGGGGATGTGGTTATTCAATATCAGTTTAATTCCGCTGGTCATTTCAGCATTTGATGAGTTGGTCTTTGTTAGCGGTTTTCTTTGAAGGTGTAACAAATGAAGAGAGCCAACACATTCATTGCAACATTGCTTGTTTGGATGATTGTGTCTCCATCTCTTGGCCTGCTTATTGATACAGAAGCATCGGGTTCGATCGTCACCTCAATAACGAGTGATTCTGGTGATTTCATCAGTTCTAATGAATTGCATGTTCGAGACTCGACGAATATTTCGTTTAGTGTATCTGCCGTATCGACTTCATTCAATCAAGGATACTTCTCCTACTCAGGAATCATAAATGGAAATGGGACTTACAATGCTAATAACACAATTCTGCGATTGAATTCTTCTACAACTGGGAATATAACGCTAAACTATTTCGCATCTGGTTCTACTT
>JGI26273J51734_10000562_pt1 | contig 19737 bp, 25 predicted proteins | sample SaaInlV_125m_DNA_FD_51734 | JGI IMG/M metagenome (IMG submission 51734) | reverse complement strand
AATAGAATTAGCTAGACCTAAAATACATGCGGTAATACCCGAACCACACGTAAAAGCCATAGCTTTCTCAAGTTCAATTTCTTTAGATTTAAAGATGTTAACTATTTCATCTTTTTTTTTAAATGTTCTATCTTGATTAATAAGGTTGTTAAAAGGCAAATTAATAGAACCTTGAATGTTACCACTTCTAAGTTCTTGACGAGGTTCAGGCTGTAAACCTAAAAATCTCGATTCTCCTCTTGCATCGATTAATTGAAATTTTTTATCTATAATATTTTCATTAATTTGTTTTTTCTCTATTACTAAAGACAAATTTTCATTAGCAGTATAATTTGATTTTTTAATATTTAAAATTTCATTAGATACTGGACGTTTTTCTTTTTTCCATTTTTTAAAATCTCCGTCTAAGACTGAAATAAGATTTGGATTGTGCCCAAAGTATAAAAAGGTATACCAAATTCTACACGAGCTAAACACATCAGAATTGTCATACACAATTACATGATCAGAATTATTAATTCCTAAATTTGATACAATAGTTTGCCAATCTTCTTTTGAAGGAAGCATGTGCGGAAGATTAGTTTTTTGGTTAGAATTTTTATCAATATCAAAAAAAATAGAATTAGTAATATGATTTAATCGATATTCTTCTAAAGCGTCTCTTTTTACGTTTGGCAGATGCCAACTAGCATCTAAAATTTTTACTTTAGTTAAATTATCATTTAACCATTTAGTGGATACAAGTTGATTCATTATCTATTTTTTTCAATATATTTTTGATGGTACTCTTCGGCTCGACAATAATTTTTTATCTTCGATATATTGGTTTGTATTTTTCCTTGTAAAATTTTATTAAAGTCATTTAAAATTTCAGTGGCCTCTTTTTTTTGTTGTTCCGTTTCATAAAATATTTCACTTCTATACTGCGTGCCTACATCAGGGTATTGCATATCTTTTTGTGTTGGGTCATGCATTTTAAAAAATAAATCTAAAATTTTTTTATAAGAAATTTTATTTTCATCGAAAGTTAACCTTACAACTTCTGCATGCCCTGTGTTTCCAGTGCATACTTCTTCATAGGTTATTTGTGCTTTAGCACCACCAGCATATCCTACTTCAGTTTCTAATATTCCTGGTTTATTTTTAAAGTTTTCCTCAGGTTTCCAAAAACATCCAAGTGCAAGTGTACATTTCTGCATAAGTTATCTAATATAGTATGAAGCTGAAAGGATAGTAAATTGTTAACACAAAATCAAATAGGCGTATTGTACATGGTTGGAAGCGTGATTTGCTTCTCTATAATGGATATCTGCGTTAAGTGGTTAGATTATTACCCTATCGGACAAGTACTTTTCTTAAGATTTTTTATAGGATTTATTCCAATATTTTTCATTATACCAAGAGATAAAATATTTTCTTTTTACCATACATCACGACCAGGACTTCACGCTTTCAGAGCAATATGTGGAGCTCTTGCTATTATAGCATTATTTTTTGGTTTGAGAGAACTGCCATTAGCTGATGTTGTGTCCTTAACTTTTGGAGGACCAATATTTGTTACAATCGCCTCAATTATTTTTTTATCTGAACGAGTTGGGATAAAAAGATGGTCAGCTGTCTTTTTAGGTTTTTTAGGAATGCTTTTAATTGTTCAACCAGCATTTACTGATTTAAATTATTACTACATTACACCTATTGTGTTTTGTATATTCTTTGCCTGTGTAGCTATAAGCGTTAGATCCTTATCTAAAACCGAAGCTAATTATACGATAGCATTTTATTTTACATTGCTTTGTACTCTTTTAGGATTAGCTACAGTTTTCTTTGGCGACTGGAAAATGCCGACACTAATAGATTTTATATTATTCTTTGTTCTTGGATTATGCGGAAGTGTTGCTAATTTATTATTAACTCAAAGTTATAGACTTGCAGAGGCATCACTCGTAACACCTATTAAATATTTAAGTTTAGTGTTTGCTATCCTCTTTGGTTATTTTATTTGGAGTGAAGTTCCAAAAGTTTTAACTTTATTGGGAGCAGCACTTGTCATAACTAGCTCATTAATAATTTTTATGAGAGAGAACAAATTAAAAAAGCAAATAATTATTCCAAGACCATGAGTAGAGCCCCTAAATACTGGGCTAAGGCAAAAAAAATTTTATCTAAAAAGGATAAAGTTATGAAAAAACTTATTACTAATTATAAAGATGGAAATCTTATAACACGCAATGATGTTTTTTTCTCTCTTTGCAAAAGTATTATAGGCCAACAAATTAGTGTAGCCGCAGCCAATGCAGTTTTTTTAAAGTTTAAAAAGAAATGTAAAAATAAAATTAATGCTAGAACTGTAAACAAACTATCATTTAGTAGTTTAAAAAGTTGTGGCCTAAGCAAACAAAAAGTTAAAGGAATAAAAGACTTGGCGAAAAGAATACTTAATAAGAGTTTTAAGCCCGGTTTAATCAAAAAAATGTCTGATGAAGAAGCAATAGAATATTTATCAGATTTAAGACAAATTGGTAGGTGGTCAGCAGAAATGATTTTACTTTTTACTTTTAATCGCTCAAATATTTGGCCTTTACAAGANATTGGNCTTCTAAGAGCTATTTCAAATAANTACAAAAAAAAATATTATCCTCCTAAAAACTTTTTNAATAAACTCTATAAAAAATTCACACCTTATTGCTCTGTAGCCACTTGGTACCTATGGAGATCTATTGATAATGAACCAATACAATATTAAGCACCTTCAACTGTTTGATGGTGCCTTACAGCATATCCCTTCAAAATCGAGTGAGCCTCTTGATATTCTGTAGAATTATAAAATTTATTAGCTTCATCATAAGATGGAAATTCTATAACCACAGTTCTTGGCGAAGCCTCTCCTTCATTTGTAGTTGTTTTTCCACCCCTGATTAAAAACTTACCTTTGTACTTTTCAACTGCCATTCTAGCTTTAACAGCATATTCTTTAAGTTTTTCATCGTTAGTAATATTTTTATAAACACAAACACGTATCCTTTCATTTACAACTCCTTAAAAATGAATTAATTTTTTTTATGGCAGACAAACTTATCATTGATTGGAAAGAGTATAATCTAATCGTTGAAAAACTAGCAATACAAATTCATCAAAGCGGTTTTAAGCCTGACATGTTAATTGGCATTATGAGAGGCGGAGCTCCAATTATAGATGTTTTAAGTAGAGTATTTAAACTTAAATGCGCTTATTTAGCCGTCGAGTCCTATTCTGGTGAGGGAACAGAAGACAAACAAGGTGAATTAGTTTTTTCAAGAGAAATGAGCTCTACNTTGCAAGAGATGAAAGGAAACATTCTCTTGTGTGATGATTTATCTGATACTGGAGTGACCTTAAATAAAAGTATTGATTGGCTTAAAAAATANCCACCATTACAAGGAAATATTAAAGAAATTAGAACCGCTGTCCTTTGGAAGAAAAAAGTCTCAACATTTGAACCTGATTACTGTGCTCAAAAATTAGACAGTAACCCATGGATTGTTCAACCATTTGAACATTACGAAGAAGTTCGTGTAGAGGATTTGATTAAGAAACACAAAAAAAGTTAAAGGGCCAGCGTTAACCGGCCCTAAAATTTTTAAGCTACGTAAAAACTTAAAACGCTAAATACAGCTATAACCCAAATTGCTGGAGAAGTTTGACCAAACTTACCAGTGAAAATTCTGATTAGTGCATAAGCAATGAAAGCTAAGGCAATACCATTACTAATACTATAAGTAAGCGGCATAACAATCATAGCAAGAACTGCAGGACCTGACTCGGCAATATCATTCCAATCAATATCCGTAATATTTCTTACGAATAAGATTGCAACATATAATAAAGCAGCCCCATCAATTTCTTTAGGTAGACTTGTCGCCAAAGGTGAGAAGAATAAGCAAGCTAAAAATAGAACTCCATAACTAAAGAAGTCATACCAGTTCTACCACCAGCTTTTACTCCTGATCCTGACTCAACATAACTTGTAACAGTTGTTGTGCCCATCATTGCACCCGCAACTGTTCCAACACTATCAGACAACATCGCTTTATCGATATCTTGTACTTTACCTTTTTTATCAACTTTACCAGCTACGTTAGCCACTGAAGTTAACGTTCCTGCTGTATCAAAAAAGTCGATAAACAATAAAGTAAAAACAATTGATGCCATACCAGCTGATAATGCAGCTTTTAAGTCAAATGCAAAAAGGTAAGTCATTGGAGGAATAGATCCTACAACACCATTAAATTTTGCTAAGCCAGTCGCCCAAGCGATAATACTAAATAAAAGAATACCAATAATGATATTTCCTCTAATTTTCATTTTCTCTAATACAATCATGAAAACAAAAGCTAGACACGCTAAAAGCACTAAAGGATTTTTAATATCGCCCAAAGTAACAAGTGTTACAGGATGATCTCCTACTACACCCATTATTTCTAAACCAATAATTGCTAAGAATAATCCTATACCAGCACCTATACCAAGCTTTAAACTTTTTGGTATTGAATTGATTAACCAAGCTCTTATGGGAGTTAAAGATATTGCTAAGAATATTACTCCAGCTACAAGAACAGCACCTAAAGCTGCTTGCGGCGTGTAACCTTGTCCTGCAACAACACCATATGCTACAAAAGCGTTGATACCCATTCCTGGCGCTAAACCGATTGGCCACGTTTTTCCATGGAAAGCCATGATAAAACAAGCCACGGCAGTTGCTAAAATTGTTGCAGTAAATACTGCACCAAAATCAAAAAAACCTTTTTCTGTTCCAGCAAACTCACCAGAAAGAATAAAGGGATTCAAAAACATTATGTAAGCCATTGTAAGAAAGGTCGTTACACCGGCAATTACCTCTGTTTTAAAATTTGTTTTGTGTTTTCTATATTCGAAATATTTATTCAACATTGAAAAACCTCCTGTTAAGGTTGAATACTCTATATCGATTTTAAAATCCCAATAAATTTAGTCTTTTTTAGATTTATACAACCTACACTCAATATTTCTGTTTATAAGTTAAGAGTGTAGAATATTCTAATGATTAAAAATCAAAGAAAATTTATTTATTTATTATTTATATTCNTCGCCCTTGGTGCATGCCAAACTGTAACAAACAAAATTGATCAAACAACTGAATTTGAAAAAAAAGAATTAAGCAAGTGGTTAAATAAATCTGAAGATTCATTAAAAAGCTTTTACGGACAACCAGATAAAGTAGAATTTTTAAAAACAAGAAATAGAAATTATGTCTATATAAAAAAAAAATATAAGATTAAGTGTGAAAGAAAATTTGAGATAAACCCTAGAAATATAGTAGTAGGCTTTAGCAGCAAAAACTGCTTTTAAAAAAGTGTATACTTGCGGAGCACTTTACTCCGCAAGTAAGGTAAACTTATTTAATTTCAATAAGTCTTTTTTTCTTTATTTCAGGGATGATCTTTTCACAAGAGATTGTTAGCAAACCATCTTTTAATTCTGCNCCATTTACTTTTACATCATCTGCAATNGTAAATGATCTAGCAAAAGATCTTTGCGAGATNCCTCGATGAATAACNTCATCACCTTCTTTTTCNTCTGATCTTTTAACTTCTTTTGTTTTTACAGTTAAAAGATTATCTTCATATTCGACTTCAACATCATTTTTATTAAAGCCGGCAACCGCTACTTCAATAGCATATTTATCATTGCCTGCTTTTCGGATGTTATATGGCGGATAATTGCTTTGCATAGCAAGACTGCCATTCCCTAACATAGACTCGAACTGATCAAACATATCATCGAATCCAATGCTATAAGGTCTAAGTGAATTAAAGATCGATAGATCCTTACTTGTCATATATCCTCCTTTGTTAGCAAGGTTTATTGTTAGCCCCAATTGGCGACCAACAATTATTATGTAGTTAGAGTTTTTAAATTTTCAAGACAGTTACTTAAAAATTTTTGCTGTTTTTAAAACAAAAGAATATTCTTCAGCTAATTCTGTAATTGCATTATCTCTTCCACTCATCCCGCCATGGCCTGCTGCTTTCATCTTGCACTTTAGCAACTGAGTATTATTATCAGTTTTAACATCTCGAAGTTTAGCAATATATTTTACAGGTTCGGAATAAAGAACTCGGTTATCAAATAAAGACGTTGTGATTAACATTGAGGGATAATCTTTTTTTTCAAGATTATTGTAAGGCGCATAAGACAAAATATACTTAAAATAATCTTTATCTTTTATAGGATTACCCCATAATTCCCATTCGGCAGGGGTTAAAGGCAACTTTTCATTAAGCATAGTTGTCATGGTATCAACAAATGGTACCAATAATAACATTGAGTAAAATAATTCAGGTGCCATATTAGCCACAGCTCCACCAGTTAGTCCGCCAGCGCTACCACCGTAAAAACAAATTCCACCTTTATGAGTATAACGTTGTTCTATTAAATGATTTGCACACGCGATGTAGTCTAAAAAAGTATTTCTTTTTGATTTCTTTTTTCCTTCTTCATGCCATACGTCTCCAAGGTCTCCTCCACCTCTTATGTGAGCTATGGCAAAAGTAATTCCTCTATCTACCAAACAAAACCTTGAAGCACTGAAAGACGGAGAAATACTATGTTTGTAAGCACCATAAGCNTAAAGTAAAATTTTTGACTTACCATCTTGTTTTGCATCTTTTAGTCTTACCAAACTTATGGGGATCATTCTGCCATCATGGGACTTAGCTTTAATTCGTTCTACGANATATTTATCTGGATTATGTCCNGATGGTATTTCGGTTTCTTTAACTAGTTTTTTTTCTTTTGAAACAATATCGTATTCATAAATTTTTCCAGGAGATGCCATACTTTCCCAGTGAACTCTTATTTTTGATGTATTAGTATCTTTTTGCATCAAAGAAACTCCAGGAACTCCAATTGCTTCATCAGAGATTTTTAATTCTTCTTCTTCATTTGTATTAATATTTCTTACATATAATTTTGGAATAGCATCTGACTTTTCTCCTCTTAAAATATAATCATCAAGAAAATCAAGACCTCCAATAACAGTTTCTTTTTTAGCAGCAATGAATGTTTCTAACTTATCAATTTCATCCGTTTTACATCTGAGCACTTTATAATCCCTAGCATCTTCATTGGTATGCACATAAAAATACCCCTTCCAAGAGTCTAATGAGTATCTGACATCTTTTTTTCGTTTTTTAAACAAAATAGGATTTATTTCAGAGGCATCTGAGGGAAAAAAATAATCCTCAGTAGTTATGTGGTCTGAAGTTGAAATAATAAAAAACTTTTCATCTGAAGAAAGGCCTATACCGCAAGTAAATGTTTCATCTTTTTCCTCAAAAATAAGTTTGTCATCTTTTATTGGAGTGCCAATGATATGTTTAAAAATTTGCCTAGGTCTATGAAATTTATCTAATTTTGAGTAAAAAAAACTTTTACTGTCTAGAGACCATGTGATGCCTCCGCTAGTATTTTCTATTATATCTTTCTCATTTTTCCCTGTTCTTAAATCTCTTAAATAAATGGTATAATATTCTGATCCTTTAAGATCTAAAGAATAAGCCATTAAATTATCACAATGAGAAATACTTACTGAACCAACCCCAAAATATTCTGATCCATAATTTTTCTTTTCAAGATCTCCATCAAAAAAAACTTCCTCTGATTTTGAACCATCAATGAGCTGTCTAATTCTTTTACCGTAATTACCTTTGGCTTCTGTTTTTGCCCAATAATAATATTTTTTATCTTTGAATTTTAGCGAAGTGTCATCTAATTTAATTTTAGATTTTATTTCGTTAAACAAGTTTTTTTGAAGATCTTTAACATCTTCAAAATAGACATCTGTAATTTTATTATTTGCGTCAATATAACTTTTTACTTCAGGATCTAATTTATTGGCGTCTTTTAACACTTCAAGAATATTGGGTTGATCAACCCACGCATATTCATCAGATAAAGTTATGTCGTGATATCTTTTCTCATTCTTAATTTTTTTAAGTTTTGGTATACTCATATGCATAAATTATATGAATGTGTTTCTAATAGGAATTATCATCTTTGTCATCGTTTATTTATTTTTAAACTGGTTTGCTCGAACTAGTTCAAAAAAAATTGCTACCACAATTAAAAAAATTGCAGTTTATTTTTCTTTAATTTTAGCTACACTTTTAGCGATTGGAGGAAAGTACATCTTTTCTTTGCCTTTCCTCTTTGTAATTTTAAGTGGCTTAAAAATAAAAGGCTTAACGGCCCTACAAATGTTTCAGCTTTGGAGATTAATTCAACATTTAAAAAATTCGGGTCGATTTTCACAAGGGCAATTTGGTCAGTCACAAGGATCATCCAGTGTAACTAATGATGAAGCATATAAACTTCTTGGTTTAAAAAGGGGATGCTCCAAAGAAGAGGTTCTTAAAGTAGCAAATCAACTTCAAAAAAAAATACATCCAGACATGAATAGAGACGTTAAAACAGAAAGACTTAGTCAACTCGTAAATGAGGCTAAAGAAAAAATAATTAAAACAGATTTTAGTTAATTCAAAAGTTCTATAGATTTGTTAAAAACTTTTTCAAAAGAAATTTTATCAGCTCCTAAAGTATCGTGAGTTGTAGTTTGCTCAGTTTGCCCTTCAGGTACAATAACATTAATATTTTTTGAGTATTTACCGTATGCTTGAACAGGGCTATCCATAAACAAAGCTAAACATTTTAATCCAAGAGCCGAAGCAATATGCAACCAACCAGTATCGTTTCCAATATAAAGGTTGCAGTTCTTTATTATCGGCATTGCTTCACTGATTTTTAAATTTTCAAAAGAAACACAATTGCTACCTATTTCTGATTTTATAAGTTGATTAATTAAATCTTTATCATTATTTCCTGCTGCTAAATAAAACTTTGTAGGTATTTTATTATTTATTTTGCTACATAATTTAATAAAATTATTAATATCCCAACGCTTTGTTGGGCCACTTGCAGATATACCTAAACACACATGTTTATATTCATTAGAAAAATTTTGTTTAGCATTATCAATACGATCCTGATTTATATTGAGCTTTGGTTCAGTTGAAACAATTGCATTTAATTCATTTTCTGTAAAAATTTTTGCAGAAGTTACAATATTATCTTTTTTTCTAAACAAAGGATATTGTGAAATATTTTTTATTTTCGCTATTTTTGAAATCAATAAATATCTTAAAGAACTATTAAAAATAAAAACTTTATCAAAATTTTTTGACTTTATTTCTTTACTTAATTTAAAAAATCCTGAAAGACCATCATGGGATCCAGAATTATCTTTAGTTCGATCAAGTATAATAATTTCATCAATATGTTTATCGTCTAAAAGTAACTGATTAGCTCTAGAATTTTCTTTTACTAAAATTGAGATAGGTTTTTGATATTTTTTAGAAATGGCATGAATATAAGGCAAATAAATTACCATATCTCCCATACCTATTTTTGGTTGAATTACTAAAACTTTCATTTTTATTTTTATTAATATAACTTAGACAAACTAATTTAGGTAAGATTATGATTAAAAAAGGAGTTTACGCAGCTGGCTTAAGTGTTCTGAATTCAGACAGAACGTTAAATATTGAAGCAACTATTGCTCATGCAAGCCAAGCCATTCAAAGTGGTTTACATGGAGTTTTCTTTTTTGGCTCAACTGGCCAAAGCCAACTCATTTCCATTAATGAAAAAAAGGAGCTGATAGCAAAGATTGCGAGCCATAAGTTAAAGAAACAATTTTTTTTGGGAACAGGCAACAACTCTTTAAATGAAAATATTGATCTGATTAAATATGCAAGGGAATATGACTTTAAAGAATTTTTAATTATGCCACCTGCTTATTACAAAGGGAATACAGATCAAGGTGTTTTTGATTTTTATTCAGCTTTAATCAGTTCAATTCCTAAAATTAAAATTATTCTCTACAATTTTGAAAAATTAAGTGGCTACAAATTTTCAGCAGAGGCAGTAACTAAACTTGTTAAAACTTATCCAGAAAATATCATAGGCTGCAAAGACTCTAGCTACAACTTGTTTGAAAATTTAAAGTTACCAAATTTTTTAATGTTCCCAGGCTCAGAAGCAAAACTTTTAAAAGGATTAGAACTTGGTTGTTCAGGATGTATTTCTGCAGTAACTAATGTTACCCACTCTTTGGCNAGAAAAGTTTTTGANGATTATGAAAATAAGAAAACNCAGTCTAAAAATGAGCAGTTGATTAATGTTAGAGAAACATTTGATCAATATAATTTAATTTCTGCTCTACATAGTTTTTTATCTATAAAAGATGAAAATTTTAAAAATATACTTCCACCGTTAATATTACTATCACAAGAAAAGCAGAAAGAATTATTAGATAAATTAAATAAATTGGAATTTGTAATAGAAAAAAATTTAGCAGCATAGGTTATGATTTTAGCTAGAATATTTACTAAGATTTATAAAGAAGGCGGTATAATTTTAATTGACTCAAAAGGCCAAAAATATATTTGCGGTAATCCAAGAAAAGAAAAACCAATCACTATAAAACTACTTAAAGAGAACTTGGGTTGGAAAATTTTATTAGATCCCGAACTAGAATTTCCAGAGGCCTATATGAGGGGAGATATAGTTATTGAAAATGCATCTTTAAAAGATTTTTTAATGGAATTAGTTAAAAATTTAGGTCGAGGTGAAATCACGACAGCAAGCATAATAACTAAGAAAATTTATCAGGTATGGAGAGCTATAACTAATTTTAATTTACCTGGAAGATCAAGAAAAAATGTACAGCACCATTATGACATCGGCGGACTAAGAGGTGAAAAATTATACGATATTTTTTTAGATAAAACACATCGATTATATTCCTGTGCATATTGGAAAGACGGCACAAAAAATTTAGAGGAAGCTCAGCAGAATAAAATTGATCACATTGTAAAAAAACTAGACATCAAAGAAGGACAAAAAGTTTTAGAAGTCGGATGTGGTTGGGGAGGCATGGCCTTTGAAATAGCTAAACAAAAAAAATGTGAAGTTACTGGAATCTCATTAAGTAAAAATCAAATTGAATATTGCAGGCGAAAAGCAAAAGAACTTAATTTAGACAACCAGGTTAAATTTGAGCTAATAGATTATAGAGAAGCAAAAGGTAAATATGATCGTATCTTTTCGGTAGGAATGTTTGAACATGTAGGAAGAAAATTTTATCACACATTCTTTAAAGCCATGAATAAGCTACTTAAAGAAGATGGGATATTTTTACTACACACAATCGGTGTTATAGATAAACCGTCTGCACCGAACAAATTTATTAACAAATATATTTTCCCGGGCGGCGTTTGTCCTTCCTTTAGTCAAATCATAAGTCCTATTGAAAAAACAGGTTTAATTGTTGCTGATACAGAAACTCTTATTAGACATTATGATAAGACATTAGAGAGTTGGTTAGAGAGGTTTTTAAATAAGAAAAAAGAAGTAAAAGATTTATTCGATGAAAAATTTGTTAAAATGTGGGAATTTTATATGGCTAGTTGTGCAGCAGCATTTAGATATAGAGATCTAGTAGTTTTTCAATTACAAATTGTTAAGAACTTTCAATCAGCCCGCCGTACAAGAGACTATATATATTCATAAAAAGTGCTATTTAAATAATAGCAAACATGAAAAAGAAGAAAAAAAAACCTATAAGAAAAACACCTATTAAAAAAAAATCAAAAAGCAAATCTAAAAAATCAACAAAAAAAGCCGTTAAGAAAAAAAATAAATTAATAAAAAATAATCTAAAAAAAAGGGCAAGAAATAAACTACCAAGAAAAAAAAAATCTAGAATAAAGAAAAAATCAAAAAAGTTCTTTAGAGTAAAAAACCCCAAAAGACCGAATCAAAAAACTAGAGCTGTCGTCTCAGGCTTATTACGTCTAAGTGATAAAATTAAATCTTTGATAAGATTCAATTTCAATTTGGATCAATCTTTACAAAATTTTTTCACAGGGATAACAAAAAAAGTTTCCGGAATTAAAAAAGTCATTATCGAGGAAAGAGAAAAACAAAAACAACAAAAATTAAGGATAATGGAGCAAGAGAAGAAAGAAGCTCAAAAAAGATTAATCGAGCAAGAAAAGCTGGCCTTAGAAGCTAAAAAAAATGAACTGAGAGAAGAACAGAAGTTAGAGCGAGAGAGAAAATTAGATCTACAAAAATTTATCAAACTTGAGCAAGCAGAGCTTAGAAAAGAAAGAGCAGAAAAACAAAGACAGTTTCTTGAACAAATTAGACTAGAGAAAAAAATAGATCAGTTTAGAAAAAGAGAAGCACTAGAGATTAAGAGTCTTGAAAAATACGTTTTAAGTCAACAGAGAGAGTCTTACGAAGAAGTTCAGCAACGTATCGATAAAATAAAAGAGAAATATAAGCTAATCAGAGAACAAAAAATAAATGAGGCTATCAGAGAAAGAGTAGCGAGTCTTGGAATCGAAATCAAAGACACTGACGATAAAGCAACATTATTAGAGAAAGAAAGAATTTATAATGAAGAGCGCCAAAAAATTGAATACGCCTTAGAAAGCTTCTATAGATCAGCTCACAGCTTATGTTTTCAATTGAATAAAAAATATATACCTAAATATTTAAGCATCATCAGATGTATAGACAAAAGATTTGAAACAGGGGAGATATATATTAAGTGGGATGATGCACTCGAGCATGAATGGCTAATTTTAATTTATATCAAAAATAATTCTCCCGAAGAAGGTATAGTCATAGAGGATAAGACTGATCCTGAAAACAACACGACACATGAATTTCAGTCTAATGAAATTTTTAAAGCATCGGATATTATGGTTGATGCTTTAACAAAACTTTTAGACAAAGAGAGAAATAAAAGAAAAGTTAGTTGATTATTTGATCTAATTTTTTAACTTCACCAATTTTAAAAATAATAGCATCATCTTTATTAAAACCGAATTTTTCAGCACCATCTTTAAATCTTTTACGCGGTTCCATTATAGGTTCCAAAGATAAAACTACTGTCCCCCAATGCATGCCTATTACTTTTTTACTTTTTAAATCTCGAGAAACTTGCAAAGCCTCTTCCGGATTAGTGTGGTAAACTGATTTATCCTTTACAGGCATCATAGGATAGAAATTGTATGCACCAATATTAATAAATGTTAAATCTATAGGGCCGTATTTTTCTCCAAGTTCTTTATAAATATTTCCATAACCTGTGTCACAAGCAAATAAAATTTTCTTACCTTTGTATTCAATTAAAAAGTTACCCCATAGTGTTTTGTTAATGTCCCATAAACCTCTTCTGGACCAATGCACAGCTGGTAGTAAAGTCACTTTTATATCCTCGTTAACCTGAATTTCTTGATACCAATCAAGCTCGTTTACATCCTTATAATTTCTAAAATATTTACCAAGTTTTAAAGGAAGAACAACTTTTGATTTTTTGTAAGGAAAGTTTCTAATAGTAGACATATCTTGATGATCATAGTGATTATGTGTCAAAAGAAATAGATCAACTGGCGGAATCTCATCAAGGTTAATAGCTGGCGGAACATATCTTTTTGGACCGAATATTAATGGACCAGTATTTTTTGAAAAAACAGGATCTGTAATAATAGTGGTATTACCTAGCTTTATAAGGAATGTGGCATGTCCTATCCAAGCAATATAATCATTATCTTGATTACTCTTAAGATCTTCTAAAACTTTTGTCTTTGGCACAATATGATCTTCAGGAATTTCAATTTTAACCTTTTTTCGTTCTTCATTGAAAATTTTATATGACCATTTTACATTAGAATCTCTTTTTGGGGATCCTTCAGGATTTCTAAAAGTTCCATCTGGCAAATGGTGGTAAGGTTTTTTTTCCATTGCAATAATTTCTAAACTAAAAAAAAGAATAATTAAAAAAAAAGAGACTAATTTTTTCATGTGTTTTATTAATGTCTTTTTCTAGCCTTGTCATTAACTTTATTTCCATATTCTTTTATTTTTTCCCACTCAGTTTTATTATTATAATCTTTTTTTTCTGCTTTATATGAAACAATTAAAGGAAGTATGATTAAGGCTAAAACAATTAGGAAACATATTATAATAAGGGGCAAACTCACACCCCTTATTATCATAGTTGAATAATTTTAAAATAATTATTTAACTATCTAAGCAATTTGACTTGTTTATTCTTTTGTCAAAATCTTGTGCGGCATCTTTACTTACAACCCAAACGTAAGAAGATTCTTGTAATTTGTTTGCATCAGCCGGGGTACATCGTTTACCGATTTTAACCTTAGCCATATTACCACTTGCACAATTTGTTAACAAAAGTAACAAAGATAAAATATAAAATATTTTCATACATTAAATTTAGTTTAAGATTCTGCGTTTTGCTGGGCATAAATTAGACCAAAAAAAGAATTATAAACTTTGTTGAAAAACATATTTATTGAGCATATGTTTTCCTATGTCCAAATTTCATACTTATAAAACAAAAGTTTATTACGAAGATACCGATGCAGGAGGAATTGTTTATTATGCACGATATTTACATTTTATTGAAAGAGCGAGAACAGAGATGATTTACGATTACTTACAATTAAGCCATGCGCAACTAAAAGAAAATCATAAGGCTATTTTTGTAGTCAGAGAGTGCAATGTTAAATATCATAAATCGGCCAATTTTGAGGATAAATTAGAGGTAAGAACCTATGTGATGAAAAAGTCACCTGTTAGATTAAACTTAAAACAAGAGGTTGTAAGAGATAACGAAACCTTAGTTACAGCAGAGGTTGAACTGGCTGTAATTGACAGCAATGGGTCGATTAGTAAACTTCATGAAAAATTATTGGAAAAAATATAAATTTGACTAATAGAGGACATACCTTCGCCTAAATTTATAATTAAACAACAAATCAAGTTTGCAATTTTAGCATTACTAAACTTTCAAAAACTAAACTAATAAGGATATATGAAATACAGATCGTTAAAAAAAAACAAGAACAAGAATTCTAACAAAAAAATTAAAAAAATATCACTCTTTGAGCTACAAAACTCACCAAAAGCTTTACTTTTTAGAGCGCGATCGTAACGTCTTCCCTTAAACAATTTATTAATGGCCTAGTAAGGATTAGGCCATTGTTTTTATAGCCAAAATTGTTAAATTAATTTGTGAAAAGTAATAAACAAAATAATAAAGTGGCTATCATTATGGGGTCACAATCCGACTATTCCGTAATGAAAGAGTGTGAGAAAATACTCAAGATTTTAAAGGTTAAATTTCAAGTTTTAATTGTTAGCGCGCATAGAACCCCTCAAAGAATGTTTCAGTTTGCAGAGAATGCAGAAAAAAATGGCTTTGGAGTAATTATAGCAGGTGCTGGCGGTGCGGCGCATCTAGCTGGAATGGTAGCATCTTTAACAACGTTACCAGTGCTTGGTGTACCTATAGAAACTAAAAAATTAAAAGGGCTCGACAGTTTACTTTCTATGGTTCAAATGCCAAAAGGGGTGCCAATAGGGTGTTTAGCAATAGACGGAGCTTTTAATGCTGGTGTGCTCGCAGCTTCAATAATTGGCAATTATGACGAAAAGGTTAAATCTAATTTAGAAAAGTGGAGACGTCTTCAAACCCAATCCATTAAAAAAAAACCTAAGTAATTAATGTCTAACATCACTTTAGGAATTATAGGCTCAGGTCAGTTAGGATCCATGCTATGCCAGGCAGCTAAAAAACTTAAAATCAAGACAGTTGTGATATCAGATGACGAACAAGGTCCAGCACAGAACTATGCTAATCAATTTATTTTTGCAAAATATGACGATCAGCAAAAGATAAAAGAATTTATAGATAACGTAGATGTAGTAACTTTTGAATTCGAAAATATTCCAATTGATATTTTAAAACAAATAGAAAAAGAAAAAAAAGTTTTACCTAAACCAGAAATTAACAAAATTATACAAAATAGAAAATTAGAAAAATCTTTTGTTAATGATTTAGGTGTTGCAACAACCAAATGGGCTTTTATAGCAAAAGCAGATGACGTCACTAAACACAGCAACTTGTTACCAGGAATTTTAAAAACAAACACGCTTGGATATGATGGTCACGGTCAATTTGTATTAAACTCATTAGATGACGTTAAAAAAGATTGGTGTTTCACTGCTGATTATATTTTAGAAAAGAAGGTAAATTTAAAAAAGGAAATTTCAGTTATTATTACAAGATTTATTAATGGAGAAACTTTTTCTTACGAGCCTATAGAAAATATGCACAAAGACCAAATTCTTAAGCATTCAAAAATTCCAGCTAATATTAATCAGGATATTTATGAAAAGGCTCAAAATAATGCGAAGCTAATCGCTGATAAACTTGATTATGTGGGAACAATGTGTGTTGAGTATTTTATAGATCAAGATGACAATTTATTGGTGAATGAAATTGCACCACGAGTTCATAATTCAGGTCATTTAACAATCAATGCTTTTAATATAAGTCAATTTGAAAATCATGTTAGAGCAGTATGTGGCTTTAAATTTGAGAAAACCCAAAAAAATTCTAATGCTGAAATGATAAATATTCTAGGAAAAGAAATTGAAGAATATAGGTCAAAAACTTTTGAAGAAGGCGAATTCTTTTTTGATTATGGAAAAAAAACCATTAAAGAAAAGAGAAAAATGGGTCATCTTACAATTTTAAAAAAATAATTATTTTATTGTAATCCTGTGCATTACCCGTTTGCAATTTTTTATCTCACTTGCCATATGCAAAATACTTAGATTGTCCCATAAGCAGACATCACCTTTTGACCACTCATAAGAGAATATAAATTCTTCCTTATTAACATGATCGATTAAATAATCTTTTAAATAAGCAGCATCTTCATCATTAACGTTTTTGATTTTAATTAAATGCCCAGGAGAAACATATAATGTTTTTTTCCCATCAACGGTTTTTACGATGGGATGTTCCGCTTCCATGCTTTCAGAGGATTTAATCCCCATCTCTTTCTCTCTTTCTAATCTGGTAACCGCAATGGGCCCTGCTGAAGAAAAAACACCTGTGGCATCTTTTATTTTATTTTTAATTTCTTCAGGTAATTTTTCATAAGCATTAAACCCCGATGAAAATATTGTATTTCCTTGACCTGTTGGAATTTCTATTCCCATTAACATTGTATATCGAGGGCGATCATCACCTAAATAGCTAGTATCTTGGTGAAGCCAACTTGAACCAAAACTTAAATTTTTATCGCTTGGCTTTCTTTCAATAACATTAATAAATGGAAATTTTTCATCCAACCCTTTTAATCTAGGATAAACAACAGGTTGCCCAATATTCTTAGCAAAATTTTGATAAGATTCAGGATCAAGATTTTGTTTTTTAATAAAAATAACACCAAATTCATTTAAAGTTTTTTTTAATTCTATTGTTTGATTTTGATCTAAATTTTTTAAATCAACACTATTGATATATGCTCCTACATTATTTGTTCCTGGTGTAATAGATAAGCTCATTTAATTTACGGGTTTAATTAGCGCCGGGTCATTGTTAATTGGATTATTAACATCTTTAGATATTTCATGAAATTTTAAGGCAGGAGGTTTAATAGAGTTTAAAATTTCCATAGCGTCTTTTTTAATATTTAAATAATTATTAATCTGACTTTGATTGATGATCAAGGGTTCTCGATGGTGAATAGTGCTAATTTTTTCAGTAGCTTCTCTTGTTATAATGCAAAATTGATTGTTTTGATAAATAGCTGCAAAAAACATAATTTCATCATCTTCTTTAGTAAAGTAATATGGAATTTTATTTTTATCTTCTCTTTTCCATTCATAGTATCCGTCTGCAGGAACAATACATCTTGAAGTTTGTATTAAATTTTTAAAAGTAACTTTTTCCATTAGCGTTTCTTTTCTTGCGTTTATTAATGGTGAAAATTTATCTAGTTTTTTTGACCAACCAGGAACGAGACCCCATTCACATAATTCTAGTGCTTTCCCATTAGTATATGATTTAATGATAGGAAGTTTTTGTGTTGGGTGGGCGTTATAGTTTTCACTATCTTCAACTTTGATGTTAGTTTTGACTAAATCTATTGTTTTACTTACAGGCTTAGTAATTTTATAACGTCCACACATTATTTTTTCTTCTTTTCTTTTTTAAGCTTTCTTTTTTGTTTCAATGTTAATTTAGCCTTTTTCATTATACTTGAATCTTTAAAGCTTTTTCCTGAGTATCTTTTAGACATTTTTATTACCTGTTTTTATTATCTTTAGAATACCTTTTGTATTTCTCTTTTGTCTTCTTTTTTTCATTTTAAGTCTAAAGCTCTTTCTTTTCTTTCTTTTTCTCATGCTCAATCATAACAAAGTCTTGCTAAGGTTCAACCGAGGGTATAAAGACCCACTAATAGTAAGATTTTACTTAAAAAACAAAATTCAGATGGAAAATTTTTTATCACTTAAACTTGAGCAGATCCTTATGGATTCTATAGCCAAGATTAACTTTAAGACTCCTACACCTATTCAAGCCGAGGCAATTCCTGTTGCGTTAGAGGGAAAAGATATTCTTGGCACAGCCCAGACAGGAACTGGGAAAACAGCAGCATTTGGCATTCCACTTATAAATTTTCTTTTGAAAACAAAAAAAGATACAGCTTTAGTAATGACACCAACAAGAGAATTAGCAACTCAAGTTATGCAAACAATGACTAATTTAATAGGAAGAGGAAATATAAGAACAGCTTTATTAATTGGCGGCGATTCCATGCAAAAACAACTTAAACAAATGAAAAGAAACCCAAGATTGATTGTTGGTACACCCGGAAGAATTAATGATCATCTATCTCGGCGAACTTTAAAGCTTAATAATACAACTTTTTTAGTTCTGGACGAGTCAGACAGGATGTTAGATATGGGTTTCACTCCTCAAATTAATCAAGTTCTAGAAACTGTTCCAAATAAACATCAGACACTATTATTTTCAGCAACTTTACCTGGTAACATCATAAGATTAGCAGAAAAATATTTAAATAAACCTGTAAGAATTTCAGTTGGTTCTACATCGACACCAATTGCAAAAATTAAACAAGAAGTAATACGTGTTAAAGACGGAGATAAATACAATCAACTAATAAAAGAAATCTACACTCGCCAAGGCTCAATTTTAATCTTTGTTAAGACTAGGAGAAATGCTGAAAAAATGGTTAAGAGATTAAAATATGATGACCATGATGCTGATGCAATACATGGCAATTTAAGACAAAATAAAAGGGATAGAGTTATTAAAGCTTTTAGGAACAATCATTTTAGAATTTTAGTAGGAACAGATGTCGCCAGTAGAGGGCTCGATATTCCCGCTATTAAGCATGTAATTAATTTTGATCTACCGCAAGTTCCCGAGGACTTCATTCACAGAATTGGAAGAACCGCCAGAGCAGGGGCTGAAGGCTCAGCATTAAGTTTTGTAGGCGGTGAAGATAGATCAAAATGGAACGCCATACAGCGTTTGATTGATCCAAATTTTAGAGCAGAACCTGGAAGTGAAGCAACCGGAAGAAGAAAAAGAGGAGGACGCTCTTTTGATAGACGCGGCCGTAGAGGTGGCTCAAGATTCAAAAAAAGAGATGATCGAAACGACAGAGGCAGCAGAGACGAAAGACCAGGTTCTAGATTTAAAAAAAGAGATGATCGAAACGACAGAGGCAGCAGAGACGA
>JGI26273J51734_10000559_pt1 | contig 19772 bp, 16 predicted proteins | sample SaaInlV_125m_DNA_FD_51734 | JGI IMG/M metagenome (IMG submission 51734) | reverse complement strand
CTCATTGAAGAACTCTTCCAAAACGAGGCTCGGCACGCTTTGTTCTTCTTCGACCTCTGCGCTACACGGGCCCCAAACGCCATAGTCAAAACGGCGCCCCATACCCGTTGGAAAACGCTGCGATTGCGCCGCAAGAGCCTCAACCCCAAGGCTGATTTTTTGATACCAAGCCCGTTGGTCCGCCCCCAAATCCCCCGCAGCGGCCACGATCAGCCATTTTTCCGCCCGCGTTATCGCCACGTATAACAAACGGTCGCGCTCTTCCTCTTCCGCACGCAGCTTGCGCTCGCGCAATTCGCGCAATCGCGGCGGCATTTCGGCGCGAGGCACTTTCCAAAACGCGCCATCTTGGGCGACCAATAAATCATCGTGCAACCGCGCGTCACGCTTCGCCGTATCGGGCAAAATAACGATGGGAGATTCCAATCCCTTGGCGCCATGCACCGTCATCACGCGGATTTGATTGCCATCTTGATCGGCTTGGCGTTTGATCTCCAACCCGTCAGATTGCATCCAAACCAAAAACCCTGTCAGGCTGGGAACCTCGCTGCGCTCATAGGCCATCGCCTGCCCTAAAAGCGCGTTCAGCCCATCTTCGGCTTCTTGACCCAAGCGACCCAAAAGCAGCTTGCGGCCCGCGTAATGCGTCAAAACGCGCTCGAGCAATTCATAGGGGCGCAAAAAATCAGCCTGTAGCAACAAATCATTCAACATCGCAATCAAATGCCCATGCTGATCGGTTGCCGCGCGCAAAACCTGCCAGAGAAACTTTCTGCCGCGCCCCTGCGCCAAAGTGAAAAGCGTTTGCTCATCCCAGCCAACCAAGGGCGATTTTAGCACCACAGCCAAGGATAAATCATCTTCCGGCGTGGCCAGAAAAGCCAAGAGCGCCAATAAATCTTTTACCGCCATTTCAGCGCCCAATTTCAAACGATCCGCGCCCGCGATGGGTAGGTTTTGGGCTTTGCAGGCGCGAATAATTTCTTGAAACAAATCAGAACGGCGCTGGACAAGAATCAGGAAATCCGCGGCGCGCACTGGCCGCATATGATAGCGGCCGGTTTTTCCAATTTCTTCGGGTATCGCCACCTTCTGGGTGATCATATGGTCAATTTCTTCGGCAATATGGCGCGCCAATTGCACCAAATGATTGTCTTGATCCGGTAGGTCAACAGGGCGCTCCCAAGAGCGATCTTTTTGCTTTTCCACCGCCTCAAGCGCGGGCCATAGATCCACCCGCCCCGGCATTTTAGTTTTAAAGGCCAAATGCTGTTCGCCGGCAGCACCCGACACGCCCGGTGCCGGCGCAAATAACTTATCTACCAATGCCAAAATTGCCGAAGACGATCGAAATGAATGCGCCAGGCTGGCGTCAAATAGCGGCGTGTCAGTGGGTTTCAACCGCGCCGCAAAATCTGCTTTCATCCGATCAAACTCAGCCGGGTCTGCGCCCTGAAAGGAATAAATCGATTGCTTTTTATCCCCAACCACAAAAATCGTTCGGCCGCGATTTGACCGTGCGCCTTGGCCGCTGGTGAATTCTTGGGCCAGTTTTTCGATCACCTGCCACTGAATGGGGCTGGTATCCTGCGCCTCATCCACCAAAATATGATCAATGCCACCATCCAAGCGGTACAAAACCCAATCTGCCACAGCTTGATCCGTTAACAACCCGCGCGCCTTTAAAATCAGATCGTCAAAATCCAACCATCCCCGCGCCTGTTTTTCACGCTCGTAAGCCGGCAGAAAAACCGCAGCAAACGCATAGAGCACGGCGGTTTTCTGGGCTGCCATAAGCCCCAGCCGTTGATCACGGGTATCTTCAACGCGCGCCATTAAGGCGTGAAGCGCAGGCAAATGGGGCTGCAACGCGCCGTCTCTCAGCGCTTTGGTTGGAAAGGCGTCAATTTTTGCGGAAAACGGCGTATTTTTTGTTGTACCCTCACCCCAAAGCAACAGCTGTTCCAACAGGCCAAGCGCCTCAAGGCTTGGCGCAGACAATTTGGCGAGCTTTTCGCCATTACGCTGATCGGTGGAAGATCCGGTACTGAGAACACTGACCAGCGTGCCAATCAAACCCCAGGCATCCTGTGTGAATACCCCTGCGCACAGCGCTTCGCCGGTAAGAGTCACGGGAAGATTCAATCGCCCCCAGATCTCTGCTTTGGCGCTGCCCTGCGCAAATAACTGCCGGTGTTTCAAGACAGAGGCGATCAGGTCCATAACATCCGTTTCGTTACAATAAGCGGCCACTGAACCGATTACCGACTGCTGATCCGAGGCGGAAATGTCATCCAGAATGCTGCCCGCCAATAAGCGACTCGCGCGTTCATCCATCTCATGAAATTGCGGGCTCACACCCGCCTCCAGCGGAAACCGCCGCAGCAGCGCCGCGCAAAAGGAATGAATGGTTTGAATTTTCAAACCACCAGGCGCCTCAATGGCGCGGGCAAACAGGGTTCTGGCTTTGCGCAGCATCGCCGCGTCAAGTTCGGTTTCAAGACCCAATTGCTGCAACTCATCGCGCAGCGCGGCATCGGCGCGCATCGACCATGCCCCAAGCCGCTCAAAAAGCCGGTTTTGCATTTCGCTGGCAGCCGCTTTCGTATAGGTCAGGCATAGGATATGCTCGGGCAATACGCCATTTAACAACAAGCGCGCCACCCGATCGGTTAACACTTTGGTTTTGCCCGAGCCAGCATTGGCCGATAGCCATGTTGATATTTCGGGGCGCGCCGCAGCAAGTTGGCGCGCGCTGGCGGGATCACGCGCGCTCATCTCAATACCTCTTGACGGGCAGGCGCGCTGAGCGACCATTCGCCATAACGCGACAATTGATCATAGGGTGAATAATCTTCAACGCGAAACAAAGCACGGCGTGCCTGAAACCCTGTCTCTTCGCTTTGATAGCTGGCAATTAAATGTTTGAATTTTTCCCAAGCTTGCGCAAGCGGTTCTTTGTCAAACGGTGCGGCTTGATATTTTTTCGCCGCCCCCAGACCGATAAACGCCGCCTCAGCAACCTCGCCGGGTTGCAGATTTTCAAATCCCCCCTGCTGCGCGATTGCGGCTAGCAAATAAAGCTGCTTGTCAAAAACCTTTTGTTGATCTGGCGTGGGCACCGCGCCGGTTTTATAATCATAGATATAAAGCCCAGCCTCCTGCGAAATATCGATGCGATCCACAATCGCGCTGAGGGTAAATTGCAGCTCGGGCAGCAACACAGCCCCGCGGCCTTCAAGCGCAAGCGGTTGGCCGCGCGCTTGGCGAACCTCTTCTTCGGCGATAACCCAATCTGCCATTGCCCGCAGACGACTGCGCCAGAACGCCTGATGCGATGGCCAAGGCACTTGCGCGCACAGCAAAGCTTCTGAAATTTCAACAAACCGAAGGCGCCGATCCGCCGGCGCGCAATCAGGCCAGGCTTTGATGAACTGCTCCATCAACGCATGATATATCACCCCGCGCAACCGCGCATCCGGGACAGGCTCAATCGGCTCTAAAGGTCGCAAGCCCAAAACATGCTTGGCATAAATCGCATAAGGATCGCGGATCAGCGTTTTGATTTCCGTCACCGAGAGTTTTTGAGGGCGCATCGCTTTTGGCGGCGCCGGCGCCGGGCGCAACGCCACTGGGGCTGGGTGCCATGACTCGAAGCGNTCAACGCGTTTTAGATAGGCATCCCCGCGNGCACGCATCGCCGAAAACGCCTGTACGCCGCCATTTTCAGGCAATCCGTTTAACAAATTGGTCAAGCGGTTTACCCAACGCGCGGGGATTGTTTGAGCCTCATCATTGCGCACTGAGCGGGTCAGCCAAACTTGCCCTGCAGCAATCGCTTGTTGAAAATCATGCGCAGATAGCCCAATCCGACGCTCGGGAAGCAACAATCCCGCCTCATGGCGCAGGCGCCGGTTCAACCAAGGGTCCGGGGGCGGCACTTGCGGCCAAACCCCCTCATTCAACCCCGCCAAAATCAACAAATCTGCGCCCTGAACCCGCGCCTCTAACGTACCCCAGATTAAGATCTTAGGATGCGGAGCATCGCGATCGCGCACTTCATTTTGCGCAAGAACGCCGTTGAACACCCCCGCGTAATCAAACGGCAAAACCGCGCCAGCCGAGGCCGCCGCCGCTTCCAACGCCTTGACCGTTTCGCGGGCTTGGCGCCCGGCCTTTTGCTGCCACAACCCCCCAGCCTCGTCGTCCTCATCGGGGCGCGATCCTCGGCAAATCGCTTCAGCATATGTCAAATGTTGCGACAGCAGATCCGCAAATGGCGCAGAATCCGCCGGCCAATGCGCTGCGCAGATTTCAGACACCCAGCCAGCCCATGACAGCGCCATAGGATTATTCTGTTTTTGCGCCCAGGCATGCAAGCCAGCGCTTTGCGGAAACGGGATCGCTTTGGCGCGCAAATAAAGCTCTAAATCGCGGGTCAGCAATAAATGTTCATTTCGCGCGCCCCCGCTATGCGCTAAAGGGTGTTTTAAAAGCGCCAAAAGCGTTGGCGTGCTGACACCCTGCCCCAATATGCCAAGCGCTTGACGCAACAAACGCCCCGGAGGGCTAAGGTGTAACGGCATGCCCGCGCTGTCATCCGGGATGATGCCCCATTGGCTGAGGGCGGCGCTAACTTGCCGCGTTAGACCCCGATCTGGCGTGATCAAAGCCGCTGTAAGACCTTCTTCCGCTGCTTCGCGCAGCCGCATAGCAATCGCCATGGCCTCAAGGCGCGGGCTAGGCGCTTCCAGCAAGGTCATGGCACTTGTGGCACCCGCAATATCGTGCAAAGCCGGCCCCTCGGACAGCCAGCAATCGGTAACAGGCGCGGGCCGCAACGCCAAAGACACCAAAGCGCCCCGCGCTGGAACCGGCGCTTTCATCCCTGCCCAGCGCGCCACTTGCTGCGGCTGAGCCGCCAATGCCGAAAGCAATTTCACAAAACGGTATTGCGGATGATCTTCGCTGTCCAACGCATGCGCCATGTCAGCCCACGCCGTCAGCGGCATATCAAAATCAAACCCGGGCAAGAGCAAGGCCCCTTGCGGCAGCGCGGCCACAGCTTTCATCAAAGACAGCGTTGTTCCACGCGATCCGGTTGAACCTGCCAGAATGACCGGCGAGGGGATCGGTGCAGTTTGCCAGCAGGCGCTTATCTGTTCGACCATCTGCCGCTGCCGGCTGACCATATCAGGATGCGCGGCCCGCCCTGCAAGATACTCGGCTGCGATGGTTAAAAAAGCATGGGTGCGCTGCCAATGCCCGGATTGATCGCTCACGTTTAACCCTTTTAGGTCTGCAACGCCCACGCCTTCATCCTGCATTTCTTCGATCAGCTGGGCGAGGCTATCGGTTAAATCGAACAGGGCAGAGCGCGCGGCCAGATCGGGCTGCTGAACAAGCAGCTTTTCGACCAACGCCAATAACTCGAAGCGGCTGCTCAAGGCCGGCGGCGCTGCGGGCAGCATAATCTGCGGCGCCAATCCGCTTAAATCATTTAAAACATGCAGTTTAGGGTGCAGAATATTTTCCTTTGCGGCGAATAAATCAGACACTCTACGCGCCAAACGCTGGGTGTTCACGATGATTTGCACGCGCGCCAGATCGGCCGGTGGGGCCATGGCAAACTTTGCGCAAAGCCCATCCACCAAAGCGGCGGCAAAATCAGCACCGGGGGGCAATCCAAAAAGCGTCTGATCTTTAAAATTCACCTAATTTGCCTTTGGCATATGGGAATGAGACAGCATGTTTTGGGCGCATGCCAGCCCTTCAGGATGGCCAACATCGCACCAGTTGCCCCGATACACCGCGCCATACACGCTCTGGCGCTCTATCATCTGGGCCCATAAAAGATTGAGCGAGAAGGCGCGTTGTTCAATGGCCATCAATCCATCCGTTTTTATGATTTGAACACCAGTGTAAACCAAGTTGCCTCCGCGCTGCAGACAGCCATTCTTTGCCAGCGAAAAATCGCCTGCCCCGCTATGGCCCTGCGCATGGGTCCGCTCAATGCACAGCAGCAGCGCCTCCATCCGCTCTGGCTGCCAGCGCGCGCGCAAAGCGGCAATCGGATTTTCACCCTGCCAGATCGCATCTGAATTTATCGTTACCACGGGGCCCGCTCCCAATTGCGGCAACGCCGCTTTTAATCCGCCCCCCGTCTCAAGAATATCCGGCAGTTCAAGCCGCGTTTGCACGGGCGCGTCGCGCAAATGATCCGCAAGCATCTGATGCTTGTAATGCAGATTAACAAGGATCGTCTGAGCGCCGCTTTCGCGCGCAATATCAACCGCATAATCGATCAACGCCCGCCCTTTTACAGGCACCAAGGGTTTGGGTTTATCTTTTGTCAGCGCCCCCATGCGGCGCCCGAAACCAGCAGCAAAAATCATCACGGGAAAAGGGGTTTTGGCCATCATGTGCATTTAAACCGTCCAATTTAAATTTGCAGGGCTGGGAAATTCTGCATCGATCAAAGCCTTAAGCCCTTGCAAACCCGGAGCGCGTAAATTGCGTTGGATATAGCGCCAGACCCGGGGCATATGCACCAGATAATTTGCTTTGTTTTCTTGCAGGGCCAGCCGCGCGAAAACCCCCAAAATACGCAGATTGCGTTGCACCCCCAAAACCGCATAAGCGCGCTGAAANGCCCGCGCTTCTAGGCCCGCCTGCGCCACAAAATACGCGATCAAACCAGCCTCCATACTGGCGGGAATATCGCGGCGCACATCCTGCAAAAGCGACATAAGATCATAGGCGGGGTGGCTTTGAAACGCATCTTGAAAATCCAAAATACCCACACAGGCCGCACCGCGGCGCGCCGGCAAATAAAGAAGGTTTTCCGCATGGCAATCGCGCAGCGCCAGAACTGGCGCGCTTTGCAGCGCAGCCGCGAGCAAATCGGTAAGCGCAGCAAGCAGGGCGGATTGATCCGCCTCAACGCGTGCTGAGCCTTTATAAAATTCAAAAGCGGGCGTGATCATGACAGCCAAATCCTGTGCATCGGGCTGCGCTAAAAAGGCCGGAGGGTCGCTTGCCTGCACCGCAAGCAGCATATCAACCGCCTTTTGATAAATTGGATAGGCGCTTTGCGCGCCCTTTGCCCAAAATCCCGACAATAAATCATCGCCCAAATCTTCAACAAGCAAAGCCCTCAAATCATGATCCGCGCCATAAATTTGCGGAGCGCTGAGATCCTGCGCAAACAAATGTGACGCAATCCGTTGAAATCGCTTTGTTTCACCCACCGCACTGCGCCGCGCATCCATCAAAATGACCGAGCGTTCATTCTGCGATAAGCGGTAATACTGGCGCTGAGACGCATCCGTTTTCAGCGCTACAATCTGCGCATTATGCCATTTATGCTGCCGCAAAAACGCTTGCAACTCGGCGGATATACCCAGATCATTCATCGCTCAAACCCTGCAACCGTGGCGCCCAAATAGACGCCGAACCCTGCAATTTGAGATGCCGTTCACTGTCGCTTGCACCGCTGGAAAACGCGATATTTAACGGGCTATATTGAGATAGATCCCCCAGCCGATCCGGCCATTCAATCAGAGAAATCGAGGTTTCAAACGCCTCTTCTAACCCCAATTCAACCGCCTCTTGATGCGAAGTTAAGCGATACAGATCTGCGTGCCAAATCTCACCGATTTGCGTGTCATAGGTTTGTACCAGCGTGAACGTTGGTGAGGGCACTTCTTCAGGAATATCTTGTACCGATTGGATCAGGCTGCGCGCAAAAAAACTTTTGCCAGCGCCGATATGCCCCTCAAGCAGAAGGATATCCCCGCATCGCAAGCTTTTGCCAAGCGCGGCGGCGAAGGCTTGCATATGCGCCTCAGAAGGCATGTGAAATTCGGTTGTAAATAAATTCATAAATCTAAGATGACATTGCCAGTTGCACGAAACAAGACAGATCGTGCAGCCCGTGAAGCCTTGGTTGTGTGCAAGGCAAGCTTTGAAAGGCCGCGCAAGCCCCCAAGGCTTTAAGCGGTAATCGCAAACACTCCGCCAGCGTCAAAATGCTAAATCTTCATAGCGCGGTTTTCGCCCAGCGCAGCGGTGATTTGTTCAACCGCAGCCCTGGGCCACTGAATTTCCACAATCGCGCCGCGCGGCGTTGCTTTGGCTGCCGGTCTTTGCTGAGGATCATATCCATTGGCAAAGCTTAATTCTGCGCCGGTTCTTTCAAGCAATGTTTTGGCGATAAAAACGCCGAGGCCCATCCCTTCATAGCTTTGCCTGTTATCGCGCGCCGCGCCTGTTTTGCGATGCCGCAAAAAAGGATCACCGATGCGCCCAAGCATGTGAACGGGATAGCCCGGCCCATCATCCAAGATCCGCACAGTGATCGTATCGGGGCTCCAATAGCTTTCCACCCAAACCTCTGATTTGGCAAAATCAACCGCATTTTGCACCATATTGCGCAAACCGTGAATGATTTCCGGGCGCCGCAAAGCCAGCGGCTGGCCAAGCCCGGCGCCCTCGATCGGTTCAAAAGACATATTGATTTTCACGCCCCGATCCTTATGCGGCTCGGCTGCCTCACGCAGCACTTCGCTTAAGGGCGCGCTGCGCAAATGCAGATCGTCTTTTCCCGCGCGCCCCATCGAGCGTAAAATATCGCGGCAGCGATTGGCCTGTTCTCGGATCAAGCTTGCATCTTCTTGCAGTTCCGAGCCATCAGGCAAGGCCTCCATCAATTCTGCACTGGTCAATTTTATCGTCGCCAAAGGCGTGCCCAGCTCATGCGCTGCTGCCGCCACCACACCGCCCAAATCGGTAAGCTTTTGTTCCCGGCTCAACGCCATTTGCGTGGCCAATAAAGCGTTTCCCATCGCGTTCATTTCATTCGTAACGCGGCGCGAATACACGCTTAAGAACACCAACGCGATCACGATTGCGATCCAATTTCCAAAGACAAATAACTCTGGAATGCGCAAAAATGCGCCCGCTTGGGTGCGTAGAGGCAAATGATACACCGCCAAAATTGTAACCAAAACGATCGTGGTGCCACCCAGAATGAAATTTGATCGCAGTTTCAAAATTGAGGCAGAAACCGCAACCGGCGCCAAAAGCAAAATGCTGAACGGATTGTGCAATCCACCCGTGAGATAAAGCAAAAAGCCCAATTGCAGCAGATCAAACATGGTCATCATCATGTTTTCAAATTCTGACAGACGTTTGTTTTCAGGAAAGCTGACCATGGCCACCAGATTGCCAATGGCCGACACCGCGATCGCAAGAAGGCAAAGACCCAGCTCAAGCTGCAGATTATANGCCTCTTTGGCAATTAAAATCGCCGTCAACTGGCCCGCAATCGCCACCCAGCGTAGCAGAATTAAAGTGCGCAATCTAATCCAATTGCTGCGGCGTTGATCTGAAAATAAATTGACGTCGTGTTCAGTCATCATCTTCCTGCCGGTTGACGTGGGTTGTTAGGAAACATAGATCCCATAAAGGCCAAGCAATGGCAATTACTCTAAGGAATCCCTTATGCAGAACCGTTTCACAGTGGTGTTGGGCGCCGGGTTTGCCCTGTTACTTTTGTTTTCTTGGCTGGCGGTCTCCACATTGTTCATGCCCCGTTCAAGCGATCGCTTCGCGCAATGCCGCGCCAGCGTGATTGCGGGTGGCAGCGAACAGATTGGGGGTGCGTTCACGCTAGTAAACCAGCACGGGCAGAGCATGTCGCAAGACGATGTCAGCAAAACTCCGGCTCTGCTTTATTTTGGATATACGTTCTGCCCCGATATCTGCCCAATGGATACGATGCGCAATGTTGAAGCCGTGGATCTGCTGGAAACGGCCGGACAAAACGTAACGCCCGTTTTTATCACCATCGATCCGGAGCGAGATACACCCCAAGTCTTGGCAGAATTTGCCGAGGTGATGCATCCAAGACTGATCGCATTAACAGGCAGCGATGCCCAAATCAAAACCGCAAGTAAAGCGTTTCGGACCTATTACAAAGCCCATGACCAAAACGATCCGTATTATTTGGTCGACCATTCAACAATGAGCTATCTGCTGCTTCCCGAGCATGGGTTTGTCGAATTTTTCCGCCGTGATTTACCCGCCGAGCAAGTGGCCGAGAAAATCAGCTGCTTTTTGAACGCAGCTTAAACACTGGTATTATTTGACCAAGGCGGGTGGCCGCATTAGATGTAAATCAAAGGCAACCGCTCAGGAGGCGACCGCGTGTCAGAACGAACATATCAGGATCTGGGCGAAGACCCTTCGCTTTTGCTGGTTGATGATGATGACCCGTTTCTCAAACGGCTTGCGAAAGCCATGGAAAAACGCGGCTTTGAGGTTGAAACCGCCGGATCAGTGGCCGCTGGGCGTGCAATCGCAACGGCGCGATCTCCAGCATATGCGGTGGTTGATCTGCGGCTGGAAGACGGCAATGGCCTAGATGTTGTGGAAGTGCTGCGCGAAAAACGCCCCGATTGCAGGGTTGTGGTTTTAACCGGATACGGCGCCATAGCCACCGCAGTGGCCGCAGTTAAAATTGGCGCCACCGATTATTTGTCCAAACCCGCGGATGCGATTGATATCACCAATGCGTTATTGGCACGGGGGGATGATTTGCCCCCACCGCCGGAAAACCCGATGAGCGCGGATCGCGTACGCTGGGAGCATATCCAACGGGTGTATGAGCTCTGCGACCGCAACGTCTCGGAAACCGCCCGAAGGCTGAATATGCATCGGCGCACCCTTCAGCGTATTTTGGCCAAGCGCAGCCCGCGGTAAAACCACCCCGATTTGGCGCAGCAAAGCAACCCGCGCTGCCTATAATTTCGATATCAGAGCCTGGTATTTGGAAATATAATCCCGTTTTACCAGATTGGGTGGCCGCAGTTTAACCGTGAAATCTGGCACAAGATCCATTGGCATTTTGCCAAAGAACCGGTTGGCTTCTTGTTGTGAAAATCCGGCAATCTGGGTGGCCTCAAGCCAGGCGCTGCACTTATCGGCCTTTTTAATCTGCGCTTTAATTTTGGCCGGCAGTTTTGCGGGTAGCCCAAAACGGATATGAATAGCGGCGGTCAGGCGCTCGTCCAAAGCTTCATAGCCTGCGCCAACGGCCGCTTTAACCGGCGAAATCATATCCCCTATCACGTATTCCGGTGCATCATGCAACAAGGCTGCGAGCTGCCATTTGGCCTCGATTTTGGGAAAAAGCCGTTTGGATAACTCTACCACCAACAAAGAATGTTCGGCGACAGAATAGGCAAACTCGCCCTGCGTTTGGCCGTTCCAGCGCGCCACAAAGGCCAAGCCATGGGCGATATCTTCAATCTCAATGTCAACTGCCGTTGGGTCAAGCAAGTCCAATCGCCGTCCAGACAGCATTCTTTGCCAAGCGCGTGGTTGTTTCATGGGGTCCTCGAATAATCAGAAATAATATGACATGCGGGCTTTTTGCTAACAAGGGCTGCGCGTCATCTGCCACCGTTTCAAATCCAAAAAGGTCAAAATTGCCGCGTCTAAAGCGCCATGCATAAAAAAAGGCGTTTGTGGTTCCTAGGCCAATTGCCGCAGGTCTCACCGAGAGCCTCTGCACATTCTTGAAGCTTGCAAATGCTTGTGATAGGCGACCCCAAACCTTTAGGAGGTGCCGATGAGCACGGATTATATCGTAAAAGACATTGCGCTGGCAGAGTTTGGCCGCAAAGAGCTGAACATTGCTGAAACCGAAATGCCGGGCCTGATGGCGCTGCGGGCCGAATATGGTGAAAGCAAGCCATTAAGCGGGTCGCGCATCGTCGGCTCTTTGCACATGACCATTCAAACGGCGGTGTTAATCGAAACGCTGGTTGAATTGGGCGCTGATGTGCGCTGGGCCTCTTGCAACATTTTCTCCACCCAGGATCATGCAGCGGCCGCGATCGCAGCCGGGGGCACACCCGTCTTCGCGGTGAAAGGCCAAACGCTGACCGAGCATTGGGATTATCTCGACCGGTCTTTCATGTTTCCAGAGGGCGCGAATATGATCTTGGATGATGGCGGCGATGCCACGCTATACGTCTTACTCGGCGCCCGCGTTGAAGCCGGAGAAACAGACCTGATCGCCGTGCCCACATCAGAAGAAGAAGAAGCGGTTTTTGCACAGATCAAAAAGCGTATGGCCGAAACCCCGGGTTGGTTCACCAAACAACGCGCAATGATCAAAGGCGTATCCGAAGAAACCACAACCGGCGTGCACCGGCTTTATGAATTGGTCAAGCAAGGCCAATTGCCGTTTCCGGCCATCAACGTGAACGATTCGGTCACAAAATCAAAATTCGACAATAAATATGGCTGCAAGGAATCCTTGGTGGATGGGATCCGCCGCGCCACAGATACGATGATGGCGGGCAAGGTCGCCGTTGTGTGTGGATATGGCGATGTTGGAAAAGGCTCAGCCGCCTCATTGGCCGGGGCTGGCGCGCGCGTCAAAGTAACAGAGGTTGATCCGATCTGCGCCTTGCAGGCCGCGATGGATGGGTTCGAAGTGGTTGTTTTGGAAGATGTTGTGAACAGCGCTGATGTGTTTATCACCACCACGGGCAATAAGGACGTGATCCGCATCGAGCATATGCGCGAAATGAAAGATATGGCCATCGTGGGCAATATCGGCCATTTTGACAATGAAATCCAAGTGGCCAATCTGAAAAACCACAAATGGACCAATATCAAAGACCAAGTGGATATGATTGAAATGCCGTCGGGCAGCCGTTTGATTTTACTCTCCGAAGGGCGCTTGTTGAACCTTGGCAATGCGACGGGCCATCCCTCATTCGTGATGTCTGCCTCTTTCACCAACCAAGTATTGGCCCAAATTGAACTTTGGAGCAAAGGCGATAATTATAAGAATGACGTTTATATTCTGCCAAAACATCTGGATGAAAAAGTAGCGCGCCTGCATCTGGAGCGGATCGGCGTGAAACTGACCAGATTGGAAAAAGATCAGGCAGATTATATCGGCGTAACCCCCGAAGGCCCGTTCAAACCAGAACATTACAGATATTAAGCCATCGCTTAAAAATACCGGGTGGCCCGGTTAAGAAAAGCGGCCACCCGAAACAAGCCTGCCCCAGCACTTTCTCAAAATTTAAACAAATGCTTTATAGTAAAAGTTTGTGCCAAACGCGCATACCCGCTAGGTTTGTTGCATGTTCGAGTCAGGATGGCCGAACCCGTTTCTGAAACCGAAGGTGCTGTGGGAGCGCATTGGGGTGACAGAGGGTTCCGCCCAACGGCGGAGCCCTATTTTTTCAAAAGCCAGACCAGCCCAACACAGCGTGCTGCGGTTTCAATATTTATCGTTTTGATGGGGTGACACCGCTGATTAACCTGGTGGATTTAAACCAGATATTTCAAGAATAATTCGCCACTCTTCAACGCGCACGGGCTGCACCGATAGCCTTGGATTGCGCACAAGCACCATATCAGCCAGCGCCGGAAGCGCTTTAATCTGATACAATGAAACCGCATTGGGCAAAGCTTGCAAAGCCTTTATCGTTACGCATTGCCATTTTGGATCATCCGTCGTGGGATCTTGCTGCGCCGCATGGATCACCTCAACCAGCCCGATAATCGATTTTTCTTCTTGGGAATGATAAAAGAATCCGCGATCTCCGATTTGCATTTGGCGCATAAAGTTTCGGGCCTGATAATTGCGCACGCCATCCCAAACTTCGCCGGCCGCGCCCTTTGCAATTTGGTCCTGCCAAGACCATGTGCTGGGCTCAGATTTAAAAAGCCAAAACGCCATGCTCATTCCTGTTTTTGAGGGCGCGACATCAAAAGATCCACCGCCTGTGCGACCTCTATTTTATCCTCGGACAACTGAACCACCACCTGCGTAATCGGCAAATCAATTTGTTGGTCTTTGGCCAAAGCCAAGGCGGCCTTTGCGGTGGCCACGCCCTCCACTGTGATCAAAGGGTCAAATTTTTTCTGCTGCCCCAGCGCGTGACCATAGCGATAATTACGCGACTTATCCGACATACAGGTTAAGCTTAAATCGCCCAAACCCGACAAGCTTTCCATAGCGTGATCTCGCGCGCCCAAAGACGCTGCAAACCGTTGCATTTCAACATATCCCCGAGCCATCAGCGCGGCACGAGCGCTGTCCCCCAAACCGGCCCCAATCGTAACCCCGCACGCGATGGCGATCACGTTTTTCAACGCCCCGCCCAGCTCAGCTCCGATCACATCCGTGCTGCGATACAGCCGCAAACTGGGGGTTGAAAGTTGCGCTTGCAGGTACAGGCCCGCAGCAGCATCCGCGCAGGCCAAGCTTAACGCCGTTGGCGAACCTGCAGCCAGATCCGTTGCAAAGCTGGGGCCGGTCAACACCGCAGCCTGCGCATTTGGGGCCTGCGCTTGCAGTAAGGCAGAGGCCCCTTTCCCGGTTTCCAGATCGATGCCTTTGCAACAGCTTACCAGATATTTAGGGGAATTCTTTTGGGGCAACGCGGAAAGAAACCCACCAAGCTGCTGCATTGGAACAGCCAGCAGAACAATTTCGGCAGCGGCGCATTCGGCCAAATCAGCGGCAATTCCAAGCGCCTCGGGAAACCCCATATTCGGCAATCGTTTTTGATTGCAGCGCGCGGTTTGCATGTTCCGCAACTGCGCGGCATCTCGCGCCCATAACGTAACCCCGGGCCTGTGCTTGGCCAAGGCGATCGCCAAAGCCGTTCCAAACGCGCCAGCACCCAAAATCGAGACCCTCATGCTTTTGGGCCTTTTTTGCCTGCGCCGATCAAACTTGGTTGCCGGGTGTCCAACGGCCATCTAGGGCGGGCGGATAGGTGCATATCATCGCGCCGTCCAAGGCGGTANAGCTCTGCGGCTGCATAGGCGATCATCGCCGCGTTATCGGTACATAGCGCCAGAGGCGGCGCCACAAAGCGCACCTGCATCGCCGCAGACACCTGCTGCAAAGCCGCGCAAATCTGCCTATTCGCCGCCACGCCNCCAGCCACAGCCAAGCATGGTTGCGCCGGTGCAGAGGCCAAATAATCTGTCAAAGCGCGTTTGGTTTTTTCCGCCAAAACATCCGCTACCGCGGTTTGAAAGCTGGCGCTTAAATCGCACTGATCCTGTGGGTACAGCCCCCCCTGTTCGGCCAAAAGCGCATCACGGCTGCGCAAAACCGCGGTTTTCAAACCGGAAAAAGACATATCGCACCCCGCCCGATCCAAGAGCGGGCGCGGAAACGAAAAGCGTTTGCAATCGCCAGTCACCGCCGCATTTTCAATGGCAGGGCCACCAGGCTGCCCAAGCCCAATCAAGCGGGCCGTTTTGTCAAACGCCTCACCCGGGGCATCATCAATGCTGCCCCCCAAGCGGTGATACTGGTCCGGACCGGAAACAATCAAAAACTGGCAATGCCCGCCAGACACCAACAGCATCAAATAAGGAAAGGCAATTTGATCCGTCAGCCGTGGGGTGAGCGCGTGCCCCGCCAAATGATTCACCCCAAGCAAAGGCTTATCTGCCCCCAAAGCCAAGCCTTTGGCACACATCACACCCGACAACACCCCCCCGATCAATCCCGGGCCCGCTGTCACTCCAATCGCCGTCACATCTTGTAAATCGCACCCGGCTTCCTCAAGGGCATTTGCGACGCAGAGATCCAGGCGCTCAGCATGCGCGCGGGCCGCGATTTCCGGCACCACGCCGCCAAACGCCTCATGCAAATTTGACTGGCCCATCACGATCGATGATTTGATTTCAACCCGCCCCTCGGGCGGGCAGGAAACCACGGCCGCCGCTGTATCATCGCAGCTGCTTTCAAGCCCTAGGAAAAGTGCCGGCCGAGCCGAGATGTTTTCATCCATTGTCTCAAACATGTTGGGGGGGTAACATTCTAATCCATGACAAACAATATCTTGCCTCAACGCCCANCGCTCCTGCTGACCCGGCCCCAAAAAGATGCGCAGGCCTTTGCGCAAGAGGTTTTATCGCATCAGCCCGCCGCACAGATCTTGATCAGCCCAGTTCTTACCATAACGCCCATCGGCACCCTGCCAGATTTATCTGCCTATGCCGCGGTGGTTTTCACCTCTCGACATGCGGTCGCGTGTTTTGTCCACGCGCCTATCCCCAAGAAAATGACCTGCTTCGCCGTGGGCGAGGCCACCGCGGAGGCGGCAAAAAAATTGGGTTTTTCAGTGATAAACAGCGCAAGAGCGGCGCAAGATCTTATCCTATTGGTGCAAAAGACAGGGGCAGCAGGGCCACTTATTCACCCGCACGGGCAGCATGCCCGGGGCCAGATTGCTACGACCCTCACCAAAAAAGGCATCCCCTGCGCCGAATGCGTGATTTATGACCAAATTGAAACGCCGCTCAGCATTCAGGCCCGCGCTTTGCTCACCCAGCCGCAAGCGCTGCTGGTGCCAGTGTTTTCGCCGCGCTCAGCGCGGCTTTTGCAGCGCTATGGCCCGCTTCCTAATGGCAGCGAGATCATCGCGATCAGCCAAACCGTAGCGGCGTGTTTTTCCACGCAGCCGCATATCAAAACAACCGTCGCATGTCATCCAAATCGCGGCGCGATGCTTAAGGCTGTTTTACGCCGATTTCAGGATATGATGTTGATTGACCCTACGATTAAAGGCACATAATGGCGCAGAAAAATAAAGGAGCAAAGGCCCTATTCGATGGCAGATAACACCGAAAATGCGGCAAATGAACCTGTGCCTAGCGCAGATCAACCGGATAAAAAGACCGACGACTTCTCCGAAGAATTGCCCCAAGACCCGGGGTCTGAAGCGCCTCTTAATCCCGCCGCTGCCCCGAAGGCCGATGCCCCCAGACCGACGCCAACCGCGGCTGAGGGAAAGCCCAAAAATCAAGGCTATCCCTCGCGCGTTACAACTGCGATTGCGGGGGCGGCAGGGGCAGCTGCCGTGATCGCTTTGGCGTTTTTATCGGGCGTTTTTATCACCCCATGGACGATGCCACCCAGTGCAGATCAAAAATTTGGGGCAGAGATCGCGGCGCTGCAAAGCGATCTGCGCAGCCTTAACACCGCGACAGGCAGGCTGCGCGCAAATGCAGGTCAAATGGCTCAGCAAATCAAAGATTTGAGCAATAACACTGCAAGAATTACGCTTGAAACGCAAAATCAACAGGCCAACGCAACGCTGCGCGCGCTGCGCGATGACGTGCAAAATTTACAGACCGCCTTTGGCGCTTTAAACGCCGTCAACACAACTCCATCTGCTCCGGCAGTGGCGCTGAGTGAGCTTGCAAGCACGCTCGACGCACAGCAAACACGCATCAACGCGCTACAAAAAGCTATTGATGATTTGATCAGCAGAGACAAACACAGCACCGAGCAGGCGCAAAATCAACACCAAAGCCGTGAACTTACGCATTTGCTAGCTGCCCTCGAAGACGCGCTGCGCGACAACCGCCCCTATCGGCAAATCTTAATCAAAATCAGCGCTTTAAGCGATCTGGCGATACCGCCGGCGCTTGAGCTTGGCGCCGATCAAGGCGGGGTAGATTTAGAGCAATTGAAGCAGCAATTTCCNTCAGCGGCGCGGCGGGCCTTGGCCGCCAGCGATCCCGCAGAGCNCGCTAATCTCAGCGCGGCCCGGCTGGGCGCGTTTCTAAAGCGACAATTGAATGCGCGATCGCTGGCTCCACAAACGGGCGCAAGCACGGATGCAATCTTATCGCGCGCAGAAGCGGCTTTGGCCTCGGGCGACCTATCCGCCGCATTGGCAGAGATTGCGGATCTGACGCCCGCACCAGCGGCCCAAATGGCAGCTTGGAAAGCGCTCGCAGAGCAGAAACTGGCGCGCCAGAACGCGCTGCTGTCTTTACGCCGGTTGATTGAAGGGTAAGATAGCCATTATGTTAATTTCACTGACAAAGATTTTATTATTTCTGGTCATTGTGGCGGCCTTAGCGCTTGGGGTTGCGTATCTGATCGATGGGCAGAACCTGATCCTAGGCAATGTGCAAGCCATCGTGGCGGGCACGGAATATACGCTCACACCGCTGCAGGCGGTGCTTGCGCTCTTTTTATTCAGCGTTTTGGTTTGGATTGGGTTGAAAATATTCGGGCTGCTTATCGCCGTTTTGAAATTTATCAATGGCGATGAAACCGCCGTCACGCGCTATTTCTTTCGCAACCGCGAACGCAAAGGCTACCAAGCGCTGTCCGAGGGGTTGCTGGCGCTGGCCTCGGGTGAAGGCACGCTTGCCTTGAGCAAAGCGGTGAAAGCAGAGCGCTACCTGAACCGCCCTGCCTTGACCAACGTGTTGGCCGCTCAGGCCGCAGAATTAACCGGTGATCAACGTAAAGCGGAAGAGATTTACAAGCAGCTCATTCAAGAACCCAGCACCCGCTTTGTTGGTATTCGCGGCATTATGAAACAAAAATTAGCCGATGGAAAAACCGATATCGCGTTGAAACTCGCGGAAAAGGCTTTTGCGCTGAAGCCAAAGCACGTTGAAACGCAAGACACGCTTTTGGCGCTACAAGCCCAAGCAAAAGATTGGCAGGGCGCGCGCCATACGCTTGGCGCCAAGCTGAAACATGGCGCTTTGCCGCGCGATGTTCATAAACGCCGGGATGCGGTGCTGGCGCTTTCGCAGGCCAAAGACGTGCTCGGGCAGGGTCAAAGCATTGAGGCCCGCGAAGCCGCGATTGAAGCCAACCGCCTTTCTCCCGATTTGGTTCCCGCCGCGGTGATGGCCGCGCGCAGCTATCTAGACGCGGAAAAGCCCAAATATGCCTTAAGGGTGATCAAGAAAGCCTGGCAAGCCCAACCGCATCCAGATTTGGCGAGTATCTTCGCCGAACTGGCCCCAGAGGAAACACCGCAGCAGCGCCTCAAGCGGTTTTCAGTGCTGGAAAAACTTGCCCCAGCGCATCGCGAAACGCGGCTGGCGCTTGCCGAATTGCACCTATATGCCGAGGATTTTCCAGCAGCAAAACGCGCCGTGGGCACCTTGCTAGAGACCGAAGCTGATGCAAGAGTGCTTACCATTATGGCGGCGATTGAACGCGGTCAGGGCAGCCCAGACAAGGTGATCCGAGGCTGGTTAACCAAAGCCTTGGCCGCGCAGCGCGGCCCGCGCTGGGTCTGCGATAGCTGTCATGGGGTCAACACTGTTTGGTCCGCAACCTGCCAGCATTGCGAAGCCTTTGATACGTTAAGCTGGAGGCCCGCCCCCATAGAGGATCTGAGCACATCAAACGGATTGGATATGGTGCAACTTTTGATGGCTGAGGCAAATCCCGAGACAGCTGAAGGAGGCAAGCCAAATCCAGAGAAAGCGTTAGATGTTGACACTCCAGCCCCTGAAAGCGCGGCAATCGAGCTATCTGAACAAGCCCAAGAAAAGCCTATAAATTGAGCTTTGCCTGATCTGATATATTCCTGTAAACCGCTTTTAGGGCCGGTGTAGCTCAGTTGGTAGAGCACGTCATTCGTAATGATGGGGTCGTAGGTTCAAGTCCTATCACCGGCACCATAATCCAATCTAACGCATTGTAATACCTCACTATTTTGACTTTGATAGTGAGCCGTAGACCATGCTGGCAACCAAATCTAATAGCTATACCTTCCAAAAGAGCGGCGTCTGGTATTTCTCCCGTCGAGTTCCCGCAGACTTACGACGGCATTACAGAACGGGTAGGATTGCTTACTCGTTAAGAACCAAATCCCCCAGGGATGCTCGGGTTAGGGCAATGAGTGATGCTGCCAAATTGAATTAATTTCCGGTAGATATCAAAGGTGCGC
>JGI26273J51734_10000522_pt1 | contig 20486 bp, 18 predicted proteins | sample SaaInlV_125m_DNA_FD_51734 | JGI IMG/M metagenome (IMG submission 51734) | reverse complement strand
AAATATAAAATTTGCATGGATAGTTAACAGTGAAGATGGATTAGATGAAATATCACCTTATGCAAAAACAAATGTTATTCAATTAAAAGATGGCAAAATATCAGAAATTATAATTGATCCAAAAGCACTTAATGTTAATGCGGAAAAATTTGATAATTTAATTGGTAATGATGCTAATTTTAATGCTAACAAAATGATAGAAATTTTCAAAGGTAAAGATAATGATTTTTCAAAAGCTGTTTGCTTGAATGCAGCCGCAGGTTTAATAGTAAGCGAAAAATTTAGAAACTTTTTAGATGCTTATAATTTTTCAAGAGAATTTATTTTGTCTGGCAAACCCTACACTCATTTAGAAAAAATCCAAAATGTCTGAAAATATACTTGAAAAAATAATTATAAAAAAAAAATTAGAATTAGAAATTCTTAAAAAAGAAAATCCTATAGAAGAATTTCTAAGTATAATTGAAAACAATAATAAAAAAAATTATTATTTAAATTTTAAAGAAAAAATTCAATATAATATTCAAAATGATAAAGTTTCAATAATTGCTGAAATTAAAAAAGCTAGCCCTTCAGCAGGCATAATAATTAATAATTACGATCCTATTGAAATAGCAAAAATTTATAATAAAAATAAAGTAACTTGCCTCTCTGTATTAACTGAACAAAATTATTTTCACGGAAAAGCATATGACTTAGCTAAAATTAAATTAGCTAATATAAATTTACCAATTCTATGTAAAGATTTTTTTATAGATAAATGGCAGGTGCCTTTTGCAAAAGCTAACGGTGCAGATGCAATTTTAATTATTCTAGCTGGTGTTTCAGATTATTTAGCTAATGAATTGTATGAAGAGTCTTTAAAATTTAACATGTCTGTCATTATAGAAGTGCACACTGTTGAAGAAGCAAAAAAAGCATTNAATTTCAAAGAGGCTTTGATTGGAATTAACAATAGAAATTTAAAAACACTTAAAACTGATATTAATACAACCTATGATATTCATAATGTGCTCGTTGGTCACCAAGGACCTTTAATATCTGAAAGTGGAATTAAAACAAAAGATGAACTTTTAGATTTAAAAAAAAAAACCTCTATAAAAACTTTTTTAATTGGTGAATCACTTTTGAAAAATTTATCAGAAAATTCAATTTTTTCAGTTTTATAACTAAATTAGCCCCTATTTTGCTTGATTTTTTAACTATTGTTTATTTATAAGAACTTTTATAGAACATTATTTGTACGATATTTGTTCTTATGCTTACAAAAAAACAAAAAAACCTACTTTTATTTATCAACAAAAAGTTGAGAAGTTCTGGCGTCTCCCCGTCTTATGAAGAAATGAAGCAATCACTTAATTTAAAATCTAAATCAGGAATTCATAGATTGATCAGTGCTTTAGAGGAAAGAGGATTTATTAAAAGACTAGCACACAAAGCTAGAGCTTTAGAAGTGATTAAATTGCCAGAAACAGCATCTGCAAATGATATTTATAATAGTTTTTCACCTAGTGTAATTAAAGGTGGTTTGGATGAGGTTAATGTTAGTTCTGATGAAATAGAGGTTCCNGTTCTTGGAAAAATAGCTGCTGGTACACCAGTCGAAGCTATACAAAATGAGGTATCAAGAATTCCACTTCCAGGCAATCTAGAAAAAAATGGCGATTATTTTGGACTAAAAGTTCAAGGTGACTCTATGATTGAAGCTGGCATTAATGAAGGAGATACTGTAATTATAAGAAGAACAGATACTGCTGACAATGGAAAAATTGTAGTAGCATTAATTGACGAACATGAAGCAATGCTCAAAAGAATTCGTAAAAAAGGTAAAGTAGTTGCTCTTGAAAGTGCAAATAGAAACTATGAGACTAAAATTTTCGGACCTGATAGAGTAAAAGTTCAAGGTGTTTTAGTATCTTTATATAGAAACTTCTAAGAAAATAGTCTAAATATCACTGATGTCAAAAGTAGCAACTAGATTTGCTCCATCACCTACCGGAGCTCTTCATATTGGTGGNGTACGAACAGCCCTATTTAATTGGTTATTTTCTAAAAACCAAAANGGAACATTTCACCTTAGAATTGAAGATACTGATAAAGAAAGATCTAAAGATGAACATAAAATTCAAATTATTAANTCTTTAAAATGGCTTGGTATAGAGCATGACGGTGAAGAATATATTCAATCAACTAAAATTAATGATCACATAAATATTGCAAACGAATTATTAAAAAATGGTAATGCTTATAAATGTTATTGTTCTAGTGAAGAAATTGAAGAACAAAAAAAAAGAGCTAGACAAAAAAAACTTCCCTATATTTACAATAGAAAGTGGAGAGATATTCCTGAAACTGAAGTCCCTAAAGGTATAAAACCCGTAATAAGGTTTAAAAGTAAAATTGAAGGATCAACAATTCTGAAAGATTTAGTTCAAGGAGATGTTGAAATTGACAATAATACAATTGAAGATTTTATAATTTTACGAAATGATGGCACTCCTACTTATAATTTGTCTGCAACTGTAGATGATCATCAAATGAATATGACGCACATTATTAGGGGAGATGATCATAAAATCAATACATTCAAACAAATGCAAATTTATGAAGCAATGAGTTGGGAATTACCTAAATTTGCACACATACCTCTAATACACACAACAGATGGTAAAAAATTATCAAAAAGAGATAATGCATCAACATTAGATGATTATTCTAAAATTGGCGTAATGCCTGATGCACTAAGAAACTATCTTCTTAGATTGGGCTGGTCTTTTGAAGATAAAGAAATATTTACTCTAGATGAAAGTATAAAGTACTTTAATTTAGATGGTATAGGCAAATCTCCTTCAAAACTTGATATGAGCAGGATTTTATCAATGAACGAGTATTATATTAAAAATATAGATGAAAGTGAACTTTATAAATATTTTGTGGAATACTGTCAGATATACAAAGAAAAGATCAATCCAGAAAAAGAAGTAAAAATCAAATTATCATTATCATTTCTTAAAAATAAAGCAAAAACCTTAGAAGATATTTACAACAATGCAAAATATTTAATTTCTGATGAGATAAAATTTAAAGCAGAGGATCTAAATTTAATTGATGAAAAGGCAAAAAAGATCATAAAAGAGTTTAAAGATAATTTAGTAAAAATGGATAATCTAAATAAAGAAAGTCTTGAACCAGTTGTAAGTAAATTAATAACAAATTATGAAACCAACTTCAAAGGAGTTGGTCAGCCACTTAGGATTGCCTTAACAGGGTCGAAATTTGGCCCAGGACTTTATGATATAGTGATTTCTTTAGGTAAAGAGGAAGTTGAAAAAAGATTAAAGAGCAAGATACTTATTTAAAATTAGAGCAGACTCATTTGAAGAAGAAGTTTTTGACCTAATACCTTCTAAAGTTTCCTGGCAAGTATCTAACTGTTTTTTTATCAATTCTGGATTTTTTAATAAATAGACAACAGATTTAAAAATCTCCTTAGAATTACATTTACTTTGTAACAATTCAGGGATTACCTCAGTACCATTAATAATATTAATGATATTCGCAAATTTGATATTTGCTAATAATTTAAATATCATAAAATTTAAAAAACTTAACTTGTAAATAATAATTGAAGGTATATTTAAATTGCAGATTTGTAATGAAACTGTTCCAGATTTAGATACAGCAAAAATAGAATTTGATAAAACTTTAAATTTAATATTTTCATCTGAAATGACGTCAATATTTTCTAGATTAGAGCTTTTTACCTGATTAGTTATAAAATTTTTATTTTCACTTGTGGCATGAAATATATAATCATAATTATAATTGTTTTTTTTCATTAAATTTATAAAATCAAGTAATATTGGCATCAGAATATTAGTTTCTGATTTACGACTACCTGGAAAAATTGAAATAATTTTTCTATCTGTAGATATTAAATTATTTGATATAATCTTTANATTGTCTTTATATTCAATTAGTGGATGTCCAACAAATGTGGTTTTAATATTCTCAATCTCAAAANATTCTTTTTCAAAGTTAAATAACAAAAGCATATGATCTATAAATTTTTTGATTTTTTTAACTCTACTTTTTCGCCAAACCCAAACTTTTGGAGCAACATAATGAACTGTTCTAATCTTTTTGTTAAGTTTTTTGACTTTTTCAGCAACTCTAAGTGTAAAATCAGGGCTATCTACACTAAATAGTATATCAGGATCAAATTTTAAGATTTCATCAACTGTTTTATTAATCTTTTTTTTAATATTAAAAATATTAAACAATACACTTGTAAAACCAAGGTATGTGATATCTTTTAAATCATAAATAGATTTTATACCTAAATTATTTAAATGCTCACCTCCTACCGATAAGTACTCAATATTAGAATTTTGTAGTATTAATTTTGAAATTATTTCTGAAGCTAATTTGTCACCAGATGGCTCTCCAGTTATTATAAAAATTTTTTTCATATAACTTTTATAAAAATATTATTTTTATTTGCAAAATTTATACATTTTTCTTTATCTAAAAATATATTTTGTCTAGATTTTAAAACTAATCCCTTTAATCCAAATTTTTTACAGTCTTTTAAAGTATTGAATCCAACTGTTGGAAGATCTAACCTTAAATCTTGTTTTGGTTTGGGAAATTTGATTAAAATTCCATCTGAATTTTTTTTTAATTTCGAAATCATTTTTTTAGTACCTTGCTTTCCCTCTTTTGCAACTATACGATCATCTTTAACAATAATAGCTTGGACGTGATCTAAGCTATTTAAACTTTTAAAATATTTAATGCCCTTTTTAATAGAATTATTATCATTGTGATCAGGTTTTATTATAGAATAGTTTCCTGATTTTAATGATAATTCAGGACTATAAAAGTTTGAACGAATAACTTTAATTTTTTCCTTACTTAGTATTTTGACAATTGTTTTTAAAATTGAAGCATCACCTAATTTAGCAGCTTTAANAATTCTTGGCATATAATAAATACCTTTAAGATCAAGTCTCAATGTAGAGAAATTTGGTTTTAAAATTTTGCCAGCAAATAAAACTTTCTTCGCTTTATTTTTATTAATTAAATCTATAATTTTTCCAAATTTACCTATACTTATTCGAAATGAATTTTTGTCTTTACAAAAGATATTGTTTTTTGAAAGATCAATAATAAAATATTTTTTATTTAATCTTTTTATCTTATTGAGAATTGTTTTTGAAAAATCTGTATCCCCTAAAAATAATCCAATCATTTTATTTTAAAAATGGTGTACAAATTGGTCTTTTTTTATCTTGATGAATAAATTTTAAAATTTCAGTCACAAGATCATTTTTTTTGATATCTTCAGATAAATTTTTTAAGTTTTCAGATAAATTTTCACTTTTAAAAATTTCTTTATAGGCATTGCTAAGCAACGCAATATCTTGATTTGAAATATTATTTCTTCTTAGACCAATTAAATTAATACCTTGTAATACACTTCTATTACCATGAACTAATCCATATGGTATCACATCTCTTATTACAGCACACATTCCACCGATCATGGCAAATTTTCCAATTCTGATAAATTGATGTACTGCAGAATTACCTCCAATAATAGCATTATTATCAATTTGAACATGTCCGCCAATAGCCACATTGTTAACTAAAATAACATTGTNTCCAATAACACAATCATGAGCAACATGAGACGAAACCATTAATAAACAATTGTTACCAATTTTTGTTAATCCNNCCCCACCATCTGTTCCTGGATTTATTGAAACGTATTCTCTTATTGTGTTACAATTACCTATTTCAAGGACACTTTTTTCACCTTTGTATTTCAGATCTTGTGGATTATTTCCTATAGAAGCAAAAGGATAAATTTTATTTTTTTTTCCAATTTTTGTGTAGCCGGCAATACTTACATGAGAATTAATATCAGTATCTTCGCCTATTTCAACGTTTGGACCTATNATGGTGTATGGTCCAATATTTACATTGGCTGAAATTTTAGCTTTTGGGTCTACAATCGCTGTTTTATGTATCATTTATTATCTTTTAAAAATTCTCTAATATTTTTAGCAGGGTATCCCATGACTTTCGAATTATCAGGTATATCTTTTATAACACCGCTACCACCTGCAATCTCAACATTATTACCAATTTTTAAATGTCCTGAAATTCCAGCTTGACCTCCAATTCTAACATTGCTACCAATTACAGAGCTGCCAGCAATTCCTACTTGACCAGCTATTATCGAATTTTCTCCAATTTTAACATTGTGAGCTATATGAATTTGATTATCCAAATATGTATTTTTACCAATATGAGTATTTGACATTGATCCCCTATCGATGGTTGAACCACAACCAATTTCACAGTTTTCTTCAATTAAAACAATTCCTATATGTGGGTATCTTACATTAAATTTGTTNCTAGGAAAAAAACCAAAACCATGTTTTCCTATAATACAGTTGTCGAGAATTCTAACATTTTTTTTAATCAATGCATTTCTTATAATAGAATTGGATCCAATTGAACAATTGTCATCGATAGATACATTTTTTTCAATAATAGTATTATGACCAATAGAGCAATTAGAGCCAATTATTGNACTTTCATTTATCAAAACATTTTTACCGTATTTTACTGAACTATTATATTTTGTTTTACTTATCTCTTGTACTTCATCATCAAAGCCATCATCTATTGAATCTGGATAAAATTTAGCTGCTATAATTGAGGTTGAAACTAAAACGTTATCTACAATTATAGGTTTGCAATTATTGGGTAATTCATCCTTTAAATTTTCTGTTGTTAAACAAAAAGAGGCTTTCGTATTATTCGCTACTGATTTATATTTTTTTGAATGAAAAAAAGTAATTTCATTTATTTTGGAGTTTTCAAGATCCTTTATGTCATTAATAAATGAGTTATTAATTTTTTCTATTTGATTAATTTTTAATTCTTTCAATAAATCAATTAATTTAAAGGGACCATTATTTTTAAAAAATGGATTAATCATATCTGCTTTTAACAAAGCAAAATAAAATAAGTTATCAATAATTATTGCTATTTATTTCTTATCAACAATTGTTGCAGTCCACATTGCATCTGCCATTTTTTTATCATCTACAAATGCTTCGCCTTTATATTTCCAAACTTTACCATGTGATCTTATAGCTTCAACATTTAATAAAAGTTTGCAATCAGGAATAACAGGATTTCGAAAGCGAGCCTTTTCAACACCCATAAGAAAAACAAGTTTATTTTCATATGTAGATTTATCAATACCATGAGCTGTTAAAGCAGCGGCAGTTTGCCCAAAAGCTTCAACAATAAGAACACCTGGCATAACTGGTTGGCCAGGAAAATGTCCCTGAACAAAAAAACTATCTTTTTTAACATTAACTATACCGGTAGCAGAGGTTAATTTTTTAACATCATGAAGTTCGTCAATTAATAGCATTGGATCTCTATGGGGAAGTAAATTTTCAATTTCAGTTTTATTCAAATTAATCATTTAATCTATATCTATGTTTTTAATATCTTTATCAATCAGTGTAATCAAATTTTTTGTAATATCATAGTTTTTACTTGCAATAAAAATATTTTTTTTATCTAATAAAATAGCAATAGAATTTTCAGACATATATTTTTCTATAATAGGATTAATTAATTTAATGAAATTTAAAATATTTCTATTTCTTTTGACTTTAAGTTCATCAAATTCTTTAATCTTATTTTTTCTATAATTCTGAAATTCAACTTGCAAAGATCTTAGCTCTTTATTAATTTCTTCATTTGTAACTAAATTTTTTTTTGCTAATATTTTTTTTTCCTTATTCTTAAAATCTTCATCGGTAATCTTAAATTTATCAACTTTCAATTTTTCTTCTTTTTTAAAATTTTCCAAAAGTAATTTCCCTGCAATTGTATTTGTTAAAATATAATCAATATCAATATAAGAAGTTTTATTATCAGCTTTTAAAGTATTAACTGACAGTAAGAAAAAAAATATTATAAAAAAAGATTTTTTTAACATAAGATTAAAAAGTTGTACCTAAATTAAATCTAAAAGATTCGGTCTTATCGCCTGTTTCTTTGGTAATTGGATATGCCAAACTAAAATTCATAGGACCTAATGGACTCATCCAATCAAGCGCAACACCAATAGAGGATCTAATACCATTTCCTTTGATGGATGAATTATAATCAACCCCCCAAATATCAGCCGCATCTGCAAAGATTAAAAAATCAAGATTTTGTGACTCTTCGAATATGAAAGGTACATTTGATGCAAAATTAACTGAATATGCATAATTTCCACCAATAAAATCATCACCATCTTTAGGGCCAACTCTACCCCTCTCAAAGCCTCTTAATCTACTCGATGGTATATTAATTCTTTCAGATAGTTTTATATTTTTGTTATTCAGTGAATTAGCAGTTTCAAAATAAAATGAGAGAGAAGAAATGTTTTTTTCAAAAAAATTATAATAGTGAGAATAATTGTAATAATTTTTTAATGTATTTGTGTCACTTAAAATTGGTAAATCTAATGAATAGAATGATCTAAATCCAGAATTGTTTGAAATTTTTGATTACGTTTATCGTAATTAAAATCTAATTGGATAAATGAGTCCCAATAGTTTCCTTCTTGAGCTTGTTGTTGTGAAGATGCTGTNGAGTTAGTATCAATTACTTCATAAAAATTTGAATTAGCTAGACCTAAATATAAATCATTTAGATATTCAAAATTTGTACCAAAGCTAAAACCAGTTTTTTTGGTTTTATAACCAAATGTTTGATAGTTATCATTTTCAATGGCCTCTGCAGATATATATAATGATTTATCTGTATTATTGTAATTTGGATTCGTGACTGAAAATTTACCTTTAAAAGCATCACTAGATACTTCAAAATTTGTATCTAAGTTAATTCCATTACCTAAAAAATTATTTTCTTTAATACCAAAACCAAATGATCCACCAGAAGTACCCACACCTGCAGTGGCATATATTTCGCCCGTAGGTTTTTCTTCCAAAGAAATATTAATTGTTTTAGTCCTATTATACTCGTTAAACAAAATTTCGGATTCAACTTTTCTAAAAAAATTTAAACTTTTAATATTATTGATAGATTTTGTTACAAGAATCTCACTAAAAGGATCACCTTCATCAAGCATCAATTGATTACGAATAACATTTTCAGCCGTTATTGTGTTTCCAAGTATATTTATTCTATCAACAAAAAATTTTTCTCCCTCTTCAACTGTAAATTTTAAATTAATTAAATTGTCTTCTATATTTTCATTAACGCTAGCTTTTATAAATTTGTACTGTTCAAGAGTTGTAATATTATCAATTTCATCAAGTATCTTATCAATTTGATTAATTGAATATGGTTTTCCTTGTGTTTTTATAAATAGTTCTTTTATGGGTGAAAAATTTTTTTCATCAAAATCAGGAGGTAAATCTAAATCTAAATTACCAAAAAAAACTTTATCTCCAGAATCGATATTAAAAATTAATTCAAAATTATTTTGACTAATTAACTTAGCAAATGAGGAATTTATTTTTACATTATAATATCCATTATTTTTATAAAAATTTTGTAAAAGTTTTTCATCAAAAGAAACAGAATTGAGATTTAAATATTTTCTACCTGAAATGAATTTCCAAAATTTATACTCTGAGCTAGTTATAATTCTATGAAGCTTTTTATCCTTAAAAACTTTATTTCCTATGAAAGTAATTTTTTTGATTTTTGATTTTTTTCCTAAATCTATATTATAAGTAATATTAACTAAGTTCTTTGATGTCTCCTCAACTAAAATTTCTAAACTGGAATTGAAATAACTTAAATTTTTTAAAATATTTTCAATTTTTAATTTTTCTTTTTTCAAGAAAGTTTCATTGAAAGATGATCTAGGCTTAATAAGTGAATTCTGTTTTATTAGTTCTAAAATTTTATTACTTTTAATTCCATTATAATAAATATTTTCTATAATCGGGTTTTCTTCAACATTTATAAGTAAAATTTGATCTTTAAAATTAACAGTTATGTTTTTAAAAAAATTAGTTTCATAAAGATCATTTAAAATATTATTTAATTTAATATCATTAATTTCGTCATCTTTATTAATTGAAATAAATAATTTTATAGTTTCATCAGAAATTCTGTCATTTCCAATTATTTCAATTTTATTTATGATGTTGGATATTGCTTTTGATGAAAGTAAAATCCAAATAATAAAGACAAATTTTAAAAAAGTAATAATTGAATTCATAAATTTTATTTGATCATCTTATTGATTGTTTCACGTAATTGATTATTTAACAAAATTATAGAGCTAATATCTTTTAATTTAATTAATCTGTAACTATTGAATTTTTTCATATTAATAAGTTTTTGAAGAAAACTTACTATATCAGTAAAATAAATCTTTTTTAATAAAAAAAGATCTACTAATATATCGTTAGCTAAAACAATTATTGTTTCAAGTGAGGATTCCTCATTTTTTAGCTTTTTTATAATCTTAATTGATGGAAATTTATCTATATCGACTTTTTTTAGATCTAAAAAATTTAACTTCTTAAGATTTAATTCATCAGTTTTAATTTTTTTTTGACTATTATATAAAGAATTAAATATAGGAATTTTCATATTAGTGTCATGTGCAATAATTTTTAACATTCCATCGTTAAACTTTACAATTGCATGAACATATGATGAGGGATGAACTAAAATATCAAGTGACTCATATTTTAAATTAAATATTTTTTTTGCCTCCATTATTTCAAAAACTTTATTCATCATAGTCGCTGAATCTACAGATATTTTTTTTCCCATCTTCCAATTTGGATGTTTAATTGCTTCTGAAATTTTAACATTCTTAAGTTTTGTTTTTGGCGTATTAATTAAAGGCCCCCCAGAGGCTGTAAGATATATTTTTTCTACATTAAAAATTTTATTTCCCTTTAAAGAATAAAAAATTGAAAAATGTTCAGAGTCCACTGGTACAAAGGTTGTTTTAAATTTTTTAAGATCTTTTTTTATTAAATGCCAACCGCAAATAATTGACTCTTTATTTGCAATTGCTATTTTTTTTGTAAATTTAATAATCTTGATTGTGGGTATTAAACCATTAATTCCAGAAATAGAACTCATTACATAATCAATTTTTTTTTTGAAAATTTTATTAAAAGAGTTGTAATTATTAAAAATTTTTATTTTACCTAATTTATTTCTAGATAAATTTAAGAATGCTTTTTTATCAGTTATAATTAAATTTTTTACTTTAAGAATTTTTGCTTGTTTTAAAATTTCTTTATAATTTGTATCTGCTGTAAGTAAAATTATATCAAAATTTTTTTTATCTTTTTTTATTATTTCGATTAATGTTTTGCCAATAGAACCTGTTGAACCAAGTATAGCTATTCTTTTTTTCATTTAAAATAATTTAAGTAAAAAATAGGTGAATGGAACTGCAAAAATAATTCCATCTACTCTATCTAGAACCCCACCATGTCCAGGTAATAATTTACCCGTATCTTTAATTTTTGCTTTTCTTTTGAAAAATGAAACAAATAGATCGCCTAATTGACTGATAAGCGAAACTGATAAACATAACAAAATATTATTTAAATCAAATATTATATTCAAAGAGCTAAATTTTAAAAATAAAATTAAGGGAAAAATTGAAAATATAAATGAACCTATTGTTCCTGATATTGTTTTATTGGGACTGATTTTTGATAATTTTTTACCTCCTATTAACTTTCCAAAAACATAACCTCCAATATCTGTAAGAAAACATATACTAATTATATATAGAAAAAAAATAGGCCCTTCCGATCTATGAATTTCATACAAAAGATTACAAAATATAAAAAATACATAAAAAAAAGTTATTATATTCAAAATTAAGAACTTAGAATTAAATGTTTTAGATAAATTTTTTTTTTTAGCCGACTGAAAAGACATTAATTTTGAAAATATATTATTTGCTTCAATACAAACAACAATACCAAGTAATAAAATTGAAAAAATGAAAATATATTGGTGACTAAAATTTATAAAAAATAAAAGAATTAATAAAAAAATTGATGTGACTATTCTTTTTAATAAATTTTTTGACATCAGATATTACCAAAGTTTCTCTTAACTTTTTTATATTTTTTAATTATTTTAATGTAATCTTTTTCGTTAAAATCAGGCCATAATTTTTTTTCAAAAAAAATTTCAGCATAAGCTAACTGCCATAGTAAAAAATTACTTAATCTTTTTGTATTTCCTGTTCTAATTAATATCTCAGGATCAGGGATATTTTTAGTTTGAAGATATTCTTTAAAATTTTTTTCATTAATTTTATCTTTATTTTTATTCATAAACTTAATAGCGTTTAAAATTTCAAATTTTGACCCGTAATTTAATGCAAGATTAATTTGTAATGTTGTATTTTTTTTTGTTTTTTTTTCAGATGATTTTAAAAGTTTATTTAGTTTTTTTGAAAATTTTTTTACTCCAATAATTTTAAGTTTGATATTTTGCTTGTTAAGATCGTTAATTTTTTTTAACAGAAAGCTTTCAAGTAATTTAAATAAATAATTAATTTCTTTTTTTGGTCTATTCCAATTTTCAGTAGAAAAAGCATATAATGTAAGGTAATTAATTTTTTGCTTTATAGTTTCTTTGATTATTTTTTCTACTGTATGTAAACCTGATTTATGACCTTCNTTCCTTGAATTTTTATGTTTTAAACCCCACCTACCATTACCATCCATAATAATGGCTACGTGATTAAGCGGGTTCATTTTATATGGTCATTATTTCTTTTTCTTTTAAAGAAACCTTTTCATCAACTACTTTGATATGTTCGTCTGTAATTGTTTGGACATTTTTTTCAGATGATTTTTCTTCATCTTCACCAATTTCTTTATCTTTTAAAAGTTTTTTTAATTCTTCATTTGCATCTCTTCGAACGTTTCTAATTGAAACTTTACATTTTTCACCAATTGATTTTATCAATTTTTTTAATTCAGTTCTTCTTTCCTCATTTAGTTCAGGTACTGGTAGTCTAACTAATTGTCCGTCTATTTGTGGATTTAAACCTAAGTCTGATTTTTTAATTGCAGCGTCAACTAATGCTACATTGTTTGAGTCCCAAACTTGAATATTTATCATTCTAGGCTCTGGTGTTGTTATACTACCCACTTGATTGATAGGCATTTGTTGACCATAAACATCAACTTTAACTAAATCTAACATTGCTGCATTGGCTCTACCAGTTCTAAGTGATGACAGCTCTTTTGAAAAAACCTCAATGGCCTTATCCATTTTAATACTGTATGACTTTTCGTCAAACATTTACTCTCCAATCTTTATTCTATAAAATTCTTTTATTTTTAAATCAGCAATTGAAAGTTCTTTTAATATATCTTGCACCTTTTTTTTAGGTTCCATAACCCAAGCTTGTGTTAATAGAGAATTTTCTTCTTTAAACTTGNTCATCTTACCTAAGCTAATTTTTTTTGCAATATCTTCAGGTTTTCCTGAATTTTTTAACTCTTCAGTTACTAATTCTTGCTCTTTATCTATAACAGATTGGTCAATCAAATCAGATGTGAGTGCTAATGGATTGGATGCAGCAATGTGCATAGATAATTGTTTACCAAAATTTTTAACGGTATCAGAGTTATCTTTAGTTTCTAATGAAACAATTACAGCCAGTTTTGAAATATTATCTTTAACGACAGTGTGTAAATAATGATTATTTACTGTGCCAGCGTTTTCTATTGTTTTAGCTTTACCAATTGTAATCTTTTCACCAATTTTAGCTATTAAAGATACAACATTATCTTCAACAGTTTCTCCATTTTTCATTTTAGAGTTCTTTAAATCATCTAAGTTAGAATTTTTTTCGTTATTTAGTTCACTAAGTTCTTTAACAAAACTTGTGAAGTCTTCGTTTTTAGCTACGAAATCTGTTTCACAATTAACTTCAATAACTGATGTTTTAGTTGTATCACCACTAACGGCAACAACACCCTCTTTTGCGTCTCTAGACATTTTTTTTGAAGCTTTTGAGATACCTTTTACTCTTAAAATTTCAATAGCTTTATCAATATCACCACCAGATTCTTTAATTGCAAGATTGCAATCTTTAAATCCAGCCCCTGTTGCTTCTCTTAATTTCTTAACGTTTTCAATATCACTCATATTAATTCAATGTCTCCTTCTTATCTTTAGAAAATTTTTGTTCAAGTTTTTTTCTATCTAATTCTTGAACAGTTTTTCCATCATTTTTTTCTTTTGTGTCTTTAGCAATATCTTTTTTAGGCTCAGCTGCTGGAATTGAACTCTTTGCATTATTAATAGTTTCTTTAATAAGATTGCAATAAAGATCTATAGATCTACGAGCATCATCGTTACCAGGTATTGGATAATCAATATTATCCGGGTTAGAATTACTATCAAGAATTGCAATTATAGGTATTCCTAATTTTACCGACTCTGCAATCGCTAATGACTCATAATTTGTATCAATTATAAAAACTAAATCAGGAGTTTTTTTCATTTCTGCGATTCCGCCCAATGATCTTTCAAGTTTATCTTTTTTTACACTCATTTTAAGAAGTTCTTTTTTTGTAAAACCTCTATTTTCAGCAACTAAATCAGATTCATATTTTTTCATTTTTTTAATTGAACCAGATATAGTTCCCCAGTTAGTAAGCATACCACCAAGCCATCTGTAATTTACAAAATACTGATCAGTTTCTTTAGCAACTTCAGCAATGGCTTCAGATGCTTGTTTTTTAGTTGATACAAATAAAATTTTTCCATTATTTGCAATTGTTGTATAAATTTTCTCTAAGGCAACTTTTGTTAGTTCCAAAGTTTGAGTTAAATCCATTATATGGATTGAATCTCTTTTTCCAAAAATGTATTTTTTCATTTTTGGATTCCATCTTAAAGTTTTGTGTCCAAGATGAACNCCNGCTTCTAATAATTGTTGTATTGTAACGTTAGGTATNTTCATATTTATTCCCGGTTAAGCCACCACAGTAATTTCCAATTAAGGACCGGAGGTATAAAACCAACAACTGTGTGCGTGTTAATTTAAATTAGGGCTTATTTACTAATAATTAGTGAATTTAACAAGTTTTATTTAGTTTATAGTGCTTGAAATTTCTCTTTTTCTCAAAAGATTAAGTGATTTTCTGTCAAGATTCCTTGAATTTTTAAGTTTGAACTCCAATATCTTCTCATCAACAACCATTCGTATATTAACATCAGTTTTTCCTTCTCTTTAGCTAATATTTTTGAAATTTCGTCAAGATTTTTAGAAGAATTAACTTCAAAAAATACCTCTTTAATTGGACTGTTAAAAAGATCCATCATAGATCCTATTTTTTGAACATTAACTCTTTTAAATCTATTCTCATCATTAGAAATACTTTTAACAAGTGTTAATAATAAAGAATTACCTTCTTTTAAAATCTCACGGTTTAATTCTAAAATATCAGAGAAAATAAATAATTCAAAAACACTGGTTAAATCAGTTAATTTTAATACAGCATAAGAATTACCTTTGGCAGTTTTTCTCTCTTGCACCTTCAATAAAGTAGCAGCAATATTAGCCTCTCTTATTTCATCGCTTAAATTAAAATTAGAGTAATCAATGATTTTATAATCATCAAAAATTTCTGTAAACTGATTTAGAGGGTGATCTGAGATAAAAAATCCAACTGCTTCAAATTCTTTTGACAAACGCTCTTCAAATTTCCAATCTTCTATTTCATTAACAATATTATCTTGAGTAGTTTCATCTTCAGAAAATAAATCTATTTGATTTGCTGATTTATTTTCAAACATATTTTTTGTTTTAAGAATAAAGTTTGGTATTGAATTAAAAAGTGATTGTCGATTATTATTAATACTATCAAAAGCACCAGCTTTTACCAAACCTTCTAATTGCAATTTATTCATATCCTTGGGGTTAACTCTGTTTAGAAAGTCATTAATTGATTTAAAATTACCATTTTCAGTTCTTTCCTTCACAACATTTGAAATAGCTTCAAATCCTACTGCTTTTATGCCACCTAAAGCATAATAGAATTTGTCATCAACTGTTCTAAAATCAGCATAACATTCATTTATGTCCGGTCTTGTAATTTCAACATTTAACCTTTTTAATTCTTCATAAAATTCACTTAACTTATTTTGATTAGAGATATCCATTGTCATTGATGCTGCAATAAATTCTTTTGGGTAATAAGTTTTTAAAAAAGCAGTTTGATAAGATATAATTGCATAGGCAGCTGCATGACTTTTGTTAAAACCATACTCAGCGAAAGGTTCTATTTTTAAAAAAATACCTGCCGCAACATCTTTTGCTATTCCATTTTTTAAAGCTCCCTCAATAAAACCTTGCTTTTGTTTTTCTAATTCTGCTCTTTTCTTTTTTCCCATAGCTCTTCTAAGAAGATCAGCTTGACCTGCAGTAAAACCAGATAATTTTTGAGCTATTTGCATTACTTGTTCTTGATATATAATTACGCCATATGTTGGTTTTAAAATTTCTTCTAACAAAGGGTGAAGATAATCTGGAGTTTGTCTGCCATGTTTACAGTCATTATAAGTTGGAATATTGCTCATAGGACCAGGTCTATATAGTGCAACTAAAGCAATAATATCCTCTATATGATTTGGTTTCATTTGAACTAACGCTTCTCTCATTCCAGCACTCTCAACTTGAAACAATCCAGCTGTGTTTCCACTAGATAATAGATCAAACACTTTTTGATCTTCATAGCTAATATTTTCTATATCAAAATCTTTATTAAATTTTTTTACAAGTTTTTGTGTATTATTAATTACAGTTAATGTTTTTAATCCTAAAAAATCAAACTTTATTAATCCAGCATTTTCCGCTGAATACATATCAAATTGAGTTGATGGTAATAATAAATTTGCTGAAGCATCTTTGTATAATGGAACAATGTCAGTTAACTTTTTATCTGCAATAACAACACCTGCGGCATGCGTTGCAACATTGCGGTTTAATCCCTCTAATTTTAAAGAAATTTCTGTTAATTTTTTTACTCTAGGATCTTCATTAACAAGTTTTTGTAATCTTGGTTCACCAGCAATACATTGTGATAAACTTTGAGGTCTAGATGGATCAAATGGTATCATTTTGGAAATACTATCAACAAAACCATAAGGCAAACCTAATACCCTTCCAACATCTCTAATAACCATCCTAGCTTTTAACTTACCAAAGGTAATTATATGAGCAACACTGTCTTGATATTTTTTTGTTAAATATTCAAAAACTAAATCTCTTTTTTCTTCACAAAAGTCGATATCAAAATCTGGCATTGAAATACGATCAGGATTTAAAAATCTTTCAAAAATTAGATTAAATTTAATCGGATCNACGTCAGTAATTGAGAGACACCAAGCTACTAATGAACCAGCACCAGAACCCCTGCCTGGACCAACAGGAATATCATTGTTTTTGGCCCACTTAATATAATCAGATACTATAAGGAAATAACTTGAATATTTCATCTCGATTATGATAGATAATTCATGATCCAATCTATCTTTGTAATCTGAGTATGTTTTATTTTTTTCAAGATCATTAGCTTTAATTCCAAAAATTTTATCAAATTTTATTCTTAAACCATGTAACGAGTCTTTTTTTAAAACATCATCAGCGTTACCTCCTTTTTCAGAGCTAATATTTGGTAAAATTGGGTTTGAAAATAATGGTCTAAAACTGCATCTCAAAGGAAAATTATAATTATTTTCTAAAGCTTCAGGAAGATCTGCAAACAACTTGCTCATTTCTGAATTATTTTTGAAATAATGTTGATTACTTAATCTTATTCTTGATTTATCATTAACATAAGTTTTATTACCTATACAAATCAAAGCATCATGAGCTTCATGCATATCTTTGTCTATATAAAAAACTTCGTTAGTTGCAATTATTGGAATTTCTAATTCTAAAGATTTTTTTAAATTAAACTTTTCAAAACNTAACTCGTTTTGATCATTATGTCTTTGAATCTCTAAATAAAATCGATCACCAAAATTAGTATTAAGTTTTTTATATAGATCGTATAACTCGCTAAATTTTCCTTTATTAAATAATTCACCAAAAAATCCAAAAATAGTTCCTGAAAAAATAGAAACTCCCTCATTATCTTCAAGCAATTCATTAAAATCAACGTGTGGTTCAGAAANTGCATCGTTTTCAAGAAAAGAATTTGAAGATAATTTAATTATTCTTTTATAACCTTCTTCATTTAGCGCAAACAAAGGTATTAAGCCTATGATATCATTATATTTAAAATTAATTTGAGTGCCAATAATTGGTTGAGTACCAACTTTAGAAATTTTTTCAGCAAATTCTAAAGCACCACATAAATTTGAGGTATCACAAATAGCTAATGATTTTAATTTATTTTGTTTTGAGAAATTTTGTAAATCATCAATTTTTATAGCACCTTCGCAAATAGAATATTGAGAATGTATTTTTAGATGATTAAAATTTTGAATAGAAGATTCAGACATTAATAGTTTTTACACTACCATCTGTTATCTCCAAAAGGCAATCTGACTTATCAGCAAAAAATCTATTGTGGGTTGCAAATATAATAAGTCTATCAGGTTTTTTTTGATTATATAAAAGTTCAAATATTTCTTTTGCAGTGTTTAAATCTAAACTTCCAGTAGGTTCATCTGCAAGAATTATTTCTGGGTCATTAATAATTGCTCTTGCAATTGCTACTCGCTGACACTCACCACCAGATAATTGAGAGGGAAAATGATTTAATCTATTAGATAAACCAATCTTCTTTAATAGAACTTTTGCTTTTGTAATAGCTGAGTCTTTATCATTATTAATAGATAAGTTTGCCAAATAAACATTTTCTAAAGCCGTAAAATCAGCAAGTAAATTATTTTGCTGATAAACAATACCAATATTTTTGGCTCTAAAAATATCGTTAACTTTATTGTTTGAGAAATTAACTAATTTGTTATTGAATTTAATAGAACCTAATGAGGGTCTATCTATTAAAGATATTAAATTAAGTAATGTTGATTTTCCAGATCCAGACGGACCCATTAATGAATAAATTTTTCCTTTATTAAAATTGTAAGATAAATTTTTTAATACTTTAATTCTCTTATCGATTTTAAAGTACTTAGAAATATTTTTTAATTCTAAAAAATTATTCATATTTTAATGATTGAATTGGATCTAAATTAGCAGCTTTGAAAGCAGGAAATATAGAGACAATAACTGTTATTAATATTGAGCAGATTGATATTAAAAGTATAGAATAAGGGTTAATTTCAGAGGGCATAGTGCTTAAAAAATAAATTTCTTCAGGAAATAAACTAATATTGAAAGTTGAGCTTAAAAATTGTCTAAAATTTTCAACATATAGTGAAAAAGTAACTCCTAAAAAAATTCCAAAAATAGTTGCAGAAGTGCCAATAATTACACCGATTAAAAAAAATATTTTAACAATTGATTTATTCAAAACTCCAATTGATTTTAAAATTGCAATATCTCTAGTTTTGTTCTTAACTAAAATTGTTAATCCAGATATTATATTGAACGCACCTACAATAATTATCAAAGACAAGATTATAAACATTACATTTCTTTCAACTTTTAATGCTGAAAATAAAGAGCTATTCATATCTGCCCATGTGTAAATAAATTCTTGATCAAAAATTTTTTGAACTATTTGTTTTTGTGACTCTATATCTTGGGGATTTTTTAGATAAATTTCTAAGTTTCTATCCTTTTGTTCAAAACCAAAAAAATCATCTAATGTATCTAAATTGATAAGGGCTATGTTGTTATCAAAATCAGCCAATCCACTATTAAAAATTGATGTTATTTCAAAAGTTTTTTGTTTTGGCATACTTCCTATAATCGTTTCAACTCCCGAAGGTGACATAAGAGTAATTTTATCTCCTATTTTAAGATCTAAACTAAAGCTTAATTCATTACCAATAGAGATAGAGTTGTTGCTTAATTTTGATCGATCTCCTTTAAATTTGTCATTTTTGATTATCGTTAAATTAGAAAATTCTTTAGATTGATAACCTCTTAAAACTATTCCTTTTGAAGTATTGTTTTTTAAGATAATTGCTTCACCAGAGTTGCTAAAAACAAGATTATTAGTGATTAAATTTAAATTTTTGTCATCTAATTTTTTAAGATCAATCCCACTGTCATCATAAGATTTAACAGTTATATGTGAGTTAAAACCTACTATCTTATTTATTAATTCTGTCCTAAATCCGTTCATTACTGACATAACAATTATTAGGACTGCAACACCAAGGCTTATTCCTATAAAGGAAAAAATAGATATAACATTTAAAAAGCCATCTTTTTTTCTAGCTTTTAAAAATCTAAAAGTAATTTCTTTTTCTAACGTAGAAATCAATTTGAA
>JGI26273J51734_10000519_pt1 | contig 20595 bp, 20 predicted proteins | sample SaaInlV_125m_DNA_FD_51734 | JGI IMG/M metagenome (IMG submission 51734) | reverse complement strand
CGTCAACAGCAGCAAATTGCCCTGCGCATCCAGCCCCTCAAAGCGGCCGATGATCTCCTCTCGCCCTGTGCGTGCGGTGATTTCTTCACCCAAACGGGCCGCGTGCGCGGTCCATTCGGCGCGAATCTCAGCAAAGCCTTGCTGCTGCAAAATCGCCTCGACCGCTGCAAATTCTGCCGCAAGGATTGCAAGAAAGGCTTCGGGGGCAAGGCTTTCGCCGGTCACATCCGCCACGCCGATTGGCGGGAAACTAGCTTGTGCGACATCTTGAGGTGCAGGCCCGAGGTTCACACCGATCCCAATGGTCAAACGGTCCACCAGCTGGCCAGACCCAGAGGATTCAAGCAAGATTCCAGCCACTTTCCCACCATTGAGCAAAACATCATTTGGCCATTTCTGAGCCAAGGCCCCCGCGCCCACCAGGCTGGACAAGGCACGCCGCAAGGCGCAGGCAGCCACGAATGAGCGTTGCGCGGCCTCTGCGGGGGTGCAACGGGGCTGCATGACCAAACTGGCCGCAAAGGCCCCAGCGGGACATAACCAACTGCGTCCCTGCCGTCCCCGGGCTTTGCTCTGCGTTCCAGCCAAAATCCAATGCGGAAAACCCTGCGCCCCATCATAACTGCGGGCCAAATCCATTGTGGATCCAGCCCGCGCATGAAAACTGGCGCTGACGCCAGAGGGCAACTTAATTTGCAAGAGACTCCGCCGCCAATTGCGCCAATGGCTCAATGCCAAACAGGCTAAAGGCCGCACCNACAGTGATCACAGCGGTGGAGGCCACCAAAATCACAGTCAGCCTACNCGGCGTNTGCGTATCAAGTGGCTCACTCTCCGCGCCAAAATACATGAAATAAACGATGCGGATGTANTAATAGGCGCCAATCACAGAGGCCACGACCCCGGCAATGGCGAGCCAGGCCATATTGGCCTCATAGGCGGCGCGCAGCACATAGAATTTGCCNAAGAACCCAACCATCGGGGGNACCCCAGCCATAGAGAACATGATGAATACGACACANAGCGCTCTTAAAGGTTGGTATTTTGACAGCATGCTGAGGGAGGCAATATCNCTCACAGGCCGGCCGTCACGCTCCATAGAGAGGATNAGGGCGAACATGCCGATGTTCATGGAGATATAAATCGCCATATAGATCAGCATGGCTTGTACGCCGAACACGGTGCCCGCGGCCAACCCCATCAAAGCAAACCCCATATGCGCGATTGAGGAATAGGCCATCAGACGTTTGATGTCTTTTTGCCCAATCGCCGCCACAGCACCAAGGAACATAGAAAACACCGACAGAACCGCCACAACCTGTTGCCAATCTGCGGTCACGCCGCCGAATGCATCATGCACGACACGGGCAAATAGCCCCATGGCCGCCATCTTTGGCGCCGTGGCAAAAAAGGCGGTGACAGGGGTTGGCGCCCCTTCATAAACATCCGGCGCCCACATGTGAAATGGTGCGGCGGAAACCTTGAAGCCCATGCCGGCGATCACAAAGACCAGGCCCAGGAGCAAGCCGATGGACAGATCCCCACCGCTTGTTGCGGCCATAATCCCGGAAAATTCAACCGTTCCGGCAAACCCATAGACCAAAGAGGTGCCATAGAGCAGGAGACCAGAGGACAAAGCCCCCAGCACAAAATATTTCAACCCGGCTTCGGTGGATTTGGCACTGTCTCTTCGGAAGGCCGCGATCACATAGAGGGCCAAAGATTGCAGCTCTAACCCCATATAGAGGGTCAAAAGGCTGCCAGCGGAGACCATCACCATCATGCCCACAACCGAAAGCGCCACCAAAAGGGGATATTCGAACTTCAGCATATCATGCTTGGCCGCGTAATCTTGGCCCATCACCAGAACCAAAGCCGCGGACAGTAAGATCACAATCTTGCAAAATCGCGCAAAACTGTCATCCATGAACATCCCGCCAAAGGAGGCCGTGCCGGTTGGCGTGCCCATCGCNAAGATCAGCGCCAGAAACAAAAACGCACCGCTGGTCAACCAAATCGAGAGCACNGCATGNCGATCCTTGCCCGTATAAACGAAAACAACCAAAGCCAGCATCGCATAGAGCGACAGAAGAACCTCAGGTAGAACAGTCGTGAAATCTGAAGCGATCATGTTCCAAAATTCCCCTTTAATGGGACGCAGTGGATGCGGCCGAACTCACAATGCCGTGAGCGGCCACATTGCTGTGATAGGTTTCAACCAAAGCCGCAACCGACGGCCCAATGATGTCAAGGATGAGCGCGGGATAAACGCCCAGGATCAGCGTCATCGCCACGAGCGGGGCAAAGATCATCTTCTCACGCGGTGCCATATCGGTAATGGATTTCAAGCTCTCCTTGATCAAATCCCCCAAAACCACGCGGCGATACAGCCACAAAGCATAGGCGGCCGATAGGATCACACCAGAGGCCGCGAAGAGCGCCACCCAGGTATTGACTTGAAAGATCCCCATCAAGGTGAGGAATTCACCGACAAATCCCGATGTGCCCGGCAAGCCAACATTGGCCATGGTGAAGAACATGAAGATCAATGCATAGCTCGGCATCCGATTTACGAGGCCGCCATAGGCGTCAATGTCGCGGGTATGCATCCGGTCATAAATCACCCCAACACAGAGAAACAAAGCGCCAGAGATAAACCCGTGGCTCAGCATCTGGAATATCGCGCCATCAATCCCTTGCTGATTGGCCGCAAATATTCCCATAGTGACATATCCCATATGCGCCACCGAGGAATAGGCGATCAGCTTTTTCATATCCTGCTGCGCCAGAGCGACCAATGACGTGTAGACAATCGCAATCGCCGACATCCAAAACACCAAAGGCGCCAGCAGGTCAGAGGCCACAGGGAACATCGGCAAAGAGAACCGCAGAAACCCATAGCCGCCCATTTTCAGCAAAATTGCCGCAAGCACCACAGAGCCGGCCGTCGGCGCTTGCACATGGGCATCTGGCAACCAAGTGTGCACCGGCCACATCGGCATTTTTACCGCGAATGAGGCAAAGAAAGCCAACCACATCAGCGTCTGCGCCCCGCCAATAATGTGAAAACCTGCCACAGTCAGCGTGTCTGATCCAAAATTATGGCTCAAAAGCACCACCATATCCGTGGTCCCGGCATCGGCAAACATGGCCACCATGGCCACCAGCATTAGGACCGAGCCCAAAAACGTGTAGAGAAAGAACTTGAACGACGCATAGATCCGCTCTTTGCCACCCCAAATCCCAATGATCAAAAACATTGGGATCAAACAGGCTTCAAAGAACATGTAAAACAGCACCAGATCTAAGGCGCAGAACACCCCTATCATCAAGCTTTCAAGCACCAAAAAGGCGATCATATACTCTTTGAGACGATGCGTGACATTCCATGAGGCTGCAACGACCAGGGGCATTGTGAATGTCGTCAGCAAAACGAACAACAGGCTTATCCCATCAACCCCCATCTTATACTGCATGCCCAAAAGCCAGCTGCGCTCTTCAACAAATTGAAAGCCTGTATCATTTGGCTCGAAACCCGACAGCAGCATGAGGGAGGCAAGAAAGGTGAACCCTGTCGCGGCCAGCGCCAGATATTTCACATTTCTTTGCGAGGCCTCACCATCCCCACGGGCCAAAAGCGCCAAAATGACCGCTGCGACCAAAGGAATGAATGTAATTAGGCTAAGAAGGTTGCTCATTATTTACCTCCCGCGATGGTCACCCAAGTGACCAAGGCTGCGATTCCGATCACCATGCCAAAAGCATAGGTGAAGATATAACCCGACTGCATGCGGCCGGCCCATTTGGTGAAGAAGGGGATGATCCCCATGGCCAGACCGTTGATGCCACCATCAATGATTTTGCCATCTCCAACCTTCCAAAGGGTCCGCCCCAGCCATTGCGCCGGGCGCAGGAAGATCACATCGTAGATTTCATCAAAATACCATTTGTTCAGTAGGAAGCGGTAGAGCACAGGATTGCTCTCAGCCACCCGGCGCGGCAGGTCCAGCTTGGTCATGTAAAATGCCCAAGCCCCTGCAAAGCCTAGGACCATGGCGATAAATGGGGACAATTTGACCAACCAATGGACGTGATGCGCATCGTCCAGNACAGTGTTACTGGGCGCCATATAGATCGCCCCCCGACCCAGCTTGTCCTCNGCGCCATCATCCCCTGCGCCGTGACCGGCCGCATCATCGGTCCCTGCGTTGGCTGTGGCGGCATGGGCAGGCGCAATCAGGTTAAATCCACNCTGAGCGTGACCCGCATCATGGCCAGCATTTGCCTCAACAATGCCAAAGAAAACTTCCACNTTATGGTGGTCCCCAAAAAACGGCTTGTAAAAGACCATGCCTGAGAAAATCGCTCCAACCGCCAGCACCGCAAGCGGCACCAGCATGACCTTTGGGCTTTCATGGGCGTGCTCATGGGTGTGTTTGTCGCCCCGCGCCGCGCCGAAGAAGGTCAAGAACATCAAGCGCCAGCTGTAAAAACTGGTGAACATCGCCGCGATAACCAACATCCAGAAGGCATAGCCTCCCATTGTCCCCGCATAGGCACTCTCAATCACCGCATCCTTCGACAGGAAGCCGGCAAAGCCGTAGTGCGTGAGGGGGATACCAACACCCGTAATCGCCAGCGTGCCGATCATCATAGCCCAGAAGGTATAAGGCAGTTTTTTGCGCAAACCGCCGTAATTGCGCATATCTTGCTCGTGATGCATCCCGTGAATAACCGAGCCTGCACCCAAAAATAGCATCGCCTTAAAGAAGGCGTGGGTCAAAAGATGGAACATTGCCACGGAATAGACCCCAAGCCCGGCCGCCACGAACATATATCCCAGCTGCGAGCAGGTTGAATAAGCAATCACCCGTTTNATGTCATTTTGCACAAGTCCAACGGTCGCCGCAAAGAAGGCCGTCGAAGCGCCCAGGAAGACGATGAAATTCATCGTATCAGGTGCAAATTCCATAATCGGAGACATGCGGCACACCAAAAAGACACCCGCAGTGACCATAGTGGCTGCATGGATCAAGGCGGACACAGGGGTCGGGCCTTCCATCGCGTCCGGCAACCAAGTGTGCAAGATCAACTGCGCCGATTTGCCCATCGCGCCGACGAACAGCAAGAAGGCAATCAAATTCGCCGCATTCCAATCGCGCCAAAGAAAGTGCAACTCCATCGTGGCCANTTGCGGACCGATCAAAAAGATATCCTCAAACTTGATGCTATCGGCCACNAGATAAAGCCCAAAGATACCCAGCAAAAATCCGAAATCACCAACCCGGTTAACCACAAAGGCTTTGATTGCGGCCGCGCCTGCGCTTTGTTTGCGGATGTAGAACCCAATCAGCAAATAAGAGGCCACGCCCACCCCTTCCCAGCCAAAGAACAGCTGCAACAGGTTGTCAGAGGTCACCAGCATCAACATGGCAAATGTGAAAAACGATAGATAGGCAAAGAACCTTGGACGATAGNTTTCGCCGTCCCGGAANTGATCATCATGGGCCATATAGCCCATGGAATANAGATGCACCAAGGCCGAGACGGTGGTGATCACAATCAACATAATCGTCGTCAGCCGGTCCATGCGAATGGCCCAATCGGTCGACAAGGTGCCGCTCTCAATCCAGCGCAGAATATGGATGCTTTCGGTCTGCCCATCAAAGCTGAGAAACAGCACCCAAGACAAAAGCGCCGAGAGAAACAACAGCGCGGTGGTCGAGACCTGCGCCGCCTTATCGCCAATAACCCCGTGACCGAAGCCTGCAATCAGAGCCCCCACCAATGGGGCAAAAAGGAGTATAGTTTCCATAACGCCTTACCCTTTCATTACGTTGACGTCTTCAACGTCAATCGAGCCTTTGTTACGGAAGAAACACACCAAAATCGCCAAGCCGATTGCAGCTTCGGCCGCTGCCACGGTCAATACAAAGAGCGTGAAAATCTGCCCAACATAGTCGCCAAGAAAGGCCGAAAAGGCGACGAAGTTGATATTCACGCTCAGCAGCATCAATTCGATACTCATCAACAAAATAATGATATTTTTGCGATTCAGAAACAGTCCAAAGATGCCAATCACAAACAGGGCCGCCGCAACGGCCAGATAATGTTCAAGTCCGATCATAGTCCCTGCCCCGGTTTTACATCTTTCAATTCCATAGCTTTGGCTGGATCACGCATCATCTGCGCGATCACGTCCTGACGCTTGACGTCCACCCGGTGGCGCAGAGTGAGCACAATCGCCCCAATCATGGCCACCAAGAGCACCAAGCCGGCCAGTTGGAAAATTAAAATATAGTCATCATAAAGAATGGCACCTAGCTCGCCGGTGTTGGTGCCGGCGCCGAATTCAGCGGCCAAGCGTCCCTCGTATCCGGCCGAATAGTCCCAAACCCCGAAGGCGAACATCAACTGCATGAGGACAATCACGCCAATCACCAACCCAAGAGGCAGATATTTTGCCATCTCTGCTTTCAGTTCAGCAAAATCCACATCAAGCATCATCACAACAAAGAGAAATAAGACCGCCACGGCGCCGACATAGACGATGATCAGCAGCATGGCCACAAACTCCGCCCCCAACAGGACAAAAAGGCCCGCCACCGAGAGAAAAGCCAAAATCAGCCACAAAACCGAATGCACCGGGTTGCGCGCCACGACTGTGAAAATGCCCCCGATCAAAGTGGACATTGAAAATGCGTAAAACGCGAGTTCCGCGATACCCATCGTAATTCCTTCCCTTGGCCGCTTAGCGATATGGCGCGTCGAGTTCGAGATTGCGGGCAATCTCAGCTTCCCAACGGTCGCCATTTTCTAGCAGTTTGGATTTGTCATAAAATAACTCTTCACGCGTCTCAGTTGAAAATTCGAAATTCGGCCCCTCAACAATCGCATCCACCGGGCAGGCCTCTTGGCAAAAGCCACAGTAAATGCATTTGGTCATATCTATATCATAACGGGTGGTGCGGCGGCTGCCGTCATCGCGCGGCTCGGCGTCAATGGTGATGGCCTGCGCCGGGCAAATCGCTTCGCAAAGCTTACAGGCAATACAGCGTTCTTCCCCATTCGGATAGCGGCGCAAAGCATGTTCACCGCGGAACCTTGGGCTCAAGGGTCCTTTTTCATGCGGGTAGTTCAAAGTCGCCTTTGGCCGGAAAAAATATTTCATACCCAATTTGAACGCAGCCCAAAAATCTTGCAGTAAGAAATATTTGACCCGACGTGTATAATCAATATTTGCCATTGGTTTAGCCTCCCACTGTCCAGCGGGCATAGACGCCCCAGAACCAACCGAATTTCGCTGCAAAGGCCACAAAGACCACCCAGACCAAGGAGAAGGGCAGAAATACTTTCCAGCCCAAACGCATCAGCTGATCGTAGCGATACCGCGGCACCAAGGCTTTGACCATGGCAATCAGGAAAAAGAANATTGCCATTTTCCCGACCATCCAGACCGGACCATCGGCAATGAAAGGGACAGGCGAGGCCCACCCCCCGAAGAACAACAGGGTGATCAAAGCACACATCAAGAATATCGCAATATATTCACCGGCCATGAAAAGCAAAAACGGCGTTGACGAATATTCAACCTGATACCCCGCCACAAGCTCCGACTCTGCCTCAGGCAAATCGAAAGGTGGGCGATTGGTTTCTGCCAAGGCGCTGATGAAAAACAAAAACACCATGGGGAAATGCGGGATGAAATACCAATTGAAAAAGCCCAAATCGCCATTNTGCGCNGCNACAATTGCGCCAAAATTCATCGATCCGGTCGAAATAATCACACCGATGATGATCAACCCCATCGAGACTTCATAGGAAATCATCTGCGCTGCAGAGCGCAGGGAGCCGAGAAAGGGATATTTCGAGTTGGAGGCCCAACCGCCCATAATCACCCCATAAACTTCGAGCGAAGACACTGCGAAAACAAAGAGCAAGGCCACGTTGATATCGGCCAAAACCCAGGTCGCGTTGAAGGGGATAACGGCCCAAGCCAACATCGCCAAAACAAAGGACACAAGCGGCGCCAATATAAAGACAGGACGATCTGCGCCCGCAGGAATGACAATTTCCTTAACCACATATTTCAAGGCATCGGCCACGGTCTGCAGCAGGCCAAACAAACCCACCACATTTGGCCCACGCCGCATCTGAACCGCAGCCCAGATTTTCCGGTCGCCATAGACCAAAAACAGCAAGCTGATCATCACAAAACCAACCACCGCAAGGGTTTGGCCCAAAAGGATCACTGCGACCCCGAGGTTTGTGGAAAAGAATTCGTTCATACCTTTGGTATCCCTCGTTCCTTGCGTTCAGCTGTGCTGATTTTCGCCTGAATATCGGCCGAGATGTCAGCCGGGTCATATGTTGGGCTGTAAACCGTATCTTGGGTAAAAATACCAGCCTTCGCTCCATGGTTTTTCGATGAAATCACCGCTCTGTACGCCGCAAGCCCGCCGGAGCGCCCGTGACCTTGCAAAGTCCCGCCAAACTCCGGTGCGCGACAGCTGTCCAAACGATCCATCAAAACCAAACCCATAAAATTATTCCGCCGCAAGAGACGCAGAATTGCGCGCTTTGGCATTGGCAGATAGTTCCGCCATCAAGGCACTGGCCCGGGCGATCGGATTGCTGAGGTAATAATCGCTTATCGCCTGTCCAAACGCACCCTTGCCCATTTTTCCGCCTGACATTGCCTGCCATTCATTTTCTGGCACCCCATCAATCGCTGCCAGATGGGGGACAGCTGCAATCATCTCATTGCGCAGCCGTGCCAAAGTATCAAAGGGCAAGGTCGCGCCCAATTCAGCAGACAGCGCCCGCAAAATGGCCCAGTTTTCCTTGGCTTCACCCGGTGCAAAGCCAGCGCGCTGCGCCAATTGTGGCCGCCCTTCAGTGTTGACAAAAATACCATTTTCTTCCGTGTAGGCCGCGCCCGGCAGGATCACATCGGCCCGATGCGCCCCTCTATCGCCATGACTGCCTTGATAAATCACAAAGGCCCCGGGCGCGATGTCCATTTCATCCGCCCCCAGATTATAGATGACCTCAGCGTCTTCAACGGCGGCGGCAAGACCCCCTTCGGTGATGCATCCCAAATCCATCGCACCAACGCGTGCCGCTGCTGTGTGCAGGATCAGCAATTTGCTGTCAGTTTTTTCGCAAAGCTCCATCGTGGCCGCCAGAACCGCCGCGCCATCCTCGCCTTGCAAAGCCGCCTGCCCCAGAACCACCACGGAGGGCTGCTCAAGAACGGCTTTATAATCTTTCTTAAGCAAGGCCTGCAGATCCGCACGCCCCGTGCCAACATGCACATAGTCATAGGTCAGATCCACTGGCTCACCAATCAAACCAATTGTGGCGCCACGGCTCCAAGCCTTGCGGATACGGGCATTCAGAACCGGCGCTTCCATCTTCGGGTTGGTGCCAATCAACTGGATCATCTGCGCAGTTTCGAGATCCTCGATGCGTGCAGTGCCGACATAGCCGCTCCGATTGCCCATCGGTAATTGCGCCCCATCTGTCCGGCACTCAATTTTACCACCGAGCCCAGCTATGACCTGCTGAAGCGCATAGGCTGCCTCTGTCGAGACCAGATCGCCAACCAAAGCGGTCACCTTTTTGCCAGCCATAGCCGCGGCCGCAGCTCCAAGCGCTTCCGGCCAGGTCGCGGGACGCAATTTGCCCGCCTCGCGAATATAGGGCCGATCCAAGCGCTGACGGCGCAAGCCATCCCAAACAAAACGCGACTTATCGGCCAGCCATTCCTCATTCACACCGTCATGGTTGCGCGGCAAAAACCGCATCACTTCACGGCCCTTTGTGTCCACGCGGATATTGGAGCCAAGTGCATCCATCACATCAATGGAGTCGGTTTTGCNCAANTCCCAAGGACGNGCGGTAAACGCATAGGGTTTGGACACCAAAGCACCAACCGGACANAGNTCAATGATATTGCCCTGCAAATTGCTGTCGAGCGTTTGNCCCAAATAGCTGGTAATTTCAGCATCTTCACCGCGCCCAGTTTGGCCCATCTGGGTGAGACCGGCCACTTCGGAGGTGAAGCGCACGCAGCGGGTGCAAGAAATACAACGGGTCATATGGGTCTCGACCAAGGGTCCCAAGTCCAAATCCTCTGTCGCCCTTTTGGGCTCACGGAATCGGCTGAAATCCACGCCATAGGCCATGGCTTGATCTTGCAGATCGCACTCTCCGCCCTGATCACAGATTGGGCAATCCAGCGGGTGGTTGATGAGCAAAAATTCCATCACCCCTTCGCGGGCTTTTTTCACCATCGGAGAATTGGTTTTGACAACTGGCAATTGNCCTTCTGGGCCGGGGCGCAGATCGCGGACCTGCATCGCGCAAGANGCGGCAGGCTTCGGCGGGCCACCCACAACTTCCACCAGACACATCCGGCAATTGCCAGCAATGGTCAGACGCTCATGATAACAAAACCGCGGCACCTCAACCCCGACCTGCTCACAGGCTTGGATCAACGTCATCGCGCCGTCTACTTCGATTTCTTGATCGTCGATGATGATTTTACGCAGGTCAGACATATCTAATTCGCTTTCAGCAATTTTCCGATCGCAGAGCCTGCTTGAATTTCAGCAAGCCCAAAGGTGCAATAGGTCGCGGGTTGGTCAGGGATAACCCCATGATCTGCAAGTCGCTTTTGAGCAATACTCAGAACACGACTTTTTTCCACAGGATCTTTAACAAAGGCACTCACCTCTTGCGGCGAATAGCCGAGCGATCGAGCCTCTGCCTCAAGTGATGTAATGTAAAACCAAGCCCTCAGCAGCCGTGCCGAGATACCAGGACAGGTTTCACGGACCACATTGGCCATAGAAATCGCAATCAGCCCTTCGTTGATCTCGACCTCATGCGCCAAACCCTTCGCAGCAATAGCCGGCGCCGGCACACAGCACAGCGCAAAGGCAACGGCCTTCAGCGTGATGCGCATGTCAGCAGGATATGAAGCGATCAGGGTCATGGGTTATTCAGCCGCCAAACCACGCAAGGGACGGCGTTTATGGGCGATGCGCTGCTCTATATCGTCGCGGAAATGCCGGATGAGCCCCTGAATAGGCCAGGCGGCTGCATCCCCAAGGGCGCAAATTGTATGGCCTTCGACTTGTTTGGTCACATCCAGCAACATATCAATTTCCTCTGGTTCCGCATCACCGGTCACCAGCCGCTCCATCACCCGCATCATCCAGCCTGTGCCCTCGCGGCACGGGGTGCATTGGCCACAGCTTTCATGCTTGTAGAACTTTGCCAAACGCCAAACAGCTTTGACCACATCCGTCGATTGATCCATCACAATGACGGCCGCTGTGCCAAGACCTGAACGCTGTTCGCGCAGCCAGTCAAAATCCATTATCGCATCTTGTCGCATGACTGAACCGGGCAACATCGGCACGGAAGATCCGCCCGGGATGACCGCTTTGAGATTGTCCCAGCCCCCACGGATCCCGCCGCAATGCTTATCAATCAGCTCATCGAATGAGATCGACATCGCCTCTTCTACCACACAGGGCGTATTCACATGACCAGAAATTGCAAAAAGTTTCGTGCCCGTATTGTTGGGACGGCCAAACCCTGAGAACCACGCACCACCGCGGCGTAAAATCGTTGGCACAACCGCAATAGATTCCACATTGTTCACCGTGGTCGGACATCCATAAAGCCCCGCCCCTGCAGGAAACGGAGGTTTCATCCGCGGCATGCCCTTCTTGCCCTCAAGACTCTCTAAAAGCGCGGTTTCTTCACCGCAAATATAGGCTCCCGCCCCGTGGTGCAGGTAAATGTCGAAATCCCAGCCCGATTTGGCGGCATTCTTGCCAACCAACCCAGCGTCATAGGCCTCATCAATCGCCGCCTGTAGCGCTTCGCGCTCGCGAATATACTCGCCGCGAATGTAGATATAGCACGCATTGGCATTCATCGCGAAAGAGGCAATCAAGCAGCCTTCAATCAGCGTATGCGGATCATGACGCATAATTTCACGATCCTTGCAGGTGCCCGGCTCGGATTCATCGGCATTAACGACCAAATAGGACGGGCGGCCATCGCTTTCTTTTGGCATAAAGGACCACTTCAACCCCGTTGGGAAGCCTGCCCCTCCGCGGCCGCGCAGCCCGGAGGCTTTCATCTCATCAATGATCCAATCACGGCCCTTTTTGATCAAAGCGGCCGTGCCATCCCAATGGCCCCGCGCTTTGGCGCCTTTCAATGTGCGCTCATGCATCCCATAGAGATTGGTGAAAATACGATCTTGATCTTTCAGCATTTCATTTAGCCTTTATCTGCATCGCGGCGCGCACGCCAAATTTGAAAAGTGACAATAAGTGACCAAACCATCGCAGCCATAACGGCAAAATCCAGCAACAGCATGTAACGGCTGGAAATATCAAGCTGCACAGCGGCCCATTGCATGGCAAGCCAAATCAGCATCGCACCGGCGATGACCAGACTGGCTGTCCGGCCTTTCGTGGCTTGGATATGATCTTTTTCGCTGTGCATGTTGTGTTCGGTCTTTCAACGCATTGTCTTTGCCAGGAGGCGATGGGTTACTTTGTCTCTTTCGCCTTGGCAGCTTTCGCCTTGGCGGTTTTGGGCTTTGCTTTGGCCTTCGGGGCAGCTTTCGGTTTTACAGCCTTGCCCAACCATGGGGTCAGGAGCGGCACTTCACTGCCGTCAATCCGTTTGACCGTATCCCCCAAGTCCACAGCCAATTGCACAGAAGCGTTAAACGCCGCCTTGCCCGGCTCATGGTCTTTCAAAGAGGTCAACCCCGTCGCCGGCTCCGCGGCATAGCGGCCCGATTGCGAACCGGGGGTTGGCAGCTGGCCTGCGGCCAATTGATCAATCAGATCCGCGAATTTCTCAGCGGTGAGATCTTCATAGTAATCTTTGCCAATCTGAACCATCGGCGCATTTGCGCAGGCCCCCAAACATTCTACCTCTTCCCAGCTGAACTTGCCATCTTCGGAAATAACATGGGGCTTGCTGGCAATTTTTTCTTTGCACACAGAGACCAGATCTTCTGCACCGCAAATCATGCAAGTGGTGGTGCCGCAAATTTGGAAATGCGCCACCTGGCCAACGGGCTGAAGCCGGAACATGAAATAGAAGGTCGCAACCTCTAAAACCCGAATATAGGCCATGCCCAAAAGATCAGCCACCGCCTCAATCGCGGGCCGCGTCAGCCAACCTTCTTGCTCCTGGGCGCGCCACAGCAATGGGATCACCGCGCTGGCCTGCCGGCCCTCGGGAAATTTGGTCATCTGCGCCTCTGCCCAAGCCTGGTTGGCAGGCGTGAAAGCAAAGGAGCTGGGTTGATCTGCGTGTAGACGACGAAGCATGTAAGGCCCTGTAATTTAAGCGTTCAAAGACGCGACATAGATTTCAAAAGGAACGGCGTGGCATCTCATCGGTCAATTTCTCCAAAGACCACATCCATCGTGCCGATGATTGCCGCCACATCTGCCAGCTGGTGCCCTTTGCACAGGTGATCCATCGCTTGCAGGTGCAAAAAGCCCGGTGCCCTTATCTTGCTGCGATAGGGTTTATTCGTGCCATCTGCGACCAGATACACCCCAAACTCACCCTTTGGNGCTTCAACAGCCGCATAGACTTCGCCCTCGGGAACATGGAAACCCTCGGTGTAAAGTTTGAAGTGNTGGATCAAAGCTTCCATCGACTGTTTCATCTCACCGCGTTTTGGCGGGGTCATTTTTCCNCGCGCCATGACATCTCCGGGCTCCTCGCGCAATTTACCGATGGCCTGTTTGATGATCGACACGGATTGACGCATTTCCTCCATGCGGCACANATAGCGATCATAACAATCNCCATTCTTGCCAACAGGNATGTCNAATTTAAACTCGTCATAGCATTCATAGGGCTGCGCCCGGCGCAAATCCCAGGCAAAGCCAGAACCGCGCACCATAACGCCACTAAAACCATATTTCTGAATGTCGTCTTCTGTCACAACGCCAATATCTGCGTTACGCTGCTTGAAAATCCGATTTTCTGTCAACATCGTGTCGATGTCTTGCAAAACCGCTGGGAAGCTCTGGGCCCATTCTTCGATGTCATTGANCAGAGCATCAGGCAGATCTTGATGCACCCCGCCTGGGCGGAAATAGGCNGCATGNAGACGCGCACCGCAGGCCCGCTCATAAAAGATCATCAGCTTTTCGCGCTCTTCAAATCCCCAGGTCAAAGGCGTCATCGCCCCCACATCCATCGCCTGCGTCGTGACATTGAGNAAATGGTTGAGCACGCGGCCAATTTCACAATAGAGCACCCGGATCAGGCTGGCGCGGCGCGGCACTACAGTGCCGGTGAGTTTTTCAATCGCCAAACACCANGCGTGCTCCTGGTTCATTGGCGCCACATAATCAAGCCGATCAAAATAGGGCAAGTTTTGCAGATAGGTCCGGCTTTCCATCAACTTTTCCGTGCCACGGTGCAACAGTCCAATATGCGGATCGCAGCGCTCGACAATCTCGCCGTCCAATTCCAGCACCAAACGCAACACACCATGCGCCGCCGGGTGCTGTGGACCGAAGTTGATATTGAAATTGCGAATCTTTTGCTCGCCGGTCAAAGCGTCGTCAAATTTGGAGCCGTCCATTATGCACCTCCTTCTTGGCCAAAGTTTTGGCCGATGATGATCTGTCGTATCATGCCAGAAACTCCCGGTTTTTCAGCCAATTTTCCGGCAGTTCCGCGAAATTATCAGCAACAAAGTCGTATTGCGCCTTTAAAAATTCCAAAGTGTCCCGACGCAGGCCTTCAGGAAAAGGCGCCGCAAGGCCCACATGCGCGCGCTTGATCTGGCTGGGGCTTATCGCTTCTATCCCCCAATAGGAACACATGGCGTCAAACTTGGGGCCGTCCTGCAAATTTTCCGAAAAGCCGATCTGAAACTGCGAGTGATCGAAGACGGAGGCAAAGCGCGAGATATTCGACTTATAATCGCCCCGTATCACGATATGCGCCTCTTCTTGTTTGTATAAAACGCGCTGCAAGATATCTTGGCAGGTGAGCAAGAAATCCTGCCCCTCTTTCATGCTGCGTTTGGCCACCATGCGCACATGCGACCACAGACGCTCCAGCGGATCGCGCATCAGATATTGCAACTTTACGCGAATAGGCAGCGCTGAAATACGGGCAATCTCTGTGGGCTCAAGCAAGGCATAGGCCGGCGTGACGTCAAGCAAGACCGTCTCATCCATACGCCCAACCTGCAGATACTCCAAATAGGCGGAATCGTCACTGCGCTCTGCCGAAAGTGCCATGATCAGCGCTTTGGTATCATCAATCCGGCGGCTCAAGCTGAGAATGCGGATGATATCATCCGCAGCTTCAGCCTCAATCAGACGCGCCTCATATTGCACCACAAGACGGTCCAAAACCTTCAGTTGGCGCATTAATTTCTTCGGATTAAATGTTGAAAAATAATAACACTCCTTGACAGATCGCACATGACACGCCGCATGATCATGCAGATAGCGATACATCCAAGACGTTCCCGCCTTCGTCGCTCCCACGCAGATCAAAAGTGTCGGAACAGCCATAGCTTACCCCTCGGCCCCATCAGTTTTCTCGTCACCGGGCAGCACATATTTTGCCCCCTCCCAAGGAGACATAAAGTCGAATTGACGGTATTCTTGCACCAAGGACACGGGCTCATAGACCACACGCTTTTCAGCCTCGTCATAGCGCAGTTCCGTATAGCCGCTGGTTGGAAAATCTTTGCGCAGCGGATGGCCGCGAAAGCCGTAATCGGTCAGCAATCTGCGCAGATCCGGGTGGCCAGAAAAGAGGATCCCAAACATATCGAATATTTCGCGCTCGAACCAATTTGCCGAAGGGTGCACCTCTACGATCGAGGCCACCATGTCATCGGCCCGCACAGAGGCCCGCAAGCGCACCCGGTGGTTCTGATACATGCTGAGCAAGTGATACACGACGTCAAAGCGTTTCTCGCGGCCCGGATAATCCACCGCTGTGATATCCACCAAAGTCGAAAAGCGGCAGTTGCGGTTGGACTTCAGAAAATCAACCAACCCAACGATATTGGACGGCGCGACTTCAATGGTCAGCTCGTCAAAACTTACATCATAGGACAGCACGCAATCGGGCCGTTTTGATGCAATCAACGCACCCAATTCTTGTAATGCCTGTGTCATTTCACAACTTTCTTTGCAGGAGAGGCGACGCCGGCTTTCGGCGGATCCTGAGGCTGCAATGCTGCCAACGCGAACCATTCGCGTTGGACTGCCAGATCAACAAACCACGCGCAGCGCGCATCCGCATGTTCACCCAATTCTTCCACAGTCATCAACGGACCACCACTCTTTAGATATACAGCCGAACCAAGCTCAACTTTCATGACTTTACCTCACGATTGTTCCTGTTCTGCGAATTTTTCTTTGAAGCTGCAAAATACCGTAAAGCAGCGCCTCTGCGGTGGGTGGGCAGCCGGGCACGTAGACGTCTACAGGCACAATCCGGTCGCAGCCCCGCACAACAGAGTAGCTGTAATGATAATAACCACCGCCATTGGCACAAGAGCCCATCGAGATCACATATCGCGGCTCGGGCATTTGGTCGTAAACCTTGCGCAGGGCCGGCGCCATTTTGTTCGTCAATGTCCCAGCAACAATCATCAAATCGGATTGACGTGGACTGGCCCGCGGCGCAGTACCAAAACGTTCCAGATCATACCGCGGCGTGGACGCATGCATCATCTCGACAGCGCAGCACGCCAGACCAAAGGTCATCCAATGCAGGCTGCCCGTGCGGGCCCAATTGATAATATCTTCGGTTGATGTGACCAAAAAGCCTTTGTCCTGAAGCTCACTGTTGAGCTCTCTCGTGGCGACATCACGGTCAAATCCAGCGGTATTCGCCCCTGCCATCACTCCCATTCCAAGGCTCCCTTCTTCCACTCATAAGCAAATCCGATGGTGAGAACCGCCAAAAATGCCATCATCGACCAAAAGGCCAGCATGCTGATATCCTTAAAGGCCACCGCCCAAGGGAAGAGAAACGCGATCTCAAGATCGAAGATAATGAACAAGATCGCCACCAAATAAAAGCGCACGTCAAACTTCATCCGCGCATCATCAAAGGCGTTAAACCCGCATTCATAGGCGGAGACCTTTTCCGGGTCTGGATTGCGCACCGCTACCACAGCTGCAGCCAATAACAAAACAATGCCCAATCCTATCGCCACTGCCAGCAGCATCAATATCGGGAGGTAATCCTGTGCAATATTTTCCACGTTGGCTCCTTACATGCGCCGCTTGTGGCACAACTTGCCGCCTGTACTACGCTTCGGGCTCAAAAGGGTCAACGCCCGGATTGCGCAATCCCAGCCGGTCTTATAAAAAATTTATCCAAAACCGATCAACGGGCCTGCCAGCTTGGCGCAGATTTTTGGAAGAAGGCGGCAATTCCCTCCTCCGCCTCTGGGCTTTCCCATTGCGCAATCAAAGCTGTGACCGTCATTTCAATGGTCTGCGCGTCAATGACCGGACCCAGGGCCCGCGCCAATTTTTTCGCCGCGGCCACGGCCCCCGGAGCACAGTTTAAATAGGGCGTCACCTCTGCCGTCACCGCCCGGTCAAGCGCGTCTTCGGCAACGGTCTTGGCCAAGAGCCCCAAGCTCTGCGCTTCTTGCGCAGAAAACTTGCGAGCAGACATGAACACACGCCGCGCCGCCGCCTCGCCCATGCGCGCAATCACATAAGGACCGATGGTTGCCGGAATCAGCCCAAGCTTGGTTTCCGTCAGCCCCATCCAGGCATTCTCAACCCCAATGGCCACGTCACAGATAGAGGCCAGCCCGACCCCGCCGCCAAAGGCATTGCCGTGAAGACGTCCGATCACCGGCTGCGGCAGCGTGTTCCAAGACTGCAGCATCCCCGCAAGACGTCGCGCGCCTTCTTGCCGGGTCGCACGATCCGCCTGCATCTGCGCTTGCATCCATTGCAAATCTCCACCGGCGCAAAAGCTCTTGCCGCGCGCGGCCAAAACCACGACCCGCGCCGAACTGTGGCGCAAATTTGCGGCCATTTCGGTCAGCTCGTCGATCATCTGAGCCGATAGGGCGTTGTGTTTCTCGGGCCTGTTCAACCAAACCGTACAGACCCCTTGTGCATCTGTTGCGCTGTCTATCGTATCAAATTGCATCTTTTGCGCCTTCTGTGCGTCCCAGAATTTTTCGTGCCAAACGCGCGGCCTGCGCCAATCCGGCGCGATCTGGCGCACCAGAGATGTCATATCCGCGGGCGACAAGATGGTCATAGACCAATTCCGTATCCACATTGCCCTTCGCTCCAGGCGCATAGGGACAGCCGCCCAAGCCAGCAATGGAGGCATCAAAAACCCGCAATCCATAGTCGAGGGACACATCAATATTAGCCAAGGCCCGTCCCGCAGTATCATGATAATGACCGGCCAATACTTCGGCCGGCACGACCTGCACCACAGCCTCCAACATGCGCGCCACCTGCTCAGGATAGGCCGTGCCTATGGTGTCGCCGAGGGAAATTTCGTCACAGCCCGCGCCATGCAGCAGCTCAGCAAGCCGGGCCACTTCGGAGGGGGCGACCGGCCCATCATAGGGGCATTCGGTGACGCAGGAAATATAACCGCGCAGCCGCACCCCCTCCGGCGCCTCAGCCCTGAATGTCGCAATGACGTCTTGCACACGCTCCACAGCCCCGGCGAGCGAAATATTCGTATTGGCGCGGCTAAAACCTTCGGTTGCCGCGATGAACACACAAAGCCCCCCGACCGGGGTCGCCAAAGCCGCCCGCAAACCCCGATTATTGGGGGCCAGAGCATAGAGCTGCGCCGCGCCGGGTGTCACCCCCTCAACCACCTGCGCCGCATCTGCCATTTGCGGCACCCATTTAGGGCTGACAAAACTGGCGCATTCGATCCGCAGCAGACCCGCGCCCGCCAAAGCCTGCGTCAGGGCGATTTTATCCTCCGAGGAGATAAAGGCCGGTTCATTTTGAAGCCCATCACGCGGGCCAACCTCAAAAATCTCCACCGCCTTACTCATCACGCGTCCTCCGGCGCGGCTTCAATCACAGCCAAAACCACACCCGCATCCACTTGTTGATCTTGCCGCGCCGTTAAGTTTTCAACCCGTCCCGCGTGATCGGCGCAAAGCGTATGCTGCATTTTCATCGCTTCGAGCACGACAATCGGGTCTCCAGCGGCAACCTCTTGCCCCGCGCGCACGAAAACCTGTTTGACCAAGCCAGGCATCGGCGCTGTGATCGCCCCATCGCTTTGAACCGTCGCGGTGCGCTCCAAGGGATCAATCACATCAAACACCAGAGTTTGCTCACCAAAGAGATAGGCTTTGCCAGCGGCCAAGACCGCAGGCCGCTGCGATAGCGTGCGCGGACCCAGCTCTAAAATTTCCCCAGCAACATCAACCACGGCCTGCCCCCCAGGGCGTAGGCTCACATGCACAGTTTGCAGCTGATCTTGATGGCGCAAAGCCAGGCTTTGGCGCAGCGGTGTGAACAGCGTGAACCCCGCATCACCCTGCCGATCTCGGCCAGTATCCAACAGCCCCATGGCGCAAAGCGCCGCTCTTGCCCAATCTTCCGGAGCCGGTGCCGGCGCGCGGGTCAAACCCTCCATATCACGCGCGATCAACCCTGTATCAAAGCTGCCGGCCACAAAATCCTCATGCTGCAGAAGCGCAATCAAAAAATCACGATTGGTCTTGAGACCCGCGATTTGAGTCAATTTCAAGCCCCGCAGCAGCCGCCTGAGCGCGCTGGCACGATCTGGGCCTGTGGCGATAAGCTTTGCGATCATCGGATCATAATAGGGCGTGACCTGCCCACCCTGCGCCACGCCTGTCTCCACACGCAATCCAGGTCCAAAGTTCAGATGATGCAACTGGCCAATCGAAGGCAGAAAACCCTGCGCGTAATCTTCCGCATAGAGCCGCGCCTCAATGGAGTGACCCTGCGCATGGATTTCATCTTGCTTCAGCGGCAACAGCCCCCCCGCCGCAACTTGCAGCTGCCAGGCCACCAAGTCTATGCCTAAAATCTCTTCGGTGACGGGGTGCTCCACCTGTAATCGCGTGTTCATCTCCATGAAATAAAAGCTGTCTTCGTTGAGAGCTGCGCTGCCATCCACAATAAACTCAACCGTGCCTGCGCTGGCGTAACCAATGGCCTGAGCGGCGCGCACCGCCGCCCGCCCCATTGCGTCGCGAACCGCATTTGGCATATGCGGCGCAGGCGCCTCCTCAATCACCTTTTGATGACGGCGTTGCAAAGAACAATCCCGCTCATAGAGGTGGACAGCTTTCTGCCCATCACCAAACACTTGGATTTCAATATGGCGTGGGTTGGTAATGAATTTTTCAATCAACACCCGCGCATTGCCAAAGGCGCCTTGCGCCTCTGACTGTGCCGAGGCCAGTTGAGCCGCAAACTCCTCAGGCCGGTCGACACGGCGCATCCCTTTGCCGCCACCGCCCGCCACCGCCTTGATGAGAACGGGATAGCCAATCTCTGCGGCGGC
>JGI26273J51734_10000504_pt1 | contig 20852 bp, 21 predicted proteins | sample SaaInlV_125m_DNA_FD_51734 | JGI IMG/M metagenome (IMG submission 51734) | reverse complement strand
AGTACGCATGCAACGCCTACTGGACTGTTGCAGACGGTGTCACAACCCCAAAGACTGTCATCAAACTCGGATTCATGAATCCATTGACCGGTCCTCTTGCACAAGATGCTGCTGGATTCCAATACGGAGCACAGCAAGCAATCGTTGACCTCAACGCTGCATACGGCGCAATGGGCTACGAGTACCAACTCGTCGAAGTTGACTCCGGCTGTGACGGTACCGCTGCTGCAGCTGCAGCACAAACCCTCGTTGACTCTGGCGTTATCGCAGTCGGCGGCGCTGCATGCTCTGGNGCAACCATGGCTGCTAACGCAGTGCTTTCCGCTGCTGGAATCCCAATGATTTCCTACGCNTCCACCAACCCAAGTCTCAGCAACGCATCTGCGTACCCTGACTTCTTCCGTATCGTTCCATCCGATGCAATCCAAGGACCAGCTGCTGCTGCAATGATGGAAGCAATGGGCGCTACCAACCCAGCAATCATCCACATGACCAACGACTACGGCTCCGGATTTGCTGATGCAATCGAAGATGCCTGGAACGGAACACTTTGCCAAAAGATTGGATATGCAGAAACCGCAACATCCATTGCTTCTGAAATCACCCAAATCGCTGATGCAGGCTGTGACTCCATCTTCATGGTGTCCTACGTTACTGACGCAGCAATGATCCTCAACGAAGTTGCAGCACAAGGCGTTACCGCCATGCTCTTCTCCGGTGACGGACCAGCAGGCGAAGGACTCCTCACTGAACTCAGTGACGACAGCGTTGCTCACGACCTCTTCGTGACCACGCCTCGTGCAGGATCTTCCTTCGGCGACTTTGAAGCACGCTACGATGCTTCGAACATCAGTTCAATCAAGGCCTATGTCTTGACCAGCTACGACTCAATCATGATGATTGGAGCAGCCCACCAACTTGACAGCACAGCAATGTCGACTTCAATTGCAACCACTGGTACCGCATACGAAGGCGCAAGCGGACTTCACACCTTCTTGACCAACGGCGACGTTGGTGGAGCAGGATACGATATCTGTGGCTACACTGCAGCCGGTGCTGACGATGGTACATTCACCTGTACCAAGTACTGGACTGTTGCAGACGGTGTTCAAGACAACGCTGCTTGAGACCATTGGCACTTGAGTTCCACGGCTTTTTAGCCTCCTGGCTGAAAGGCAAGGGTGAACATAAGAGTGCGGAGGCTTTGTGAGGATGGACTTAGAGATGGAATCAAACCCCTCTGAGTCCATCCTGCAGCGCTGGGAAGAGATGTCACGACTGCGTCGCCGCCTCCTGATCGCTGCCATTGTCTCGTTGGATGCAATCATCGGATTGCTCTACCACTCTGGTATTGGCAATGGACTTGACGCCCTTTTGTTTGGCAATCTGCCAAACGACATGGTGTGGCTTGGACAATCAGTTCAACTCATCTCAATGGGCTTCTTGCTCGTGAAGATCGTCTTCGACGACGTGCAACACGGCAAGCTCCGAGCAGCGCTGATGATCTTTTCACCGCTGTTTCTGCTCCTCACCGTATTGTTCACAATTGAACTGCTTATGGTTGGGCTTGGCACGAGTGCAACCATCTATCTGAACCTAAGTTCCATTGGATTCAGCACCCTTACCTGGTCCTCGACATACCTCGCAATTGCTGTTGGTTGTACCCTCACATACAGCGTCCAACGCTACGGTAACTTCGCTCAGAGCGAGTTCTTCATGCTCGGTATGTATGTGGCCGTGATGATCATGTGGATGGATTATTTCTTCCCACTTGTATCCACGCCTAAAGATGGTGTCTTGGTATGGAGTGTTCTTCTGTGGACGCTCTTGGGTGCCTTTGTGCTTACCGGGCTAGCCGGGGTCATCATCGATCGGCTCGTGTTCAGAGGATTCAGAGATCGAAAATCAAGCGCCGATGTGATGATGATTGCTTCGCTCGGTGTAGCGCTTATTCTTCGTGCCATCGTCTACCTTCGCTTCGGTGCAGGCACGAAGTTGTTTGAGCCTGATATTGATTGGCGCATCGCCCGTGAGCAGCGGTTTGAAGCGCCAACCCTGCTCACAAAGCTCAACCTTGGTGACCGATCGCTGGCCTCTGGAGAAACATACTCCTACGGTGCATGCGAACAAACAGGAACCGCTGCAGACGGATCCCCGGTCTACGAGAAAATCGTCACCGAAGGCTCAAAACCCCTCACTGATGTCTATTCAGTTGGCGCAGATTGCGTCACCGACTTGACTGCCAATTACACCTACTACAACGCAGCCATGCCCTTTGTGATCTTCGTATCCGTTGGTCTTCTGCTGCTTTTGTTGACCAAAACCCGCTTAGGTCGCCGAATGAGAGCCGTTGCAGACAACCCCGAACTCGCTGCAAGTTGCGGCATCAATGTCGAACGCGTTCACATGACCAGTGCGTTCCTCTCTGCAGGAATCTCAGGTATTGGGGGTGCCATTTTTGCAATGACCATTCGGTACAGCCCTGAGACCGGTTTTACGCTTCTTTTACCGGCATTTGCCGTCATTGTCTTGGGCACCATTGGATCGATTCGTGGGGCAGTGGTTGGGGCTTTGCTCATCGGCTTTGTCCGTTCGGTCTCTTCGCCTATTTTGATGGGAATTGGAACGCCACTGGAACGGTCAAATTATGCAAACTTAGCAGAAGTGATGCCCTATGTGATGATCATCGCGATCCTTCTCATCATGCCTAAGGGCATTGGTGATGCTTTTGATAGCTGGAAAATCAAACGCATCCGGACCCGAGCAGAGCAAGACTTCACTCCGGACACAAAGCGCGCTTCATGGCTTGGCATCTTCTTTGCACCGACAGGTCTTCACCATTTCAGCGTCCGAAACAACATACGAGGTCAGCGCTATGTCCTTTCGACCTTCATCGCTTACGTTGTTTTCAAACTCAGTTCCTTCGTGAAGGAGAACTCCATCGCGAATGATACCGTGAGAGACAAACTCACGGATGGAGATTCGACCCTCTCTTTGGTTCATGCCCCGAGCGGCCTCTTGGCCGAACAACAAGAAGCGTGGCTTTCACTGATGCAATTTGAAGAGGCGTTGGTAGGCACGTTGGCGAACTTGGGCGTGCTTGTGTGGCCGACAATTCCAATCGTCCTCTACCTCATCGCATGGCGGGAAGCCTACCACACGTTACGAGGCGAGGAAATCAAACCGTCAACCAAGATTTCGAACGCCGTCTCGAGCCTATCAGCTGGCTATGCGAATGTCACTGGAAGCGCCGGTAAAGCCTGGCGCAACGTGACCGAGACAGTTGACGCAAAAATTGGCTTCATCGCTGTGGCTGCTCATCGTGCTGCGAAGTCTTCAACCACCAAAGTTTCCACTGTGTACATCGAACGAAGAACTTCAGTCCTTGAAAAATTAAGGATGCCTTATGGCCGTGAAAGTGAAAACGGTTCATGGCTGTTGTTTGGTGTCTTGGCAGCCATCATGCTGACCCTAATTTATTGGCTTCCAGTCGCAGATTCCGACCAGGCAAGTTTCGTGAAAACACTCCAACTCTCGAACGTGTTGGTTACATTTGCGATCTTCGCAATTCTCGCTCTTTCTCTTAATTTACAAACTGGAATTACTGGGCAGTTGAATTTCGGTGTCATCTTCTTCGCTTCGATTGGAGCCATTGTGGTTGGTATCCTCACCGCGCCAAAAGAATTGCATGGTTACGACTGGCCAATCTTCTATGCTGTCCTGTTCTCAATGCTTATTGGTGCGATTGCAGGGTGGTTCCTTGCTTACCCAACCGCTCGATTGCGAAGTGATTACTTTGCAATTATCACCATCTCGCTTGGTGAAATCGTCCGAGTGTTGCTGAGTGGCGAGCCACTCCTCCGAGCAGGATCTTGGGGCAGTGCAGTCGGTATTTCTCGCTACAAACTCCCACTTCAAGAATGGTGGTTCTGCGGTTCCACCACACCCCTCGATGCGAACGGCACCCCTCTTTCTCCGGTCGCATGCTCAAACGCAGAAGGCATCGACAGCATGGCTGTCACTGTTGGCGAATGGCTCAGCCTTGGCCAACCCGCTCCCTACATGTTTGTCTTGGCGAGCATTGGTATTCTCGGGTTAATTGTTTCATGGTGGTTGCTGAACACAGTGCTGTCCTCTCCATGGGGACGCATCCTTCGTGCCATCCGCGAAGACGAGGAAGTGGCGCAACACCACGGCCATGATGTCCTTCGACACAAAGCAGCAAGCTTGGCATTGGGAGCTTCGATTGCGGCCTTCGCTGGCGCGCTTTGGGCGTGGAAACTGACCGGTTTCCAACCATCGTTCATGTCGCCTTCAAAGACGACCTTCCTCGTTTGGGCTGCGTTTATCATCGGTGGCGTTGGCAACAACAAGGGTATGCTCATCGGTGCATCGATCATCGTTTTGATGGAATTCGTGTTCAACGTCTTGGTCGCAGCTCAAGGCAGTTCAGATCTTCCTCTCAACGAAGTCGCCGCCACGATGGATGGATGGTTCAATTGGCTCGTCACCGAACAGGTGCAAGTCATGTGGATTTGTCTTGCCATCACCCTCCTTGCCCATCTGGTGAAGTGGGTCTCATTACGAGAAACGTTCTTTTGGGTGACGGTCATCTTCGCAATCGCTTCATTCTTCTTCGATGAACGCTCGATCACTGAAGTTTTTCCAACCGGAACAATCCGAGCAGGAATGGCTTACGTCAAGGTTCTCCTCGTAGGGGCACTCATTGTGTTCTCACTTCGCTACAATCCGAAAGGATTGCTTCCAGAGGTACCATTCCGGCCTGAACATCCAACGGNAAACAAGGGGGCTGAGGAACAATGAAACCTCTTCTCGCTGTGAAAAACTTGAGGATGGAATTCGGTGGTCTCGTCGCCGTTAAGGATGTCTCCTTTGAGGTTAAGAAAGGCGAATTTATTGGCCTCATTGGACCCAACGGATGTGGAAAATCGACGACTTTTAACTGCATAAGTGGGCTTTTACAACAGACGGCAGGAACAGTGGAAGTCTTTGGAAAAGATGTGTCAGAGAAGCGACCGGACCAAATTCAGAAACTGGGGATGACTCGAACCTTCCAACACACCCGACTGTGGAAAGACATGACCGTGATCGAGAATCTGTTGGTGCCTCCAAGAAAGCAGTTCTCACCAAACCCATTCCTCTCGTTGTTCCGAGGTCGTTCAAGGCCCGCTGAAAAAGAACGCCTCGCACAGGCCTTTGCAGTGCTGGACCAACTCGAAGTCCCCCACATGGCTCACAACCTTGCAAGTGAACTCTCTGGTGGTCAAAGCAAGCTTGTGGACATTGGGCGCTCGATGATGGGCAGTCCAGACTTGCTCTTGCTTGACGAACCTGTTGCGGGTGTAGCAGGTCCCCTTGCAATGAAAATTTTCACCAACTTGCGAGAGCTTGTAGACACCACTGGTATTTCCGTTCTTGTGATTGAACACAATATGGATTTCATTCTGCGCCAAGGCGTTGATCGCATTGTTGTCATGAATGAAGGCGAGGTTCTCATGGTGGGCACGCCTGAGGAAGTCAAGTCAAACCGGGCCGTCATTGAGGCCTACCTTGGTGGAGCTGGGGGTGAGGAAGAATGACACGACTTCTTGATGTCAAAGGATTGAGCGGCGGATACGGCAGTGTGCAGATTCTCTACGGGGTTGACCTCTACGTCGATGAAGGCGAGTTTGTGACCATCATCGGACCGAACGGCTGTGGAAAATCAACGTTCATCAAAACGCTGTTTGGCATTGCAACTTACTACAGTGGTGATGTCACCTATGGCGGTGAGTCGATTGAAAAGATGCGAACCGACCAACTGGTCAACAAAGGCATCGCTTATGTCCCGCAAGTGAACAACGTATTCCCAACCCTCTCGGTTGAAGAGAACCTTCAGATGGGTGGAAATGCATTGCCGAACCGAGTGCTGAAAGAGCGAATCGAACGCGCCCTCACCATGTTCCCGGATCTTCGCTCTCGTGAACACGACTTAGCAGCTTCCCTTTCAGGCGGAGAACGTCAAATGCTTGCTATTTCCAGAGCGCTGATTTCAGACCCATCCTTCTTGCTCCTTGACGAGCCAACAGCAGCCCTCTCACCTCTCTACCAACAACAGATCATCGAACGCATCGACAACTTGCGAAAGGAAGGCATCACGGTCCTCATCGTGGAACAAAACGCCCGATTGAGCCTTGCCCGCTCCGACCGCGGCTACATCTTTGCCAACGGCAAAGTGGTCCACACTGGTGATGCTGACTTCATTCTCAACGACCCAGAAATTGGTGAATATTTCTTGGGTTCACACGACGATTGAGGCAGTTGGTTGTACCGCTGGTTGCTATTTTGCTGCCGGAAGATTCGGCAGATTTTTCCTCGTCGTATCCGAAACATGGTAGGGGAGGAGGCGCTGGAATGGGCATGACCGATGACTGGCCATTGATTATGATCGACTGCCAAGTTGGTTTTGATGATCCTATATGGGGCCAACGGAACAACCCCCAGTTTGAACACAACGCGCAGGCTCTCCTTGCCCACTGGCGATTGAGAAACAGAAAGGTGATCCATGTTCGCCATGCTTCATTGGAGCCGAAAAGCCCACTTCGAGCAGAGTCGCCAGGTTTTGCATTCTTCGATTGGGCCACGCCTCGAGAAGGGGAAATTGAGATTNTCAAACATGTCAACAGTGGCTTCATCGGCACACATCTGGAGGAAACGCTCCGAGCAGGTGGNCAAAANGGATTCNTGCTCCTCGGACTGACAACAAACCACTGTGTGTCGACAACGGTGCGAATGGGGGGAAATCTCGGTTTCGATGTNCGCCTNGTTGGCGATGCGTGTGCAACCTTTCCACGGACAGCAATGGACGGCGAGATGTTCGACGCAGACGTCGTGCATCGTACAGCATTAGCAAGTCTGCACGGTGAATTTTGCACCGTTATCGATTCCAAAGATGTCCTTTTGGAAGCGTCCTGATCGCTGTTGTCAAGCGAACAGACCGTCTTTCCACGAAGTGATGACACCTGTGAATGCTGATGCAGCGACGGTCAACGGGCTGGCAAGGTACAATTTTCCTGGGCCAGAGCGCCCCTGGAAGTTTCGATTGATGGCAGAGACTGTGACTTGCTCTGGTGTGATTGAAACGCCCGGGCCAGCGCCAATGCATGCGCCGCAACCTGGGTCAATCAAGTTGACACCAACTCGCTCAAACAGGTCGTGCCAGCCTTTGTCCACGGCGAGTTGCTTGACGGGTCCTGAGCCGTATTGAATGAAGAAATCCACACCGTCTTTGACCTTGAGTCCGGCATCTTCAGCTGCTTGACACACTTGAGCGTAATAGGCAATATCGTCTTCTTTGCCTGCAGTGCATGAGCCACCATAGGCGATGTCGATGCTGACTTGGCCGATGTCTGCAATGTCTGCGCCGTTGGTTGGATCGCTTGGGATTCCTTCGTCTGGATTCCCTGGGTGAGCGACCATTGGCTTGATTTCGTTGAGGTTGATATGGTGGACACCACCCGTGTATTCTGCCCCTTCATCAGGAGCCACGGACAATGCTTTCTGTTGTGATCGAACGAGGTGAGGTTGGGCTTTCAGCATCCAATCATACAACGCATCGTCTGCTTCACAGATACCAGTTCGTCCTGAGCACTCTGTGGCCATGTTACACAACGTTGCTCGCTCATCAACAGAGAGGCTTGCCAATCCTTCTCCGCCGAATTCCATGCTGCGGTTGAGGGTTAATTCCTCTCGAGCGTGATCGGCGAGGATGAACAAGATGACATCCTTCGCAGTGCATCCATCTTCAAGGGTTCCGACAAGTTCGAATCGAATTGACTCTGGGACCTTGACGAAGGTGAAACCAGCACTGACGAGGTTTGCATATTCGGTCGCACCGACTCCCCATGTGAGGGCGTTTGAGGCGCCGCCCATGCACGTGTGCGAGTCAGTGGCTTGGATGAAGTCCCCGACTTCGATGAATTCTTCACGTGCCACTTGGTGACAAATCCCAGGTGAAACGCCGTCTTTTGCGGAATAATCACGGACCCCTGAATGTTGTTGGAAGGCCACTTGCAAATCCCTCAATGTCTGCACCTTGTCCATGAAAGGTACAAATTTCGGATTGTGGTGTGCGTAGAGCAGGTGGTCTTCAAACACGGCAAACTTGCTTGGGTTTGGAAGGCTGTAGGTTTCACCATACTCTTCTGTCAAGAAGGTGTGAACTTGAGCGGTGGTGAATTCGTGGGAGTAGCCTCCTTGAACTTGAGCAATCACCGGATCATCAGGTTTGACGCATTGACCATCTGCTTGGCCTACGAGGTTTCGAGCAATGATTTTCTCAGCCATGGTCATTGGCCGGTGAGGCGTGTTCATGGGTGGTAATTCGAGTTCTCCAGATTTGAGAGCCTTCGCAAACGGGAAGAGGCCACCTTTCTCAAGAATGATTTGCGTGACTTCATCGTATTGCGAAGTGAATGCGGCAAGTTCGATTTCTTCACCATCCTGCAATCGCTGGAGCATTGCATGGTCGCCCATGAGCTGACCGAGGTTGATGTTGTTGCGTTCATGGATTGGAGCAAATGAGGCTGCGATCACGATGTTGATTCCTGCCCAGCGTTCGCATTGCGCAGCGGTTTCCCTTGAAGATCCAGTGCCTTTTCGTTGGCCTGAAACAATGACTTCAAAGTTGCCGTTTTTGAGTGCGTTTTCGTTGAACACGCGCAATCCGTTATGCATGAGACCAGCATAGGCGTTCTTTGCGATTTCAGCAGGGTCGTGATCGAAGCAAACCCAGGCGGGGGTCATGACGTCCGTGTTGATGTCATCAAGGAGGTCCTCAACGCTCAAATCTTCCATCTTAAGGTTCAAACCATCATACAATTGTTGTTTGATGAGGTCCAAGTCCTTGGTGAGGAATAAAACCCTTTTTCCGGGCGTGAGAGCGACTTTTTGTGGTGGCCAGTTTGCTCGCATTCTTGCCCCTCAAATTTGTTCATGGGCCAAATGGATATAATCGGTTCGGGCGCGATGCTTGCCAACTCATTTCGATTTGCCACCATTGAAGCAAAGCCTGGCGGTAAAATGTGGACTGAATTCCATTCATGTGTTGAAATCTCAGTAAACCACTTTTGCTTAAACTTTAAATAATATCGTCATGGCGACTATATCAAGGTTCCCTAATGAGTTGAGCATTTGGCTCGGCAAGGGGATAAAATGAGGGATACATATGGATGAACAGCAAGTAGAAGATATTGTCAAATGCGGCGACTGCGGAAGCCGAAGTCTAACTCGNGATGAAACTCGTGGCGAAGTCGTTTGTGAGGACTGTGGATTGGTTTTGGAAGACAACGTCATCGACCAAGGTGCAGAATGGCGTGTGTTCTCTCCAGAACAAGGCGATCAGCGTGCCCGAACCGGTGCTCCAATGACCGTGATGCTCCACGACAAAGGATTGTCAACGGACATTGACTGGCAAAACAAAGACTACTCTGGTAAAACAATCAACTCCCGTTACCGCTCTCAATTCTATCGAATGCGAAAGTGGCAGAAGCGAAGCCGTGTCAGCAACGCCACCGAGCGAAACNTGGCCATGGCTTTGGCAGAACTTGACCGAATGGCAAGCCGNCTTGAGTTGCCGAAATCCGTCCGTGAAGCAGCGGCTGTCAACTACAAGAAAGCAGTCGANAAGCGTTTGATCCGTGGCCGTTCCATTGAGGGTGTTGCAGCAGCATCACTCTACGCTGCATGCCGCCAATGTGGTGTGCCTCGCACGCTCGATGAAATTGGACAAGCATCCCGAACAGGGCGCAAAGAAATTGGCCGCACTTACAGATTCATGGTTCGTGAACTCAAGATGAAAATCATGCCAACTGGGCCTGAAGATTACATTTCTCGATTCTGCTCAGGACTTGGCCTTGATGCAGAGGTTGAAGCAAAGGCCTACGAATTGATCAAGGCAGCTCAAGAAAAGGAATTGACCAGTGGTCGAGGCCCAACCGGGATTGCAGCATCGATCATCTACATCGCCTCGGTCCTTTGTGGCAAGCGACGCACACAACGAGAAGTTGCTGAAGTTGCTGGTGTAACGGAAGTCACCATTCGAAACCGCTACAAGGAACTGATTCAGAACTTGAACATCGAACTCGATATTTGAGCAGTGTCAACATCGCTTCGGTGAGGGACTAGGATGAGCAAACCTCGAAACAGATTGTCGAAGGCAGCCTATGATGCTGTAGAGCAAGGCCTCATTGCGGCGCTTGAGCGTGGCACACAGTCTTGGCCCCTGCCTGCGCCTCCAATCTCGGATCCTGATTTCCCGGCTCTTCCACCCAAATCCCCGCAAACCATCATCGACCAAGGCGTCGGTCTTCTGCAAGTTGACCGTGGAATGTTTGAGCGAAACCTCAACACGTGGTTGACCTCATTGTTCCACATAGAATGAATCTTAGTGACGACCCGTACGAGGTCCACGAACGTTGGCTGAAGAAGCGAGTGCCCCAGGTCGCCGAGCGATTGCTGTTCGCAATCGCTACCGATTGGTTGGCTCAAGCCTTTGACCAACAGGCACCAAACATCGATCGTTGGTGGCTTGCCATTGCGCTTGTTGATGGATTAGCAATCGAAGCACGTGGGCAATCCGTTCACCAAGGCTACCATTTGGTCGAATCCATTGCACTTGCAGAGCGCCCAGGAACTTGGCACACCCAACCTGATGCAGGCCCCCACCAGATGGAGTGGAACGCCCATGCCGTTCTTCCTCGTCAAGGGGGAGTCGTCGCTCATGATGTCGGCGTGGAAGCCGCCGTTTGGTTGTTGATGCGCCTCGAAAATGGCCCGCTTGAACGACGGTTGTTGCTCATGGAGTGGGCGCGACTCCTGCTTCAACGGCCGAACCTTATCGGACCTCTAGGCATTCATGAAATCCTCATGCGCCGTGCGCTTGATCCTGAACAAGAGGTAGCCTCTCGTGTCTGTTTGTGCTTGGCGAAAACCATTGAGCATGACCGTGATGCAGGTTTAGAACTCGCACAACGCCTCCACACTCGCGATGAAGTGCTCATCCGAAGGGGCATGGCAGATGTTCTTACCCGGTTGTTCCGTCGTTTGACGTGGGACGCTGTGCCGTTTTTGGAAGCCATGCTCCAAGATGAAGACGAAGGCGTGCTTGCAGCAGCAAGCTCGACGGTCGGCGATTTGCGGTTTTTGGATGTCGAGCGATGGGCAGATACCATGGCAGAACTCTCGAAGCATCCACTTCCAGTGGTGAGACGAAACCTTGTCCCATTCCTTCGTGATTACCTCGAGCAGTTTCCAGATGACCAACGCCGTCTTTTGCCCATGCTATGGGTCGATGGCGACGAAGTTGTTCGAACCCGAATGCGTGAGTTGTTGATGCGAATGGAAGAGGTAGCACCAGACCATTTTGCCGCTCGGCTTGCCGATTTCGTTGAGCAAGGATGTGATCTCGATCCGCTTTGGACGCCACTTATGATTCGAAGGCCCGAACGTTGTGAAGCGTGGCAAGCATTCCTCAGCGGTGATGGCGAACAGCCCACATTGCCCGAGCGCCCATCGCTGGAACCAAACATTCTCGATGATGATATCAGCGATGAAGGTGACATCGATCAGGAACTTGGGTTCCTTGACTGATTTATTCTTCTTCTGAAATTCTCAACGGGCCGCGGACAACCAATCCAACGTATGTGCCGTTGAGCAAAGCAAGGCAGCCAACCAGCGTGATCAGCATTCCAGTGGGTTCTGGAAGATGGACATCCAACTCAAGCCATGTGATCCCTTTCACGCCAGCCAACATGACACATCCAAACGCAACGACCGAGCGCCAACTCTGTTCGGGGTTCTTCCATCGGTCCATGGTTGGGGCAACACCGTTGATGTCGAAGGTGCGGCGGAACCAAGCCAGGTACAAGCAAACCATACCGCACAATCCAATGACGCCTCGGGAAAAAGAAGCAGAATCCCACGGGCCAGCAGGCGCAAGATCTACGAAACCCTGAGCAATGCCAAGGCCACCGAGGATGACCAGCCAACCCCAGGTCTGAGTTCGGTCCATGATTCGGCGAAAGAGGGCCACGCTTGAAAGCCTGTGCCAACCAGCGGCATACCATGGGCGCAATTCAAGACGCACTCTTGGTGGCCGGAGGGCTTGGCACCAGAATGCTTCCAACAAGTGCCTCGGTGCCGAAAGAGGCTCTGCCTCTCATCGATGTACCAGCGCTTGTTCACCTTGCACGGGAGGCCAAGGCAGCAGGGGCTTCACGCCTGCACATTGTTACCTCTCCGAGAAAAGATCTCTCGAACCTTCTTGGTGACCATTCATGGTTGAAAGAGAAGCGTCCAAACCTCGATGGCGTCCTGCTTGCACCTTTTGCCGATGTTGAAGTCCACATCCATGTGCAGAAGGTTCCGCTTGGGCTTGGCAACGCCATTCAGAGCGCTCTGCATGCTATCGATGGCCCCTTTTTGGTCCTGCTCGGAGATAACTTACTCATCGATCACCATTCGACGCTTGAGTCATTCGTACCATCACAAGCAAGCGCTGAGTTGGTGAAATCATTTGCAAAGCATGGTCGACCATGCGCTGCGATGATGGCGGTTGAGCCAGAGGAAGTCAGCAACTACGGCGTGGTCCGCATGGAGGATTCTCGGATTGTCGAAATTGTTGAGAAACCAACACCGGAACAGGCCCCATCGAACTTGGTGCTGTGTGGCAGGTATGTCTTCACCAGTGACGCATCAACATTGCTCGACCACTACGATGTTGAAACGCATGGTGAATTGCAATCAATTGCCCTTCAGCAGCATTGGATGAAGAATGACGGCATGTACGGTGTTGTTTTGGATGGCTACCAGTGGTATGACTCAGGTAAACCCCTTCCTTGGCTTAAGGCACAAGTTGACCACGCCCTTCGTCGCGAAGACATGAGCGACGCGTTCCGCGCATGGCTCATTGAGCGGCTCAATGAATGATCAGCGTTGACCGGGTTTCCAAAAAGAAAGAGGAATTGGCGGCTCGTCATTCGCTTTTCGAAGGGCCAAATGATCGGCTCGTTCATTCCAACGATGGCCACGGTGTGCCTTTACGTGTTCCCAAGAGAGGGGGCGAATTGCGGCAACAGTTCTCCACAATTCTTGCACATGAGCTACCAAGGCTTTGTTGGCTTTTGCTCGCCATGCACCACATGCGAGGTTCCCAGCGTACTGTGAATCAGCGCGAATGATTGCCTCTTCTCCACCACCTTCACTCAATAACCAACGCAAAGCCTCGCCAAAAGCGGTTAACTCAGCTGTGTTGTTCGATCCGACTTCCGCTCCAACGAAGTTCGCCTCATCAGGCGATGTGACAACGGGTCCTGCAAACTCTTCGACCAACGAGCCACTTCCACGACCGAGTCCCGTGTCTCCAGNGATCACGACAACAGACCAAGCAGCCGGTGTTGTTGCGTCTACGTTTTGATTGCCTAAGCACGACCCGTCGACATAAATCGTCCAGTGTGCAGAGGGCAAGCGTTTCACTCGCCGATTTCAGCCTTGTAATCNGCAGCGCTCATCATGCCAGTGATCGCCTCAGGGTTCTCGAGTTTCATACGGACAATCCATCCTGCGCCGTATGGATCTTGGTTCATGAGTTCTGGTTCGTCTTCGAGAGCGTCGTTGACGGCAGTAATGGTTCCAGCAAGAGGTGCAAAAATGGGAGAGGCGGATTTGACAGATTCAACAATTGCAAATTCACCCATGTCGTCGAATGAGTCACCGTCTCCAGGGAGTTCGATGTACACAATATCCGTGAGCGCATCTTGTGCGTGGTCGGTGATGCCAATGACGATTTCGTCGCCTTCAACTCGCATCCATTCGTGCTCTTTTGTGTAATACAGTTCTTCAGGAATTTGACTCATAGCCTTCGACCTACTTCACAGGAAGTGGTCGCCTTTGATGAAGCCACCGCTCGTGCCAAGTTGCGAAAAAAGACAAATCAGAATCACTCTTGTTCGGATAATTCTTCTTCCAACACATTTGCTTCGAGTTCGGCCCAAGCTGAACCAACGCTTGCATCTTGGATTGAGGTGTTGATGTCCTCGCTCACACGCTGCGCTAACTCATCCGCTGATTCATTTGGAAATGCAGAGGAAAGAGGGCCTGAGCCGTTGCTCAACGTGTTGCCAAGACCAAGGAACACAGCGCCGAGGAGGATGAAAATCCAGCCCATGTTGAGTTCTGAGATTTGCATTCGCCCTTCGATCAGCCCGAAACCAGCCACAAGCAAGAGGCCTGTTCCAGTGCCATACAACAACTTCGATGCGGCATTAGAGGGGTTGCTCATGAGTCGACCATATGCTATTCAGCCAAGAAACCAGCGGCTGTGTGGTGAAGACGAACGCCGAATCTTCAGTACGTTTCACGCATCAGCTTGTGAATCTTGTAAGGCAACAATGCCCTGTTAACGGGTGTGACTTCTAAAATCCGCCCATCGTCGCGTCGGCGAATGTCTTGCAGGAGTGGGTGGCGGCTCTTTTTGTGAAGCGTGAGCAAGGTTGGCTTGTCGACTTCAAGGGCGCTGCGCACGACATTGACGAATGCTTCACTCTCAACAGCGAACTTGCCAATTTCATCGATGACCAAGACTTCGCATTCATCCCGGGCGTATTCAATAGCGGGGATTGCAACTTGCTCAAGCGCTTCGATGTCGATGCCGTAACCGAGGACCCTGAGCCTTGAATCAATGCTTTTGTGGGCCATAATGGCTTCTTCTTTGGTGACAATGTTGACGACTTTGTAGCCCAGGCGTTCGCTTCCATCGAGGATTGGCACGGTTTGCATACCGCCGATGATCGGGGCATCACTGAGGCTTCCCCGCAGTTGAATTTCTCGCTTGCGCTCATCGACAAGCATTTCGAGAACTTTTTCCATCACAGCGGATTTACCGCTGCGCGGTAAGCCGGTGATACCAATCTTTGGATGAATGCCCACAATATCACCTAAGGCTAACCCTAACAGACAATGCAGTGGCTTGTCATAAATAAAGCATCTTCCTCATGTTCTCCGTATCTGCCGCTTACAAATCCGGAAAATTGGCGTCAGAAATGTACGGATTATCGAACCAGAGGCACTAATTCCGGAAGTTCACCGTTGACATCGAGTGGTAGCATTTCCAACTCGTAATTGTTGACGTTGTTGTTCGCTGACCATGCACGGGCCCACTCGTCGAGATCATCGTCGTTGAGCAATTGGCACATCCAGTGCAGGGCAGTTTCTAATGAGCCGTGAAGCGAAATCAACCGTTGCTGAATATCTTCATGGAGTTCGATGTGATTGACGCTGTTTCCAAGGACGCAGCCTGCAGGGATGACGGCCCAGCGAAGGCGTCGGTCTTGGTGTGCGTTCACGATGGCTTGGCACGCAAGGCGTGGACCAAACTTTGGTTCAGCAGCGCCGCACCACATGGCCAACTGTCGCTCATTTGCTCTTGAGGGAATATCCGTTCGGAAAGCTGGATGTCGGACGAAAACGCCTCCGTCTTCGCCTTCCGAGAAATGGACGCCTCGAATGAATGGACGAGACGAACGGCCCTTTGCCCATGTCTCGATGCTCTTGGAGTGAGCGGTTTGGTCGATTTCTCCAACTCGAACACGAACCGTATGGCCGTTGGTAGCAAGAGCGTGATGTGCGTCGCCCAGTCTTGGAAGGAGGGCCAGTCGATCGAGGACGGCGAGGGTTTGTTTTCGCTCGACTCTGTCACGAGGCAATCGAGGAATCGCCCAGGTGTCCTTTGCCCACGAGACCCACCGTTCGGGGGCCATTTCAAACGAAGGCACTCGGTTTGAGAGTCCGTTTTGATCTCGGCGCAAATCGGATCGACTGATTGGACCGTGCACCAACAATTGTTCAACAGCCACCTTTGCTGTGATACCAAGCACTGCAACGCCTTGAGTCATACCGGGGAAGAGATGGTTTGCTTCTTCGATCGCCCATATGTCGGACCAACCGTGTTCTTCGACCAACAGAGTCCGAAGTGGGTGGGAGGATTGTTCGCGAAGAATGCTGTCTGGGGCAATAAGTCGAAGTCTTCCACCTTCTTCGAGAATTTGCAGGCTTCGTTCGATGAACAAGCGATAGAGGTTGACGTTTCCACGCATGGTAGAGAACCGGGGCTTTCCGTTATCAGTCAAGGAACGGAGGTGCTCTCCGAGTTCACGACGTAGTTTGCTGCCATCTTCCATGCCGCGGAATCGATCTTTGATACGAAGCCATGGAGGGTTGGTCACAACCAACTGTGGTTCAACTTCCCAAGGCCATGAACCTTGCAAGGTATCGCCTTGACGAACAGAAGTTTGCAGAAGTTCCTCTGCTTCTTCTCGCGGCAAACACCCCGGCTTGGCAGTTTTGAGGCTAACCAAGCCAAACCGAATGCATTCAAGGAGAAGTCGACGGCGAGTTGACGCCACGACGAGTTCGTCGACATCGAGCAACTGGAAAGAGGAAAGGAGCAGACGGGTGTCATCCATTCGACGCTCGTCAGTGCTGTCTTCGTGGTGTTCAGAATGTCGGCGAATCAAGCGTGCATGAAAGATGCCGCCACCGCATGATGTATCGGCGATTGGGAGAGGGATTCCGCTCAGGGTCCGGCGCCCATCTGCAACCCGCTTCAACTCAATCTCATCGTCGATTTCGGTTTCTTGGCTGTGTTGAGGAAGGTTGAGTTTCTCGATGTGTGCTCGGAAACCGGGTGGGAGGTTGCTGAGGTGCATGGTTGAGGATTTCACAGGGGTCTTCGGGCGGGTAAGGCTCTCCAAGAGTTCCGATGCAATCACCGCATCTGCGAGACGAGGTGGTGTTGGATGAGCGCCTCGAGGGGATCGCCCATCGGTTTCGGCATCGTGCCGGGCGAGGAGGTGATCGAGAACATGACCAGGGTCGGTGAGGAGGTTGGCAGGCAAGGTCGGCCATTCTTCTGGAAGAAGCGCTGCTATGGGTTGATGCACGCGCAGGGATTGTTCCCAAGACTGGAGCCAAATTTCAATTTGTTCCGGACGATTGTCGAGGCATCGATCTAACCGTGCATACCAGCCGCTGACTCCGCTCTCCATAACTCCACCCAATCCATCCGGTTGGCTCGATTGGTTTGAATGTGACCCTTTGCAGCCGGCTTGAAATTTAGAAGAAAATAGGCGTTTTTCACACTAAACCCAGCATCTCAAAACTTTGCTTATGCCATTCCCATCCTGCTTTTACCCATTCGAAAAGGGCTGACAATTCAGCTTTCTTAACACCAGCCGCTTTCGCGATTTGTTTGAGAATTTTAATCTCCGCCGAGTCATATTCTCCGTCGACGGCAGCAACGAGAATGGCATCTCGAAGTGCTGCTTTCAGGGCGACTGGCGAGAGCCGCTCCATCACGAGTTGCAACTTGGGTGGGTCCTCTAACATGTTTCGAATATCAACCCTCATCTCAGGGTGCATCATTGAGCGGCCCATCAGTCCCTCGATAATGGCGAGTTCTTCCTTGACGAGTGCGCCATCTGCAGAAGCAACGATGATCATGATCTGTGCATAGCCTTGGGCTTCATCGGGCGTAAAATCAACCGTTAGGTCGACGTACATGTCCTTCACTCCGACAGTGCGTTGAGGAGGTCAAACCCTTCCTGCATCCACATGGCGCCCTTGATTGTCCAATCAAGGAGCTTTTCAACAGCGTTGTCGGCAAGGCCGAGATGCTCCGCAATCGATTGGAGAACAGCACGTTCGTCATCATCAACCGTTCCATCGGCTGCAGCCATGAGGGTTGCATCTCGAAGGGCAAGACGGCCAGATTCGGCCCCGAGACCATCAAGGCATTCCTCGAGTGATGGTGGAGTTTTCAATGCACTGCGAATCATTTCTCGTTGTCTTGGAGACAGCAGAGCAGTTCCAAGTCGCTGCTCAAACATGGCCATTTCATCAANAGTAAGTTCGTTGTCAACTCGCGCCATGAAGGCCAGAAGTCGAGCGTAGGCGTAGCGTTCTTCCCGTGGAAGCTTGTGGACGGTGTCTGGTAGCATGAATGCCGGTTGTCGACATTACCTTAGAACCCAACGCCGGCACGAGTGTCGAAACGTTGTATTTCGTTTTGATTTCTTCGAGGCGAACAAGCCTTCATCAATTACAACTGTCACCAGATGACTATGTACCCAAGCAAAAACGTCCTCGGCCAACCCCTCGACAGTTGTTCATGTGACCCGATGACTGGTTGGTATCGGGATGGAAAATGCAACACTGATGAGAATGATCGTGGCAGTCACACGGTGTGTTGTTTGGTTACAGAGGCCTTCCTTGAATTTGCTAAAAGTCGCGGCAATGATTTGATGACGCCCGCACCTCAACATGGATTTCCTGGTTTGAAACCGGGTGATGCATGGTGTGTTTGTGCAAGAACATGGCTTGCCGCAGTGAATGCCGGCCATGCGTGCCCGCTCGATCTTGAAGCAACTCATGAGGCGGCCTTGGAAGTGATTCCACTNGCGCTGATGGAAACCCATGCGGTCTAATCACTCATCTTCGATGGTGGTGTAGCCAAACACAAACCAGCGCATGCTCGCCCATGTGAACAGCCCCCAGATGCCGATGTTGAGCAGGAACAAGAGACGAATCGGGAACGTCGTCAAAAGATCCAACATGACATCGAAAGAGAGGGTCGAGCCCATCATGCCAACAGCGTACACTGAGATGGCGCCTAACACCGTGGTTCGAACGTTTCTTCGCCCATCAAAAGTGAACCTCCGATGGACAAAGTGAGCCACTACGCTTGAGGCAAGCCATGATAACGACCACAACACNGTTTCACCCGCAGCATCGTACAGTGGCGAAAGCCGCAAGGTTTCCCAAATAATCCAGAAGATGAACGTGTTGAATCCGCCCGCAATGCCAAAGCGCTGGAGGGTGCCTCTGGGAAGGACTTCAGACATGCTTGGTTTCGACATGGGACTCCTCTAATCGTCGTTGGTTTCGACATCGCTTGGCTTGCCAGTAAGAATTCCTCGGAGCGCAGCGTTATCGGTTTGAATGGCGTCAAAAAGATTGTACTTCACGCCGTGTTCTTCTGCTAACACGCCCAATGCCATCGAGTCTTTTGGGAGGCACTTCCCACCAAACCCGCGGTTAAGACCGAAAATAGGGTCGAGGTGGGAGGGGCCAATTGGCTGAGCTTGTTCAGCGGTGATCATGTCTCGGATGGTGTACCAATCTTGACCCATCGCTTCACAAATATCGTACATTTGGTTTGCAAAAATCACTTTGATGGCGTAGAAGGTGTTCTTGGTGTACTTGACCAGCTCGGCTTGAGTTGGGGTGACATGAAACAAATTTTCCCGGCGAAGCACGCCTGCCTGTTTGTGTTGCTCAAAGACACGCTCAGCAACATCTGCATGATGTGTTCCACAGACGAGGAGATCTTGGTTCGCAAAGTCTTCGAGGCGTTGGCGCTCGACAAGGAATTCCGGGGAATAAGCAATCTTGAGATGAGGGTAACGAGCATGGTATTGTTCCGTCGTTCCGGGAACCACCGTCGACTTGATGACAGCCGTGAATCCATCCGGTAGAGCATCAAGAATACCCTCGACAATCCGAGTGTCGCATGCTCCAGTTTCGGGGTGCGGTGGTGTTGGGACAGCGATGTAGGCAAAATCAACATGGTCGGTGACGTCGCTCAATTGTGTGCCCCTTGCAGGATCGTGAACGAACAGTTCATGGGCATGGCCGAAGCACTCTTCGATGGCTCCACCGACCATTCCCGCACCAATGATTCCGACCTTCATGGCCGCTCCATGTAGCAACTAGTTTTGTCCTTTGCTGTTCTAATCTCTAAAAGGGCGTGGATTTAGTTTCCCTTCTGCAGCCATCGTGGATGCTTGAAGAAGAGACTCCGGAGTGCCACAATCAACCCATGTTTCAGGCCCAACCGTCAGCAACTTAGCCTTCTTTCGTTGGACGTACCTGCGAGTCACATCAGAAATTGAAAACCCTTTGCCCTTTTCACCCACGCCCTGATCGACATATGTCCAGAACATTTCGTCGAACATGTAAATACCGCCGATAGCAAGGTCAGATGGAGGGTTTTCTGGCTTTTCGACAATGTCCGTAACATCTCCATCGTCATCAATTACAGCTACGCCAAAAGCCTCAGGGTTGTCTTCTTTCCTCGCTAATAGAACACAACCAGGGCCTTCCAATTTCTCACTAAAAAGTTTGACTTCCTCTTTCAATTCCATTGTGGTGATGTTATCCGAAAAGTAAACTAAAACTCGGCAATCTTCATTGTACACCCTTGCTAGATTGAGGGCATCAGCAACACCAGTTGGCTCCTCTTCCAACACATAATGGATTCTTTCGTCGGGTAAGCCTCCACCGACGTGTTTTGCAATTTGTCCTATGAATTGATTTGATATTATTGTAATGTCCTTGATGCCAGCTCTGCGAATTGTGCCGAGTGCGTAATCGATCACCGGACGGTTGTAAAGCGGCAGCAGTGTTTTTTGCGTGTATTTTGTGAACGGGTACAACCGGCTTCCATGGCCACCAGCGAGGAGGATAGCCTTCACCTTCATGTTCAACGGGAGCGCGTCATTCCTTTTGGCCTTGTCCCATCAGTTCGTCCACGGCCCCATCCTTTGCATTTTTTTCAAACCAATCAGTGCGCACCAAGTCACCCAATCGCTCAACTCCGGCTTCGATTAAGTCCTGATCTTTTGACTCTGCGACGTTCCATTGTTCGTTTGCGACAGCCCCATACCGCTCATTCGCTTCGTTGACTAAGTGTTCAGAGCGGCGTAAATCACCTTCAAGCCCCTCATAGGCTCCAGCAG
>JGI26273J51734_10000503_pt1 | contig 20856 bp, 19 predicted proteins | sample SaaInlV_125m_DNA_FD_51734 | JGI IMG/M metagenome (IMG submission 51734) | reverse complement strand
TCGCCATTTTCAGCTCGGCGGATCCATTGCATTGATTTCAAGTAGCCAATGCAAATGGCATTGACGCGGATATTGCTGGCGGCAAATTCCTGCGCCATAGATTTCGTTAAATTCAACCCAGCCGCGCGCATGACGCTTGTGGGCAGCGCGCCTGCATTTGGCGCTTTGCCGCCGCCTATGCTGGCATTNACAATGGCCCCGCCACCGCGCGCTTTCATTATNGGAATAGCAAGNCGCGATAAGCGCACGGCCGCCATGACCTTGAGATTGAAATCTGACAGCCACAGGTCATCCTCCACCNAAGCCAAACCCATAGCGGCGGATGCGCCGGCGTTGTTGATTAAAATATCAATGCCGCCGTGACGGTGCTCAATTTCGGCGATCAACGCGTCACAATCCTCTGCATTTGTGACATCGGCACGAAGGCCCACAACCTGGCCACCGTTGTTGTTCGAGGCTTGCACCGCGGCTGTCATGTCCTTTGCGGCCTGTTGCGCATGTGCGGCCCGCCGGCCGCAAATGACAACCAAAGCCCCTTCCGCCGCCAGCCGGTGCGCCGCAGCGCGGCCCAAGCCATCACTGCCGCCGGTTACGAGGGCCACTTTCCCGCTTAATTCCAAATCGAACACAGCTCTCTCCTGTTCTTGCGCGCAGACATCTGTCTTATCGCCTTGACCAAAAGGCTGACCCAATTGCTGCGGTAACGCAAGCTGCGTCGCTGTGGAATGTTTGGTCGGGCAAGAGTGAGGAGCAAAGCTATACCCACGCGACCAAAGGATGTACCGGGCGCGGTGGCGCTTGACTTGGGGCAGGAAGGCCGGCGATNCAGGGCGCAGTGCGTAAATAGTTTTGGAGTTTGAGATGAAAAAAGTGATGATTTTTGTCGTTTTGGCAACCGCTNTGNCCGGCTGCTTGCAATCCCAGCCTGAGCCGGCGTCNGTACCTGAGCCGGCCGCAGAGCCCGAAAAGGTGGATCTTCAAAAGTTAGTGGACCAATTTGACATTTCCGCGATGTTCGATTGGCTCAACGGCTATCGCACTGCCAATAAAGACAGTGAAGCTGGCGAGTAAAAGCGTCAACCACCCGTGAAATAACAATCGCTCCCGAGCGACCGTGTGACCTGCATTTGCGCCGTGAAACGTCAATATGTTGTGGATAACTCCTTCGAACCCACAGGATAAGGGTCGGCGGCGTTGACTCCGCCCCTATCGCTTCGGCACACTCAAGCCAGAAGAATCACGAGGGCATGTTTCGGTGCGGTTTTCGAAATTACGATTGAACGGGTTCAAAAGCTTTGTGGACCCCACAGATTTGATTATTGCAGATGGCTTGACCGGAGTGGTCGGCCCCAATGGCTGCGGCAAATCGAATTTGCTAGAGGCGCTGCGCTGGGTCATGGGCGAGAACCGCCCGACGGCCATGCGGGGTGGCGGGATGGAGGATGTCATCTTCGCAGGAACCGCCACACGTCCGGCCCGTAATTTTGCCGAAGTCAGTTTGCAAATCGACAACAGCAAACGGCTGGCTCCGGCGAGCTTTAATGAAAGTGATCTTTTGGATGTGGTCCGCCGCATCACCCGCGATATTGGCTCTGCCTATAAGGCCAATAGCAAGGACGTGCGGGCGCGGGATGTTCAGATGCTTTTTGCCGATGCCAGCACGGGTGCGCATTCTCCTGCTCTTGTTCGGCAGGGGCAGATCAGTGAACTGATCAATGCCAAACCCAAGGCCCGGCGTCGAATTTTGGAAGAGGCGGCCGGAATTTCGGGTCTCTATGCGCGGCGGCATGAGGCGGAGCTGAAATTACGCGGCGCTGAAACGAACCTGTCNCGCGTGGATGACGTGATCGAACAATTGGCCAATCAATTGTCCCAATTGGCGCGGCAGGCGAAACAAGCCGCCCGCTATCGAGAGTTGGGGGCCAGTCTGCGTTTGGCCGAAGGGCTCTTACTGTATCGCCGGTGGCAAGAGGCAGAAGAGGCCCGCGCGGCCGCAGAAGAGGCTCTGCGCGCCGGTACGCTCACAGCGGCACAGGCTGAAACNGCAGTTCAGAAATCNGTGAAGGCCCGNGANATTTGCGAGGCGGCCTTGCCGCCCCTGCGCGAGGAGGAGGCCATCGCCAATGCCGTGTTGCAGCGGTTGAATGTGCAAAAAGACACGCTCAGCGATCAAGCNAAGCGGGCTGAGCAAACCATTCACACTTTGGAGCAACGCATCGCCCAGCTGGCGGCTGATATGGCGCGGGAGCAAAACCTGAATGCCGATGCCGGCGATACAATCGCGCGGCTGCGCGAAGAACTGGCAGAGCTTGAAGAGGCCGGGGCCGGGCAGAGCGAAAAAGTGCAAAAAGCGGCCGCGGAGGCCTCACAGGCGGCGGCTGTTTTGCACGATCGTGAATCGCAATTGGCGGAGATTACCGAAGATGTAGCCCGTCTCGCCGCCAGCCATCAATCGGCGGATCGCTTCGTTGAGGATGCCCAAAAACGCCTGTCCAAGGCTGAGGCCGAAGAGATCAATGCCAAGTCGGCGGTGGCTGAGGCCAGCACACAGGCCAGTGACGCCGCAGCGGCCTACGCGCAAGCCCATCTTGATGAGGCGGCCGCTGTTGAGGCCGTCGCCCAGGCCGAAACGGCTTTGGCTGAGGCGGAGGCGCGACGGGCGGATTGCNTGACCCAAGAAAACAGTGCACGGACTGCCAGGTCCGAGGCAAATGGGGNCGTCAATGCGTTNCAGGCAGAAGTCTCCGCANTGGCGAAATTGGTGGAACGCAACCGTGGTCAAGGCGATCAGTTGCTTGACCAAGTGCATGTTGAAAGCGGATATGAAAAGGCTTTGGGCGCTGCCTTGGCCGATGATCTCAAAGCCCCGGCCGTGACCGCGGACGGGCGCTCAGGCTGGGCGCAGTTGCAGGACTATGACACCGCGCCCCGCCTGCCGGAGGGCGTTGAAAGTTTTGGGAAATACGTCACCGTTCCCGGCGTGTTGAACCGCAGGATTGCACAAGTTGGTCTTGTGACAGCCGAGGAAGGTGCGCGGCTGCATGGGTCTCTTTTACCAGGGCAAAGACTGGTCAGCCGAGATGGCGATCTTTGGCGTTGGGATGGGTTTCGCGCCCAAGCNAAGGACGCCCCCTCTGCGGCCGCCTTGGCGCTTGAGCAACGCAATCGCCTTCAGGCTTTGCAATCACAGTTGAAAGAGGCGCAGNCGGTGGCAAGCCAAGCGGAAACCGCGCATCAAGCGCTGGTTGGTCAATTGCAAACCCTGACAAAAACCGATCAAGAGACCCGCGAGGCGCGCCAGGCCGCAGATCGGATGATGGCCGATGCGGGGCGTGCGTTGTCTCGGGCTGAGGCGGAGCGCAATCTTGCCGGCGGGCGTGTTGAGGCCCTGGCGCTCGCTGTCACTCGCTATGGGGAAGAGGCGAGTGAAGCGCGCGTGCAGCTGCGTGACGCGCAAACCCACCGGGAAGGCTTGGAAGATCTTGGCGCTGCGCGGGCACGGGTGGAGGACATTCGCCTGACCGTTGAAGCCAGCAGGGTCACTATGATGAGCCGCCGTGCGGCACATGATGAGCTGCGCAGTGATGGCGAAGCACGGGTCAAGCGGATTGCGGCAGTGAACAAAGATATTAGCAGCTGGCAAGAGCGTTTGGGAAATGCCAAAACGCGCGCCGTCGAGCTGGAACAGCGCCACAGCAAGGCTGAGGCAGACTTGGCAACAGCACTTGCAGAGCCCGATAACATCAGAAGCCAGCGGGCAGAGCTCATCTCCGCGTTAGAGGAAGCGGAAACGCGCCGGAAATTGGCCGCTGATACCTTGGCGCGGGCCGAGATGGACATGCGCCAAGCGTCTGAGGCCGAGCGTGATGCTGGGCGCGTGGCCACGGAAAGCCGCGAAAAACGGGCTGGCGCTGAGGCGCGCTCTGAAGCTGCTTTGGAGGCGGTGGGTTTNGCGGCGGAGCGCATCCGTGAGGAGCTGCAAACAGAGCCGCAAAACCTGCTGGAACAATTGGAGGTCGACCCGCTGAAAATGCCGCCCTCTGAACAGGTGGAGGCCGAGGTAGCGCGTTTGCGCCGGCAAAGAGAGGCGCTGGGCGCGGTCAACCTGCGGGCGGAAGAGGATTCTCAAGAGGTGCGCGAGGAATTTGATATGCTCACCAAAGAGAAAACAGATTTGGAAGAGGCAATCAAAACNCTGCGGGGTGGGATTGCCAGCCTCAACAAAGAGGGCCGGGAACGCTTGTTGGCCGCTTTTGATGAGGTGAATCGCAACTTTGGCACTCTGTTTTCGCATTTATTTGGCGGCGGCGAGGCGAATTTGGTTTTGGTGGAAAGCGATGATCCGTTGGATGCTGGGCTGGAAATTTTGTGTCAACCACCGGGTAAGAAGCTCTCGACCCTCTCGCTGTTGTCGGGCGGTGAGCAAACTCTGACAGCGATGGCGCTTATTTTTGCAGTCTTCTTGGCCAATCCCGCGCCGATTTGTGTGCTTGATGAGGTGGATGCGCCATTAGATGATGCAAATGTCACAAGGTTCTGCGACCTGCTCGATGAGATGACCCGCAGGACGGACACGCGGTTTTTGATCATCACCCACCATGCGGTGACCATGGCGCGTATGGACCGTTTGTTTGGTGTGACGATGGCGGAGCAAGGGGTCAGCCAGTTGGTTTCGGTTGACCTGAAGAAAGCCGAGCAACTGGTGGCTTAGCGCCTCGGTGTGTCGCATGAAGCCTTTAAAAAGACCTCTGCATAACCCAGCGCCAAGCCAAAACACTTTGCCCGATGGCAACACCGGGCAGCGCCTGCCTGCCCAGGCCGGCGCTGCCCTCATGTCGTGTTGAAATGGCGTGATGCAGAGGTCTTTTAAAGCCGATTGAGCAATTGCGGGGTTGGCCAAGCATCGGCGGGTAGATTGAGCCTGTCCTGTTCTGCTTGCACAGCCGCGCGGGTTTTGGAGCCTAAAATACCATCGATTCTGCCGACATCATGGCCTCGGGCCATGAGTTTTTGTTGTAGGGCCTGCATTTCTTGCCCGGTCAAGCCCGTGTCCGGCGTTCCAGGATAAAACCGCGGTTCGCCAGATAGCAGCGTGGCGAAATAGGCGGCTGTGGTGACATAGACCAGGCTCTGGTTCCATTCAAAATAGACGTTGAAATTCGGATAGGTCAGAAAGGCCGGACCTTTATGGCCAACGGGCAATAAAACAGAGGCTTGGCCCGCGCTGGGCTCGAGGGGGCCATGTCGCCCGGTCACCCCAAGCGCCTGCCAGCGCGCGACTGTCTGGCTTTTGTCGAGGCCAGTGAGGGTGAGATCAAGAGTCTCGGGCAGATCAATTTCCTGCAACCACGGGGCACCGGTCTGCCAGCCCAATCGGCGCAGCATATGGCCGCCGCTCATAAGCGCATCTGCGGCAGAGTTTTGCAGATCAACGCGGCCATCACCATCCCCGTCCGTGCCGCTGTCCAAAATATCTTCGGGCAGCATTTGGATCATACCAATCTCGCCGGCCCAAGCGCCTTGCGTCTCTCGCGGATCAAAATCACCGCGTTTGTAAAGCTCAAGCGCTGCAAAAACCTGAGGACGAAACAGCTCAGGGCGCCGGCAATCATGCGACAAGGTCAGCAGCGCATTGAGCGTGTTAAAATTGCCTTGATTGACCCCAAAATCCGTTTCAAATGCCCAAAAGGCCAGTAANACCCCAGGCGGGATCCCGTAATCACGGGACACCCTGTCAAAGGTCGCGGCGTATTTGCCCGCGTTTTTCTGTGCATGCACCAAGCGATGTTCCGAGATCAAGGCTTGAGAGAAGCTGATGAAGTCATTTTGAAATACCCCTTGTCGGCGGTCTGCTTTGATGACCTTGGGGTCTTGCGCCGCGCCGTCAAAAAAGCGCGTCACCAATGGGCGCGGGTAGCCTTGCGCCAGAGCCTCTTGTTTTACGTCTTTGATAAACGATGCCCAATCTGTGCCGCAAGTGGCAGAGGCCAGGCCAGCGTAACACATTAAGGCACAGGACAAGACGAGGCGGTGCATATCAATTCTCNAACAAAAACCCGTTGTAATTAGGCCTTTTTTACAACAAAAATGCAAGGGTCATGCCCGCCACCAAAAGCGTCATCGCGCCCCAGGTCAGCCAGAGAGTTTGAATAGATTTTTCAATCTCAACCGGACCAATGTTTTTGCGGCCAGCGGCGTTGACCCAAGGAAATTTCTCGAATTTCCCCTCATAGCTGCGGGGGCCTGAGAGGCTGATATCAAGCGCATAGGCCATCGCAGCNTCGGGCCAGCCGGCATTTGGGGAGCGGTGCAATTTCGCCTCANAGATGATAGTGCCCCAGGAGGTGCGACAGCCGGTNATCAGCCAAATTCCAAAGGCGGACAGCCGGGCGGGCGCNNAATTCAGCAGATCATCCAGCCGGGCGCAGGCCCATCCGAAGTCCCGATATGTCTCGTTCTTATACCCAATCATGCTGTCAGCGGTGTTGATCATTTTATAGATAATCACCCCGGGCAAACCTGCCAGTGCGAACCAAAAAACGGGCGCCGCAATCCCATCGGAAAAATTTTCTGCCGCGCTTTCAATGGCCCCGCGGGCCACCTGCGGGGCATCCATCTGGGCTGTGTCACGTCCAACAATCATGGCCACGCTCCTGCGCCCGGCGGGAAGTGACAGCCGCAGGGATTGGGCCACGTCTTGCACATGCTGCATTAAGGATCTCTGTGCCACGAGGATTGCAGTGACCAAAATTTCAGCCAGAGGCCCAAGTTGCGCCAAAACAAGCCCGGCAAGCCCGCCTAGCCCAGCCAATCCGATGCATAAGATCACACCTTTGGGTTTTTGATGGGGTGCGTGATTGAACATGCTGGTGGCGTGGGTGATGAGATTGCCCATGAGTACGGCCGGATGCGGCATGCGTGACCAGAGCCACTTTGGCTCGCCGAGCAGAGCATCCAGAACAAGGGCCAAAAACAGGGTCACAGGGCGGCCTCCAACCGCGCCCACTGCGCCTGCGGCGGCAGGCCAAGTCGGATCCATGTTGGGCTATAGGGGAAAACCCGCGTCCAAATCTTGTGTTGGGCCAAGTGGTGTTGCAGTTGCCTGGCATCCGCGACCTCATAGGTACGAAACAGCGCGCAGGCGCCCATAGGGCGGGCGTTTTGGCGCCGCATGAGTCGGTCAAGACGTTCTGCATCCGCGGCCAGCCGGGCCCGGGTTTGCTCGGCCCAAGTGGTGTCACCCAGGGCCGCGGCACCAATTTTCAACGCGATCCCNGAGACGGGCCAAGGGCCAAGCCTTTGTCGCAGAGTGTCGATCAACTCTGGATCTCCAATTNCAAACCCCAAACGCAATCCAGCCAATCCCCAAAATTTTCCAAAACTTTTCAATACTATATGACCAGGCTGTTTGGCTTGCGCGATGTGGCTTTGCGCCGGATCGATATCGCAAAAGCTCTCGTCAATCACCGTCAGGGGCGCGGGTGTGATCTGAGGTTGGAATATGCCTGTGGGATTGTTGGGATGGACCACAACACGGGCCACAGGAGAGGAGGGGTGTTCGTCTACGTCCCAGCCATGAAACCGAAAGGCGGCGGCGTGTTCGTTGTAGCTGCGCAGGGCGATCTCGGCTTGGCCTGCAGCTTGAAGTGCAGGAATTTGAGCAATCGCAGCAGAGCATCCCGGCACAGCCAGAACATCCGCCTGCGCTGGCACCCGCCAAAATCGCCGGGCGGCGGCACATAGCGCCGCATCTGCGCCGCTATCAGGCAGCGCCGTCCAATCATTTGGCGTCAGATCGAGGCTCGTTATCGGGTAGCTTTCCGGATTGATCCCGGTGGATAGATCAAGCCAGTCACCGCGCGCGCCGCCAAATTCTGCTGCTGCCGCGTCAAGACCGCCCCCGTGATCTCGCCCATTGCCTGCCATTAGNCCGTGTCCGGNAAAGGGGTCATGCGCGTGGTGAAATGGCCTTTCACCGCTTGTGGCCAATCGCGGTAGGGCACTTGGCCGGTTTCTGAGGCTTGATGCAGTGCCGCATAATCTACAATGGCTTGGGCATTTTCGGGGCTTGGCTCAAATGTTCCCAAGACATAAGACAGCTTTTCAGGAGCTTGCACCGCCACATTGCAGGCCCGCACGCAGCCCATCATGCAGGAGACACGCCGGGTNTTNACNCCTGCGCTTGCGGCTCTNTCTTCGATTAACCCCGCGAATATTTCGCCATCGGTGAGGGGCTGGGTCTGTGGTGTCCAGCCCTCGCGTTTGCAGGTGTCGCAAATGGTAATCCATGACGTCATAGGGTTCTCCTGCAATTGACAGATCTNGGCGAATAGTTGCGTTGGCTGCACCAAAAACGCAAGGGCTTGGTTGCNGGTTAATCGCCGCGCCCATGGGGNGCGTTCCAGTCGATGTCTGGATTGATTGGGATGATGCGATTGGGGTTAATCGTATCATGGCTATAGTGGTAGTGGCGGATGATATGATCCATATTCACCGTCTCGGCGATGCCCTCATATTGATAGAGCTCGCGGGTATAGGCCCAAAGATTAGGATAATCTATGATGCGCTTGCGGTTGCATTTGAAATGCAGGTGATAAACGTTGTCAAAACGCAAGAGGGTCGGAAACAAGCGCCAATCGACCTCGGTGAGCCTGTCGCCCATGATATAGCGCTNGCGCGACAAGCGGTCCTCTAGCCAATCCAATGTGTCGAACAAGGGGCCNACCGCGGCATCATAGGCCGCTTGGGTGGTGGCAAATCCGCAGCGGTAAACGCCATTGTTGAGCGTGTCATAAATGCNNTGGTTGATTGGCTCCATCGCCTCGTGCAGCTCTTGGGGGCAAAAATCCATAGTATTGCCTGTCAGCCGATCAAAGGCTGAGTTGAACATGCGGATGATTTCGGAGCTCTCATTGGAGACAATGGTCTGCTGGTGCTTGTCCCAAAGAATCGGAACCGTGACGCGACCACTGATTTTTGGATCTGCNCGCAGATAAATATCACGGGCAAATGGCAGACCAAACAGCCGGTCGCCCGTTGCACCCGGCCAGTCGCTCGCGAAGGTCCAGCCGTCAGACAACATATCAGGATGCACCACGTCAACGCTGATATGTGCCGTTAAGTCTTTAATCTGTCTAAAAATTAATGTGCGATGCGCCCAGGGGCAGGCCAAGGACACATAGAGATGATAGCGTCCGCTTTCGGCTTGAAATTCTGTGCTGCCATCGGATGTAATCCAGTTGCGAAATTTTGCAGTTGAGCGCTCAAAGGCGCCTCCCGATTTTGTGGTGTCATACCAAATATCATGCCAAACACCGTCTACCAGTTGTCCCATCACCCGCTCCCCACCTGCGCTGCATCCTGCGCGTCTACCTCAGAGCCGCGGCGCTGGAAATGGCAAAACCGCGGTTGACAGTTTGATAGAGGAGCATTCCATGGCGGATGCTCAGGTATTGACCGGCAAACCCTGCCAAATTTCCGTTAGATTCTCCGTAATGGCTAGAGCTGCGGCTCTTTGATCATCGGGCAAGTTCTTATAAAGGCCCTTGGTCGTTCCCCAAAGTTGCTCTGCGTATACGGGGCCGTCGCCATTGTATGTTTCCCCTCTGTGATGTCTAGGATTGAAAAAATAGGACGGAAAAATAGAGATTTCGGGGTCCCATTTTTTTATGAAATCCCTGAGAGCCCGGTTCCCCACACTCATGAACGGTGTCAACAAGCTTTCAGGTTGCAATTGAGACAGTTCGTCGAGGATTTGTGCCAAAAAACAATGCCCGGGCGAGGATGCATAGAAAAGGCTCACGAAGCCCGGTCTTTTAGTTTCGTGCTCGTAGGCAGTGTAAAGCGAGGGCAGGACAAACAATTCATCCACGTTTCTAAGGCATATTGAATCCGCTTCGGGCAAAAAGCCGCCTTGCTCCAACAATATTTCATAACGCATTAGGTCTGATACACCTGCATAGTTTTTTTCTTACGTTTCATATATTCGGCAATTTGAGCTTCGCAACGCCAGCGCCGGCTTGAGAGATAGCTGTTGTCAAACAGCTGATAGTCCCAGTCTGGATGTTTTTGCTTCCAAGTTTTCATCCATTCAAGTGGCGGCTGCCTATCCCCAATCCAAATATGCCCAAGCTTTTTGGGAATGGGGGTTAATCCGACTTTAATCGTCTGATTTTTTGAATCAGAGTCTGCGGTCTGACTTTGGATATTGCGTGGCTCCGGGTGAATTTCTTTTATCAAGTCGGAAAGTTGTTGGTCTTGATCCTTGATGAGCGCGTCAGAGAGGCACCAAAGATCGTCTCCCACCCGCCATATGCGCAGGCCCATCGACGATACTGCATCGACATATTCAGCCTGGCGGGCAAGGTCGCGCCCATTGCATTCAATTATGGCCAATTTGGGAAAATTTTCAGGGTCGGACAGCGAGTTTAATACAGCGAGTTCATGTCCCTCAACATCGATGACGAGGATATCGATGCGATTGTAATTATTCTCTGACAGAATGCGATCGAGCCTTTTTGCATGGATCGTTGTGGCAACCAAATCGCCAACTTCACGCCGTGCCCCTGACAATCGGCAAGCGGTTTCAATAGAGTCATTCATGCGGCTCACATGAACAGAGGCACATCCTTGGAGCCATTTGGGGTATTTGCCTGCCGCATCTTGGGCGACGTGAAAGAGCATGAAATCGTTTTCAACGTCCGAAACGGCCAGATTGACCGGAGTTACATTTGGATGGTTTGCGTAATTCTCGCTCAATCTTTCGAAAAAATCGGATGAGGCTCGATCACCAGCGCATTCCAACCGTTTTGCGTAATGTGACCAAAAACAGGATCCCAGCGTTTCCCGTCATGGGCTCCAACCTGCACGCAAATGGTTTCGTTGCCGGTTGATTTTTGCAATGCGGCGAACGCCAAACTCTTAAATTTGATCTTGCGTTCTNTACGCGANAGAGTGGTGCTCATAGTTAATCACTTATCTGATTTTTAGTAATAAAATAAAAAATTNGCTCTTCANTATCGTTTTTGGGCAACATCCGTCAAGTTAAATCACTGCGAATGGGTCTTGCCGGCTTAGACGTGACCATCAGTCGGAGTGGTTCTAAGTATCGGTTGCTTCGGCGCGTGGCTTGGGGGCCATGGACCCGCGAAACGTCGCTTGCGGGTGCCGGGCGGTCGGGAATCCATTTGCCCCCGGCGCTGCAATGGCTTAGCAGAGGTTCAGACGACGTCGAAGGACCGGAGAGGAGCATGGCGCTGCGTTGACCCAAACTGGGGATGCAGACCGTGATCGTCGGATGAGACCGCATAACGGATGTGCGGCGGGGCCTTTGACCTATAAGATTAAAGGACCAAGATATGACCCGGTGTCTGTTATTTTTAGCCTGTCTTCTGCCCGCGCCGGCTTGGGCGCATTTCGGGCATGTGGAGGCCATGGCAGGAGGCCATGACCATTGGGTCATTGCCGCCGCCCTGCAGCAGCGCTTGCGGCTGGGGCTGTTGCTGCCCTGAAAGGGTCCGAAGCGCAGGACAGTGAGGGCGAAGAGCCCGAACCACAGGAGGCGTGAAATGAGTAAAATCGGTGTCATGATTTGTGGCCACGGCTCGCGCAGCCAAGCGGCCGTTGATCAATTTAGCGTGCTGGCGGAAAAACTGCCCGCCTATCTGCCGCCTGAATGGGCCGTTGAATATGGNTATTTGGAATTTGCCAACCCTGTCATCCGCGACGGGTTGGATCGGCTGCGCGCGCAGGGNTGTGACAANATTNTGGCCGTGCCGGGTATGCTCTTTGCTGCCATGCACTCCAAAAATGACATCCCGACCGTGCTGAACACCTATGCGGCCAAACATGGGATTGAGGTCAGCTATGGCCGGGAGTTGGGCGTNGATCCCAAGATGATCGCCGCGGCGGGTGGCCGTGTGCAAGAGGCGATTGCGGCGGCCAATGCGGCCCATGGCGAGGTCCCGATGCATGAGACTTGCCTTGTAGTGATTGGGCGCGGGGCATCGGATCCCGATGCCAATGGCAATGTGGCGAAAATTGCGCGTATGTTGCACGAAGGGCTTGGCTTTGGCTGGTGTGAAGTGGGCTATTCGGGCGTGACCTTCCCCCTTGTTGAACCCTGCCTGCAGCATGCAAGCAAACTTGGGTATAAGCGGATTGTTGTGTTCCCTTATTTTCTCTTTTCGGGCATTTTGATTGACCGAATTTACGGCTTTACCGATCAGGTTGCGGCGGAAAATGCTGATATCCAATTTGTGAAAGCTGGGTATTTGAACGACCATGAGCAAGTGCTAGCGACCTTTGCGGAGAGGATCACCGAGCAGGTCGGAGAAATTCCACCGCCCAATTGCGCCATGTGCAAATATCGCACGCAGGTCTTGGGATTTGAAGCTGAGGTGGGTGCGGTTCAGGAATCNCATCATCACCACGTGGAAGGTCANGGCGCNTCAGCGCCCGGCTCGAATGTTGANGATTGCACCCTCTGTGACAGCTTTTGCACCGGGCTGTGCCGATTGGAAAAACAGGCCAAAGGGCACGATCATCATGACCACAGCCATGACCATGACCACAGCCATGATCACAGTCACGGTCATACGCATGGACATGCCCATAGCCACGACCATGTACACGCGGAATATCCGCATGCGGATCATCCGCATGGGCCGGAAAGCGCGCGCAAGTCACCCAAGACATAAACGAACTCAATGGCGCGCCCATTGGAACCAATCGAAAGCCCCGCGCATGCGTCCTTATGAGAAAGACCCAAAGGCCATATACGCTGAAAGCTTTGCCACGGTCGCGCGGGAGGCGGATTTGACACGCTTCCCTCACGGACTAGACAAATTGGCGACCCGGGTCATTCACGCCTGCGGCATGGTTGAGATTGCAGATCGTTTGGCCTTCTCTGAGCAGGCCTTCCGCAAAGGTGCGGCGGCTTTGGCGGCGGGCGCACCGATCCTTTGTGATTGTGAAATGGTGGGGGCAGGGATCATCCGGCGCTATTTACCGGCTGAAAACCCTGTGATTGTCACATTGAACGATCCCTCCGTGCCCGCTTTGGCCCAAACGATCGGCAACACGCGCTCTGCTGCGGCGGTTGAGCTTTGGGCTGCGCATCTCGAAGGCGCTGTTGTGGCGATTGGAAATGCGCCTACAGCNCTGTTTCATCTGCTTGAACTTCTCGATCACGGCGCGCCAAAACCAGCCGTAATTCTTGGNTTTCCTGTTGGTTTTGTGGGTGCGGCGGAATCCAAAGCAGAACTGGCGNCAAACCCGCGCGGCTGTGACTTTGTGGCTCTACGTGGCCGGCGGGGTGGATCTGCGATTGCCTCTGCGGCGGTCAACGCATTGTCTGCGGGCCTGCCGGAGTTGGTCGCATGAGCGCTTGGCTGCACATTGTAGGTATCGGTGAGGATGGGCTGGAGGGTTTGCTGCCAGCGGCCCGCGCTGTNGTGCAATCGGCTGAGGTCATTATCGGAGGTGATCGCCATCATCAGTTGGCTGGTATCACCTCTGCGGAGCGCTTGAGCTGGCCCAGCCCATTTGATGCGTTGATNTCGACATTGCAGGGGTTGCGCGGCAAGCGCGTGGTGGTTTTGGCCACGGGCGATCCTCTTTGGTTTTCTGTTGGGGCGCGCATTGGCCGTGAAATCGATCCGAGCGAAATCACCTATCATCCGCAGCTCAGTGCCTTTCAGCTGGCCTCTGCGCGGATGGGCTGGTCGATGGCCGATGTGGAAACGCTAACGGTGCATGGCCGGCCGGTTGAGCAGATGATTGCGTTCATCCAACCGGATCAACGTTTGTTGATCTTGACCACGGGCGCACAAACCCCCGGTCAAATCGCTCAATTTTTGACGCAGCGCGGCTTTGGCAGCTCAAAGATGACGGTTCTGGCCGCCATGGGGGGCGACAGAGAACAACGCTTTGACGGTCTGGCAGAGAGTTGGTCCCATGAGGTGCCGCCTTTTAACACCCTTGCGGTTGACTGTGTGGCGGCGCCCGATGCGGCACTTTTGCCGCGCGTGCCGGGCCTGCCGGATGAGCTCTTTGAACATGATGGTACCATGACCAAACGAGAGGTGCGGGCGGTCACCATTGCCAAGCTGATGCCAATGCGCGGTGCGTTACTGTGGGATATTGGCACGGGCTGTGGTTCGGTGGCCGTGGAGTGGATGCGCGCCGCCCGCTACGCGCAGGCCATCGGCATTGAGCCGCGGGCGGACCGCCGCGCGATGGCCGGTCAAAATGCGCTGGCCCTTGGCACGCCCAAGCTGCAAGTGATCGAGGGGACGGCCCCGGATGCGCTTGAGGGGCTGGCAGCACCGGATGCGATATTCATCGGTGGCGGTTTGAGCGACGCGGTGTTTGAAACGGCCTGGCAAGCGCTCAAGCCCCTGGGGCGTTTTGTGGCCAATGCGGTCACCTTAGAGAGCGAAACCGTCTTGATGGCGCTCCACGCCAAACATGGCGGGGAGCTGGTGCGCCTTTCGGTGAATCGCGCCGAACCGGTCGGGCCCTATCGTGGTTGGCGTCCCTTCATGCCTGTGACCCAATGGAGCTTGATTAAGCGATGAGTGGAATTTTATACGGCGTCGGGCTTGGCCCTGGCGACCCGGGATTGATCACTGTGAAATCAAGCCGCCTCATCTCCGGCGCAAAGGTGATCGCATATCCGAGTTTGGCCGGTGGGAAGAGTTTTGCGCGGGCCATTGCCGCAGACCTCATTTCTCCTCAGGCGGAAGAAATTGTGATGGATGTGCCGATGACGGTTGAGCGCGCCCCGGCGCAAGCGGCCTATGACATCGGCGCAAAGAGCATCGCGGCGGCTTTGGATCGGGGCGATGATGTGATTTGCCTCTGCGAAGGAGACCCGTTCTTTTATGGCAGCTTTATGTATCTCTACGCGCGGCTTGCGGCCGACTATCAGGTGGAGGTTGTNCCNGGCGTGACCTCGATCACGGCCTGCGCNGCAAGGGCGGGGATGCCTTTGGCGGCGCGCAACGAGCGCTTGACAGTTCTGCCCGGACCCTTGCCAGCGGCAGAATTGCGCGCCCGCATCGAGGGGGCAGAAAGTGTCGTGATTATGAAGGTGGGGCGGCATTTGCCCAAAATTCGCGCGGTGATTGCGGAGTTGAACCTGACCGAAAAAGCCGCCTATATCGAGCGGGCCAGCCTGCCGGACGAATTGGTTTGCCCTTTGGCTCAGGCTCCCGAAAAAGCTCCCTATTTTTCAATGATTATCTTAACGAAAGGCGCCGATCCATGGCTCTAACCCCTGTTGTTTTGGCGCTGAATGCCTCTGGTCTTGCCGTGGCTCAGTCGATCGCGCAGGCGCTGGATGCGCCGCTGCACGGCCGTAGAGGTCGCGTGGGGCGGGCGGATGCTTTTTTTGACAATGCTTTGGATCATGCGCGTGATCTTTTCGCAGCAGGGACTCCGATTGTCGGAGTTTGTGCCAGTGGGATTTTGATCCGCGCCGTGGCCCCGCTGCTGAGCGATAAAACCCAAGAGCCGCCGGTGGTTTCCGTGGCCGATGATGGATCGGTNGTCGTGCCGCTTTTGGGGGGGCATCGCGGGGCCAACCGTNTGGCGCGCAAGATTGCCGAGGCTCTGGACAGCACGGCTGCTGTGACAACGGCGGGGGATGTGTCGCTGGGTGTGTCTTTGGATGAACCCCCCGAGGGTTGGGCTTTGGCCAATCCGCAAGATGCCAAGGGCGCAATGGCAGCGCTGTTATCCGGCGGCGGNGCGGCGCTCTTGGGGGCAGAGGCNGCTCAAGCGACGTGGCTGGCCGATATGCCGGCGGGCGATGCGGTGANGTTGAGCTGTGATATGACGCCGCAAAGTGATTTGGGGCCCCATCACCTGCAATTTGCGCCGAAGCGCGTGACCATCGGGGTGGGCTGCGCACGCAATTGCCCGCCACAGGAATTGGCCGATTTGGTGCGTACGGCCCTCAATGAGGCGGGAGTTTGTGATGCGGCGGTGCACTCTATCAACACGATTTCGCTCAAAGCAGATGAGCCCGCGATCTTGGAGCTTGCCCGGCAGTTGAACGCGCCTTTGCGGCTTTTTTCCGCAGAGGCGCTGGAGGCGGAAGCCCCCCGTTTGGCCGCGCCCTCTGACGTGGTGTTCGCCGAGGTCGGCTGTCACGGCGTGTCAGAAGGGGCGGCCTTGGCGCAGCTCGGCTCTGAGGGCAAGCTGTGGGTGCAAAAGCGTAAGACCGCGCATGCGACGGTGGCGCTTGGTTTGGCGGATAGGCCCCTGTCAGATTTACGCGGCGCTGCCCGTGGTCGTCTGTCGGTGGTTGGGATTGGGCCAGGCCAGGCGGCTTGGCGCACGCCGGAGGTGTCGCGCTTGATTGCCGATGCGCAGGAGCTGGTCGGCTATGGGCTTTATATCGATCTGTTGGGCCCGCTGGCCGCGGGCAAAGAGCGGTCCGATTTCCCCTTGGGCGGTGAAGAGGCACGCTGTCGCTATGCGCTGGAACAGGCGGGGCTTGGCAAGAACGTCGCCTTAGTCTGTTCTGGGGATGCGGGCATTTATGCCATGGGCGCCTTGGTTTTTGAATTGCTGGACCGTCCAGCCGATCAAATGGGCGTGAGCGATGCGGCCCGCCGCGTGGATGTTGTTTGCTCGCCGGGGGTTTCTGCCCTGCAAGGGGCGGCGGCACGCGCTGGGGCGCCATTGGGCCATGATTTTTGTACGATATCATTGTCAGATCTGCTCACACCGCGCGCCGATATTCTGCGGCGGTTGCAAGCGGCGGCTGAGGGGGATTTTGTCATCGCCTTCTATAATCCCGTCTCCAAAACCCGACGCACGCTTTTGTCAGAGGCGCGCGATATTTTGTTGCAACATCGCCCGGCTGATACGCCGGTGATGCTGGCCAGCTCATTGGGGCGGCCTGAGGAACATATTCGCTATCGCCGCCTAGAGGATTTGCAGGTGGATGAGGTGGATATGCTGACAGTGGTGCTGATTGGCTCGTCAAATTCGCGCTGGCGCAGTTGGGCGAAGGGCCTCGTATGTTTACCCCGCGCGGCTATGCGCGCAAGATTGATGGGGATTTGGCCCCCATGAAAGAAGGAAACGGCAGATGACAGTGTTTTTCATCGGAGCGGGGCCCGGGGATCCTGAACTTTTGACCCTGAAAGCTGCGCGGATCATTGGTGCATGTCCCGTATGCCTTTATGCCGGGTCTTTGGTGCCCGAGGAGGTTGTGGCCTGCGCGCCCAAAGATGCGCGCGTTCTGGATACGGCGCCCATGACATTAGATGAGACCCATGCGGAAATTCTGGCCGCCCATGCCAAAGGGCAGGATGTGGCGCGGGTGCATTCTGGGGATCCGTCGCTCTATGGCGCGATTGCGGAGCAAATTCGCCGCCTGCGCGCCGATGGCATTGACTATGAAATTATTCCCGGCGTGCCCGCCTATACCGCCGTTGCGGCCGCCCTGGGGCAAGAGTTGACGATTCCTGAGATTGCCCAGTCGATTGTTTTGACGCGCATGTCGATGAAGTCGACCTCCATGCCCGCTGGGGAGACCCTTGAGAATTTTGCCATCTCTGGCGCAACGCTCGCCATTCACCTCGCGATTCGCAATATGCGTGAGATTGAACGGGTTTTAATCCCGCATTACGGGGCCGATTGCCCGGTCGTGGTCGCTTACCGGGCCAGTTGGCCCGATCAGATCATCATCCGCGGCACTCTGAGCGATATTCGCAAGAAAGTGCGGGATGCGAAAATCACCCGAACGGCCTTGATCTTGGTGGGGCCTGCGCTGAAGGAACAGCAAGATTTTGTGGATTCTGCGCTCTATCATCCAGATATGGAACATGTGCTGCGCAACCGCAAAACTCCGGCGGCTTGAGCGCCTTCAAAAAACGCTTCACATTTTAGTGACTGCCTTGACCGTCGCGGTTTTCCCGCGCAGGCTATTGGTTAAGGAGATGTTAAAATGACAACATTTTTGCCGAAAGAAGTGGCGGAGGGTTTGGAAGCGGCTCGCAAGCAGGCGCTGCGGAAGAAGAGCCGATTGCGGGTGCAGGCCGGCACGGAGATTTTTACGGTTCTGAAATATTGGGACAGCGGATTTTCAGTGGATCTGCAAGATGCGCCGCAGTTGCGCGGTCTCGTGGACCTCTACGACGGCAGCCGCCATCTGTATCAATGTTTGATCGTCGCCTCTGAGGAAGAGGGCGGGGAGATGCGCTATGAGTTCAAGCGCAACACCCGTGCCGTTGACAGCGCGCCGCTGGACTTTGAGCGGGATGCCAATAAGCCTGTGGCCTTGATTGGCCGCAGTTAACCGGGCCGGCGGCTATTGGAGATCCGAAAAAGCCTCCTGCATGGCTGCAACCGCCCGCTCGACATTGGCGCGCTGCGTGCCGATGTTAAAGCGCAGGAAGCTTTCGCCACCTGTGCCGAAGGTTGGCCCGTGGTTGACGGCGATTTTGGCCCGTTTTTGCACCCGGTCAATGGCCTCCTGTAAAGACATGCCCGTTCCAGAGACATCTACCCAAGCCAGATAGGTGGCCTCAAGAGGCATGGATGTTAAGCCGGGAATGGCATTGATCCCAGCGTCGAAAATCTTGCGGTTTCCATCGAGATAGACCAGCAATTCATCCACCCATTGCGCCCCTTCTGGCGAATAGGCCGCGGTAATCATATGCAGGCCAAAGGAATTTGGGGACAGTCCGAGCGCCTGCATCCGTTTGGCAAAACGCGCGCGCAAATTTGGATCTTCAATGATCACATTGCCCGAATGCCCCCCTGCAATATTGAAGGTCTTGCTGGCCGCAGTCATCATAATCAAGCGATCTGAAATTCCGTCAATCAGTGCCATGGCTGTGTGTTTCGCGCCGAAGGTCAGATCGTGGTGGATTTCATCACTGACCAAAAGCAGATCATGTTTGATGCAAAACTCTGCCACCTGTTGAAGTTCCGCGCGGCTCCATACCCGCCCGCCAGGATTATGCGGCGAGCAAAGGATGACCATTCTCGCATGGGGCGGCAGGGCGGCGTCATAGCTGTCGAAATCCATCTCATAGCGGCCATTGTTTTGCACCAGTGGCAATTCGATCACCTCGCGGTCATTGGCGCGGATCACTTTGGCGAAGGAATGATAGACCGGGGTGAATAGAACCACGCCGTCGCCTGGCTCAGTGAACGTATCCACACAAAGCGCCGTGCCATTCACCAGCCCATGGGTGGTGAAAATACCGCCGCGGGGCACCTCCCAGCCGTGACGGTGTTTCATCCACCANGCAATCGCGTCGAGATATTTGCTGTCATCGCCAAAATAGCCGTATATCCCATGCTCTGTAAGCCTGGCNAGACTGTCTGCCACCGCTTGTGGCGGACGAAAATCCATATCCGCCACCCACATTGCCAAACCATCGTCGGGCGACACGCCATAGAGCGGCTCCATCATATCCCATTTGGAGGAGTGGGTGTTGCGGCGGTCAATCTGGGTGTCAAAGGTCATGGAAAATCCTAATATTTTCGCGTAAGATTACTGTGAAAAGGCCAAAGATCAAGCGCTGGGANGGGCCCGGCACGCAAATTGCGGCAAGAATCTTTGATGCGGCAATTGCGCTGCGGGTCGGCATTGAATATCACACCGCTATGANAATACGCCCCATAATAATCCATCCCGATCCGCGCTTGAAAAAGACGGCGGCGCCCGTGGCTGAGGTGACCCCCGCGATTGAGCGTTTGGCTGAGGATATGCTTGAAACCATGTATGATGCACCGGGCATCGGACTGGCTGCGCCGCAAATCGGCGTGATGAGCCGCGTGTTCGTTATGGATTGCGTGAAAGAGGAAGGGGCCGCACCGGCGCCGATGGTTCTTATGAATCCGGTCATCACCTGGGTCTCTGAGGCGTTGAACACCTATGAAGAGGGCTGCCTGTCCATTCCAGAGCAATATGGCGAGGTGGAACGGCCTGCAGAGATTGATATGCAATGGCTGGGCCTGGACGGGAAAACCCATACACAAAGATTCGATGGGCTTTGGGCCACTTGTGCGCAGCATGAGCTGGATCACCTAAACGGCAAGCTGTTCATTGATTACCTCAAACCGATGCGCCGCCAACTTATCACCCGCAAGATGCAGAAACTCAAACGTGAGCAGGCCCGGTCATGAGCCGAAGCATTGTGCCTTGGCCGCACCCCTGTTTGCGACGACTTGCGGACCCGATTGAGAAAATCACCCCGGAAATTGAAGAGATTTGGCGCGATATGATTGCGGTGATGGAAGCGATGCCTGGCGTTGGTTTGGCCGCGCCGCAATTGGGCATTGGGTTGCGCTTGGCGGTGGTGGATGCCTCTTCGGCGCGCGGTGAGGTTCTGCGCATGGCCAATCCCGAGATACTGCACGTATCTGCCAAGCTTGAGATGGGCGAAGAGGCCAGCCCTAATCTGCCCTATGTTTCCGCGCAGATCAAACGCCCACGCGGCGTGACGGTGCGCTATATGGACGAAACTGGCGCTTGGCAGGAAAAAGATCTGGTTGGCCTCTGGGCCCGCTCGATGCTCCATCAGATAGATCACCTCAATGGGCGGATGTATTTTGACAATCTCTCCAAGCTCAAGCGCGATATGCTGATCAAAAAGGCTCGAAAACTATGCGCGTAGTTTTAATGGGCACGCCCGATTTTTCGGTCGCCGCTTTGCGGGCCTTGGCCGAGGCGGGCCATGAGATCGCAGCCGTCTACAGCCAACCGCCGCGTAAATCCGGCCGGGGGCAAAAACGGCGTCCGTCGCCGGTGCAAGCCTATGCCGAGTGCCAAGGATGGACGGTCTTTACACCCAAAAACTTCCATGATCCGGCTGAGCTGGCCAA
>JGI26273J51734_10000500_pt1 | contig 20885 bp, 19 predicted proteins | sample SaaInlV_125m_DNA_FD_51734 | JGI IMG/M metagenome (IMG submission 51734) | reverse complement strand
ATCAATCTGCGCTCATTGCGCAGAAGATGGCGCAGATGGCGGGACTTGAGTGCTGTTTGGATGGGTTGAAGAAGTGCCGCCGTACACCGGAGCTTAAGGATTATACTGCTGAGGAACGCCGGAAATTGTTGCATGCTTCTATGGCGATAAACCCGGCGCGGGCTGGATGTGTGGTTGGCCGTGCGGTGGTTTTGGTGGACGATGTTTTTACATCTGGGGCGACTTTTTCGGAAGCTGCGCGGGTGTGTTTGGAAGCTGGTGCGAAAACTGTTTCTGTCATTTCATTGGCCCACGCTGCAAATCCGTTGTGATCTATGCTCCATAGCGCCGCGGCATGGTGCGCGTGGTGAAGAGAGAAAAAAATTGCTATACAGCGTCTGGATCATTTACAGACCAGTCAATGACCGATGAGTTATAGGCATCACCACAGCCCCCAAGGCGTTCAGCGCGCGATAGGCCTGTGATTAATCGGTGTGACCCTGAAGTGCTGTAATGGCAACGGAGCCAATGGAGTTTAGTGAATGGCGATTATCGAACTATATACCTCACCGCTTTGCGGATATTGCCACGCCGCCAAACGGCTCTTGGATGCAAAAGGCGCGACCTTTGTCGAAGTGGATCTTTCGCGCAACCCGGAGCGCCGCTCTGAAATGCAAACGCGGGCCAATGGTCGGCATACGGTCCCGCAGATTTTTATAGATGACGTGCATATTGGCGGTTGTGATGAGCTTTATGCTCTGGATCGGTCTGGCAAATTGGCCCCGATGTTGGTGCCGTGAAAGTTGCAATTGCGCAAATAACTTCCAGCGATCAGCCAGCTGAGAATCTTGCAACCGTCTTGAACCTTATGGGTCAATCGGCTGGGCAGGATATTTTGTTCTTACCGGAGGTGACAAATTGCGTCTCGCTGGACCGTGCACATCAATTGCAGGTGCTGGAGCCCTATGACGGGAACAGTTTTATTGGGGCCATCTGTGAACGGGCGCGGCGCTTGGGGCTTTGGGTCGGGCTTGGCTCGGTGACGGTCAAAACCGAGGGCGACGACGGCCGCTTTGCCAATCGCTCTGTTATGATCAATGCAGAGGGGGAGGTTGTCGCATTTTATGACAAAATTCATATGTTTGATGTCACCCTGTCTGATACAGAGCGGTATCACGAGTCCAAGGGATATCGCCCCGGCACAGAGGCGGCGGTTGTGCAGACGCCTTGGGCTGAGTTGGGGCTCAGCATTTGCTATGATCTGCGGTTTGCAGCATTGCATCGTGCCCTCGCGCAGGCTGGGGCCCAGGTGTTGGCGGTGCCATCTGCCTTTGCCCGGCCAACGGGGGAGGCGCATTGGCATGTATTGCTGCGGGCGCGGGCGATTGAGACTGGGTGTTTTGTGATTGCTGCGGCGCAAACGGGTGTGCATCCAGGATCTGGACGCAAAACATTCGGGCATAGTTTGATTATCGGGCCTTGGGGTGAGGTAATTTTGGACGCAGGGTCGGAAATTGGATTGCATTTTGCGACACTAGACCTAGGTGACGTGGACAGGGCGCGTGCGCGTGTGGCATCCTTGCAGCATGATCGCCCATTTGCTTTGAAACGGTATCTAAGTCATGACAAAATCGATTGAAACTCTATCTGTCAGCTTGTTTTCGGAAATTCTGGCTTTGGAGCAATTGTTGCGCAGTCGAATTTCAAAGGGCTTGCCGAAAGGTATGGAGCTGTCGCATTTTTCGGTGCTCAACCATTTGGCGCATGTGGGTGGCGAGCGCACCCCGGCGCAATTGGCCAAAACCTTTAACCTGACGCGCGGCGCGATGACCAATACGCTCAATAAGTTGGAATGGGCCGGCTATGTTCATATTCGGCCCGATTGGGATGACGCTCGGCGCAAACAGGTCGTGATCAGCCCCTCTGGTCGCGCGGCGCGTGATCACGCCTTTGCTCAGATTGCGCCAATTTTGACCGCCGCAACGGCGTTTCGGGGGAGGATAATATCAAGAGCATTCTACCCATTTTGCGCGAGCTGCGTTTGAGCTTATCCAGTGATGTCTAGGTGGGCTTGGTGCTCGCGGTGACATAGTTGACGCTGAGATCCTGCGCTGAGATGGACCAGCTCCAAGCCACTTTATTAAAGACAAAACCTTTGCGGTCTACGGGTTTGAGCCCAGCTTCCTCCAGTAGGCCGAAGAGTTCATCTGGGGTGATAAATTTATTCCAATCATGGGTGCCCTTGGGCAACCACCGCATGACCCATTCTGCTCCGATGATGGCGAAGAGAAAGCTCTTGGGGTTGCGGTTCAGCGTGGAGCAAATATGCAGGCCGCCCGGGCGCAAAAGCTGTTGGCAGGCGAAGAGATAGGCCGGTGGGCTGGCCACATGTTCGACCACCTCCATGTTTAACACTACGTCAAATTGCTCATTGGCTTCGGCCAAGGCTTCGGCGGTGATGTGGCGGTAATCAATCTCGAGGCCTGATTGTTCTGCGTGCAATTTTGCCACGGGGATATTGCCTGCGGCTGCATCCGCACCCACAACGGTTGCGCCAAGACGGGCCATAGGTTCACAGAGCAACCCACCGCCACAACCAATGTCCAAGATCCGCAAGCCCTTAAATGGAAGATCTGCGGATAAATCGCGGTCAAACTCCATGGAAATTTGCTGGGTGATGTAATCCAAGCGGCAAGGATTGAGCATGTGCAAGGGTTTGAATTTGCCTTCTAAATCCCACCACTCCGCGGCCATCGCTTCAAATTTTGCGACTTCTGCAGGATCGACGGTCGATTGGTTGCCTTGCATTCCCATCTCCATATGGATTTAACTTATCAGGCAGGGCAGCACCCGGCCTTTGCTTTATATAGGACAGTAATGGACAAAGTCGCAGGTCAAAAACGCGCAGTGCAACTTCTTTATCCGTCGATTGAGCCTTTCGATCAACGAATTTTGAGTGTGGGCGATGGGCATCACATATATGTGGAGCAATGCGGCAAGCCCGATGGTGTGCCTGTGGTTGTTTTGCATGGCGGTCCCGGTGGCGGGTGCAGCCCGTCGATGCGCCGATATTTTGACCCCGCAGTTTACCGCGTTATTCTTTTCGATCAGCGCGGCTGCGGGCGGTCGCGGCCTCATGCGGAGGTGGCGCATAACACCACTTGGCACCTGGTGTCAGATATTGAGAAAATTCGGGAGGCTTTGGGCATTGAGCGCTGGATGGTCTTTGGCGGCAGTTGGGGCGCGACCTTGGCTTTGATTTATGCGCAAGCCCATGTCTCTTCCGTGCGGCATTTAATATTGCGTGGCGTGTTTCTGGGCCAGAAATCTGAGCTAGATTGGTTTTATGGAGGTGGCGCTGGGCGGTTTTGGCCAGAAGCCTGGGCGCGATTTGCCGATTTAATCCCCGAGCAGGAGCAAGATGATCTGATCGCGGCCTATGGCGCTCGTCTGTTCAGTGGTGATTTGATGCAAGAGACCCGCTACGCTCGTGCTTGGGCGGGTTGGGAGAATGCCTTGGCGTCGATTGACTCAACGGAAATCTCCGGAGAATCCCCATCGCAATATGCCCGCGCCTTNGCGCGGCTTGAAAACCACTATTTTTCAAACCAGTTGTTTTTGAGTGCGGATCAGGCGGTGTTGAACAATATGGACCNCCTGGCTGAGATCCCTGGCGANATTGTGCAAGGTCGCTATGACATGATTTGCCCGCCACAAACCGCCTGGCAATTGGCGAAGGCATGGCCAAAAGCAAGATTGCAAATGGTGGGCAAGGCTGGACACGCATTGTCTGATGCGCCCATTAGCGCGCAATTGGTGAAAATCATGGATGCTCTGCGNCCTTAGCGGGAAGNNCTGAGAAGAGGCTTTACATATGCCCTTCAGGCGTTAACCTTGCNGAAACAATTAATTGAATTAGGAGATGTCTGGTGGGGTCTATCTTTCAGATCATTCTTCAGCGTTTGGCACTGGGTGTAATAACACTACTGATCGTTTCGATGGTTATTTTTGTTGCTGTGAATGCCTTGCCGGGTGATTTTGCCCAGGCGATTCTAGGGCAGGGCGCAACAGATGAGGCCGTGGCGCAAATCCGCGCTGACTTGGGCTTGGACCAAAACTATTTTATGAGATATTTCTCTTGGCTGGGCAATGTTGTGACTGGAAATTTGGGGATCAGCTTTGCGCAGATGAATTTTGCGTCGAATATGGGCGGGGATCAATTGGTGGGCGTGGTGGAGCAAATCGCCCCGCGGTTTAAAGCGACAATGTTTCTGGCTGGCGTCACCGCGATGTTCGCGGTGCCAATTTCGATCACATTGGGTGTTCTGGCGGCGCTTTATCGCAACTCTATCTTTGATCGGGCTGTGAATATTACGACTCTGTCATCTATTTCCAGTCCGGAATTTTTCCTCGCCTACATTCTGATTTTGGTCCTAGCGGTGCTCAACCCGATCTTTCCGTCGCTGTCGAATGTCTATGAGGGCATGGCATTGGGCGAAAAACTCAACCGAACCATGCTCCCGGCCTTGACCCTGACCTTAGTGGTGACAGCCCATATGATGCGGATGACCCGCGCGGCGATTATCAACCTTTTGGCCAGTCCCTATATTGAAATGGCCCGCCTCAAAGGCATCAGCCCCATGCGCGTGATTGTGCGCCATGCGCTGCCAAATGCTTTGGCCCCGATTATCAATGTGATTGCGCTCAACCTCGCCTATCTCATCACCGGTGTTGTGGTGGTTGAGGTGGTGTTTGTATATCCTGGTATCGGACAGCTGTTTGTCGACAGCGTGAAAATTCGCGATATTCCGGTGGTGCAGGCCTGTTGCCTCATCTTTGCTGCCGCCTATATTTTGCTGAATTTGATGGCGGATATTCTGTCCATTCTCTCCAACCCAAGATTGAGGCACCCGAAATGAGTTGGTTGATGAATCTGATTTTTCTCCTGATTGCGGCGGCGGTTGTCGCCTGGGTGTTTCGTTTTGCCGGTCAAAAAATCACCGGCAATAAACCCTTCTTCCGGGACATGCCCTTTGCGGTGGCCTTTGGCTATGTTGCCGGTCTGTTGGTGTTGATTGGAGCCGTGAGCTATTACTTCCGACCCGTTGAGGTCAACGGCGTGCCTGCTGCCGGGGTGATTTTCTTCCGCTGGGCGGTGCAGGGCTTTATCGGCTTTGCGATTGCGGCCTATTTGTTCCGCCTGTTTGGCCGGACCGTTGGAACCCCTGGGACACGAAAATTGTTCCGCGCCATGCCGCTGACGGCTGCTTTTGGTGTTTTGGTCATTTTGATTTACGCGCTTGTATCTATTTTTGCCGGATCGATTGCGCCCTATGGGCAGGAAGAGATTTTTGCCAACGCCAATATTGTGCCAGGGGGCAACCCGATGATGGGGGGCGATCCAAATTTTCCGCTTGGGACGGATCAAATCGGCCGTGATATTTATAGCCGTCTGATCTATGGCGCGCAAAATACTGTGGGCATTGCTTTTGCCACCACATGCCTGGCTTTTTCGTTGGCGGCTCGCTTGGGTTTCTGGCTGCAATTGTTGGGGGATGGTTGGATCAAATCCTATCGCGCGCAGTTGATGTTTTGATGGCCATCCCGGCTCTTATTTTTGCCCTGCTTTTGATGACAATCGCGAGCGTCTGGTCCAACCAGCTTGGGATTGATCGCACAATCTTTATGATCTTGATCATTGCGATGATTGACAGCACGCGGGTCTATCGCTTGGCGCGCGCGGTGGGGCAAAATATTGTTGTGATGGACTATATTGAAGCGGCCAAGCTGCGCGGAGAGGGTATGGGATATCTCATTTTTAAAGAGATACTGCCCAACGCCACAGCGCCGCTTTTGGCTGAATTCGGCTTGCGGTTTTGTTTTGTGTTTCTCACGATTGCGTCACTGTCCTTCTTGGGTGTGGGCATTCAACCGCCCCTCGCGGATTGGGGAACAATGGTCAAAGATCTGTCGCAATTCATAAATTTTGCTGCTTTTGCGCCAAATGTCGCCACCGCACCCCTCTTGGCGGCTGGAGCAATTGCTTTGCTCACTGTGGCGGTGAATTTCGTGGTGGATTGGATGCTGCATAAATCTTCGGGCTTGAAGGATTAAGGTCATGACACAGCAGCTCCTCAAAATACGCGGGTTGAAAATCGAAGGCAAATCCGATGAGGTTTGGAACCCAATTGTGAACGGGATAGATCTTGATCTGAAAAAGGGCGAAGTTCTCGGATTGATTGGTGAATCGGGCGCTGGAAAATCGACGGTCGGTCTGGCTGCCATGGGATTTACCCGCGACGGCTGCCGCATTTCCGGCGGAACTGTGGATTTCGACGGGGTGGATTTGGTGACCGCCTCTGCTGCGGTGAAGCGCAACATGCTGGGCAAGAGAATTGCCTATGTGGCGCAATCTGCGGCGGCCAGCTTCAATCCGGCGCATCGTTTGATTGACCAACATACCGAAGCGCCGACGCAACATAGGCTGCGGCCCAAGGCTGAAAGCGAGTTAGATGGTATGGAGCTTTACCGCCGTCTACGCCTGCCAGATCCCGATCGCATTGGCTTTCGCTATCCGCACCAAGTGTCCGGTGGGCAGTTGCAGCGGGCGATGACTGCGATGGCTATGTCGTGCCGGCCTGATTTGATCATCTTTGATGAACCCACCACGGCGCTGGATGTGACCACTCAGATCGAAGTTCTGGCCGCCATTCGCGACATTGTGGAGCAGTTTGATACGGCCGCCATTTACATTACCCATGACCTTGCAGTCGTGGCGCAGATGGCGGATCGGATTAAAGTATTGNTGCGCGGTGATGAGGTGGAAGAGGCGGAGACCCGCGCCATGCTCTCGGCGCCGCGCGAAGATTATACCAAGTCCCTTTGGGCCGTGCGGTCGTTCCAAAGACCTGCAAAACCGGTGGTTTCAACTGGGGTAACGCCGATTGTGTCTTTGAAAAACGTCTCAGCGGCTTATGGGAAATCCCCTGTTTTATTTGATGTCGCCTTTGATATCCACGCGGGCCGCACGGTGGCGGTTGTGGGCGAATCTGGATCTGGAAAATCGACGACAGCGCGTTGCATCACCGGGCTATTGCCGCCCAGTCAGGGGCATATTGACTTTAACGGCGAAGCCTTGCCGTTGGATTATCGCAAGCGCAGCAAGGATCAATTGCGTCAGGTGCAAATGATTTACCAAATGGCCGATACAGCGCTCAATCCGCGCAGCTCGATTGGTGATATTATCGGCCGGCCGGTGCAGTTTTATTCTGGCCTCACCGGCTCTGCAAAACGCAAACGGGTTGAGGAGCTCTTGGCGCAGATTGAGCTGGAGCCGGAACAATATATTGACCGCCTGCCCAGTGAACTCTCTGGCGGGCAAAAGCAGCGCATTGGCATTGCCCGTGCTCTGGCCGCCGAACCGCAGTTTATCATTTGCGATGAGGTGACCTCAGCGCTGGATCAACTTGTGGCGGAGGGAATTTTGAAACTTCTTGCGCAGCTGCAAGACGACTTGGGCCTGTCTTATATGTTCATCACCCATGACCTCGCGACCGTGCGTGCGATCAGTGATGAGGTTGTGGTCATGAAAGATGGCAGGGTGGTTGAGCAGGGGCCAAAAGCCGAGATGTTCCAACCACCACACCATCCCTATACGGATCTTTTGCTCTCATCGGTGCCTGAAATGGACCCAGATTGGCTTACAAACCTGTTAAATGGCCGTGGAGTGGATAACATCGGTGACGCAGCGGTTGGGAAGATGTAGGATCGAATCACCCCCCCTGCTAAATAGGGGGCGCGGGGCGACCCGCCAAAAATGAAAGTAACCAGGGAGAAAATGAATGTCTCAAATCAGTAGACGTGGACTTTTAAAAACAGGGGCCGCCGCCGGTGTGATCGCCGCGACGGGTCTGCCAGCGAAATCTGCCGCAAAACGCGGTGGCAAGCTGCGCATGGGCTTGAATGGTGCGAACACATCTGACAGCTTCGACGGCCGGACGCATTCGGATCAATTCATGATCCACATGGGGCATGGGACCGTGTTTGACTGCCTGACAGAGGTCACGGCCGCCGGTGAGCTCGTGGGCGAATTGGCTGAAAGCTGGGAAGCCAGTTCAGATGCCAAAACATGGACGTTTAACCTGCGCAAAGGTGTGACGTTCCACAATGGCAAATCCTTTGGTGCGGACGATGTTATCGCATCTTTGAATATGCACACTGAGGAAGGTGCGAAATCTGCAGCGCAACCCATCGTGGCTGCCATCACCACCATGAAAAAGATGAACGATCACCAGATCCAGTTCACTTTGGCAGCGGGTAACGCTGATTTCCCATTCCTGCTGTCTGACTATCACATCTTGATGTATCCCGCCGGAATGATCGACGAAGCCATTGCCAAAGGCATTGGCACAGGGCTTTACAAAGTTGTTAGCTTTGATCCAGGCGTGCGCTGCGTGCTCACCCGTGTGGACAGCCATTATAAAGACGGCCGCGCCGGTTGGTTTGATGAGATTGAATGTATCGCGATCAATGATTCCTCTGCGCGGATGAACGCCTTGATGACGGGTCAGGTGGATGCGGTGAACCGCGTTGACTTTAAGACCGAGCCATTGCTGCGGGCCAATCCAAATGTTGAGATTTTTGAAGTGACTGGCAACATGCACTACACATTCCCAATGTTGACAAACCAGGCACCGTTCGACGATGTCAATGTGCGTAAGGCGTTGAAATATGGCCTGAACCGTCAGGAAATGGTCGATAAAATCCTGCAAGGTCACGGCATGGTTGGCAACGACCACCCGATCGGCCCGGCGAACCAATACCTTGCCACCGATATTCCGCAGATTGAATTTGATGCGGATAAGGCGAAATTCCACATGAAGGCGGCTGGATTAACAGAGCTGAATGTAGATCTTTCCGCCTCAGACGCGGCCTTCAACGGAGCGGTTGATGCCTCGCAACTGTATCAAGCCTCTGCTAAAAATGCCGGGATTAATATTAACGTGGTGCAAGAACCAGCAGATGGCTATTGGTCCAACGTTTGGCTCAAAAAGGGTTGGTGCGCTTGCTACTGGTCTGGCCGTGCAACAGAAGACTGGATGTTCTCAACGGCCTATGAGAGCGGTGTGCCTTGGAACGATACCCATTGGGANAACGCCCGTTTCCAAGAGCTGTTGCTGACAGCCCGTGCGGAGCTGGATAGCAATAAGCGCCGGGCGCAATATGCTGAAATGCAAATGCTCCTGTCGNAAGAAGGTGGAACGATCATTCCAATGTTTGCAAACACGGTGGATGCGGCCTCCACAAAACTGGCCCACGGTCCAGATATCGGCAACATCTGGCAAATGGACTCGAGCCGTTTGACTGAGCGCTGGTGGTTTGCGTAAGACCTTTGGGTTTTAACGATCAAAGGCCTCGGATTTTCCGGGGCCTTTTTTGTGTCATCTGTGATTGCCAAGTCGGTTGTCTCGTTTGCACCGCTTCCATGGCCCGCTCTGTTCAATAACCTTTTGAAAGAATCGCCGTTCTGGGATTGAAACCGCTGGGCAAACTCTGTAATGGGTACTTAATAGCGGCGTTTCGGCTTCCACCCCCGAAATTCCACCGGAAAATATCACGGGCCGCGCGCCCGTTTTTTTGTGCCTGAAAGGTGCCTATGACAGATCTGATTGCCAAGGCTGCAATGGACCAGCGACTGCTCAAGATCCTGAACCCGATGATTGAGGGTTTGGGCTATGAGGTGGTGCGTTTGCGTTTGATGAGCGGCAACACCCCGACGCTGCAAATCATGGCACAAAAGCCTGATGGCACGATGGAGGTGGATGGCTGTGCTGAGATCAGCACAGCGGTTTCCGCTTTGATGGATGTGGAAGATCCGATTATTGAAGCCTATACGCTTGAAGTTTCAAGCCCTGGAATTGATCGACCTTTGACTCGATTGAAAGATTTTGACCAATGGATTGGCTATGTGGCCAAGATTGAAACTGAACAANTGATCGACGGCCGCCGCCGCTTCAAGGGAGACTTGGCAGGCACGGATGGAGATGAGGTTTTGATCACCATCGAAGAGGGGACGATTGGTCTCAAATTTGACTGGCTGGCNGATGCCAAGCTGATCTTGACGGATGATTTGATACGCGCGGTTCTCAAAGGTCGCAAAGACGCGGGTCAAATTGATGAAACACAATATGATGAAGTGCAAACCATCGTTGATGGAGAGGAAGACTAATGGCCATTACATCTGCAAACCAGCTTGAGTTGCTACAAACCGCCGAAGCTGTTGCTCGTGAAAAAATGATTGATCCCGGTCTGGTGATTGAGGCGATGGAAGAATCCTTAGCGCGGGCGGCGAAGTCTCGCTATGGCGCAGAAATGGATATCCGAGTTTCTATTGACCGGAAAACTGGCCGAGCGACCTTCACCCGCGTGCGCACTGTTGTGGAAGAAGAGTTGCTGGAAAATTACCAAGCGGAATTCACCGTTGAGCAAGCCAAGCAATATATGGAGAACCCAGAAGTGGGTCAGCAGTATATTGAAGAGGTTCCTCCGGTTGAAATGGGCCGCATCGCCGCGCAATCTGCCAAGCAGGTCATTTTGCAAAAAGTCCGCGAAGCCGAGCGGGATCGTCAATATGAAGAATTCAAGGACCGTGCTGGCACGATTATCAATGGTCTGGTGAAGCGCGAAGAATATGGCAATGTCATTGTCGATATTGGCCGCGGTGAAGCTGTGTTGCGCCGCAATGAAAAAATTGGCCGTGAAAGCTATCGCCCCAACGACCGTATTCGCGTCTACATCAAGGAAGTGCGCCGTGAGCAACGCGGCCCGCAGATCTTCCTGTCGCGGACGGCGCCAGAATTCATGGCGGAATTGTTCAAAATGGAAGTGCCAGAAATCTATGATGGCATCATTGAGATCAAAGCCGTGGCTCGTGATCCTGGATCGCGCGCGAAGATCGCTGTGATCTCTTATGACGGCTCCATTGATCCTGTTGGTGCCTGCGTTGGGATGCGCGGCAGCCGGGTGCAAGCGGTTGTGAATGAACTTCAAGGTGAAAAAATCGACATTATCCCTTGGAATGAAGATCAACCAACTTTCTTGGTGAACGCTCTGCAACCTGCGGAAGTGACCAAGGTGGTTCTGGATGAAGAAGCTGGCAAGATTGTTGTTGTTGTACCAGATGAGCAGCTTAGCCTGGCCATTGGACGTCGCGGTCAAAACGTGCGTTTGGCCAGCCAGCTGACCAGCCTCGACATCGACATCATGACAGAGGAAGAAGAATCCAAACGTCGTCAGGCCGAATTTGAAGTGCGCACCAAGCTCTTTATCGACAGCTTGGATCTGGACGAATTCTTTGCACAGCTCTTGGTGTCTGAAGGATTTACCAGCCTTGAAGAGGTGGCCTATGTGGAGCTTGATGAGCTTTTGGTCATCGACGGGGTGGATGAAGCCACGGCAGGTGAGCTGCAAGCACGTGCGCGTGATGTGATTGAAGCTGAAAACACCCGTGCAATGGCCCGCGCTCGTGAGTTGGGTGTCGAAGATAGCCTGGTGAATTTCGAAGGCTTAACGCCACAAATGATTGAAGCTTTGGCTGATGATGGCGTGAAAACCTTGGAAGATTTCGCCACATGTGCCGATTGGGAATTGGCCGGTGGTTGGACCACTGTGGAGGGTGAGCGGGTCAAAGATGACGGCGTGCTTGAAAAATTCGATGTGGATTTGGCAGAAGCGCAAAATATGGTGATGACGGCTCGGATCATGCTGGGCTGGGTGGACCCTGAAGAATTGCTCGATGAAGAGGCGGAAGTCTCAGAAGACGATGCGGAACAGGTGAGCTAAATGAGCCACAGCGGCGCCCACATTGCGGAAAATCTGACCGAGCGTAAATGCTTGGTCAGCCAGGAGTCTGGTCCAAAAGCGGGGTTAATCCGCTTTGTGACCAGCCCTGATGGGGTGGTCGTGCCGGATATACTGGAAAAATTGCCCGGTAGGGGGTATTATGTCACTGCCGACCTGCATATTTTGGAAGACGCGGTAAAGCGCAAAGTTTTTGCCCGTGGTGCGAAAACGCAGGTGAGCGTGCCAGACGATCTGATTGCTCAGATTGACCGGCAGCTGGCGCGCCGGGTGGTTGACCTTGTATCAATTGCCCGCAAAGCCGGCAAAGCTGTAACAGGCTTTGAGAAGGTCAAAGGGTGGTTGGCCGAGGGTCAGGCCAAAGTCTTGCTGCAAGCCAGCGATGGATCTGCCCGTGGTAAAGACAAACTATGGACCCCAGAGGGTGGACGATTTTTTGGGTGTTTAACGGCGCAGGAATTGGGTTTGGCATTTGGGCGCGGGCATGCGATACACTGCGCACTCTCCGGTGGCAAACTTAGCGAACGTGTAGTACATGAGGCCGCAAGACTGCGCGGATTACGAGAAGCCACAAAGGTGGCATAGGGCAATGGCCCTCTGAAAAGGACAATAGAGCTTTATGAGCGACGACGGAAAAAAAACACTGGGTTTGATGGGCGGGTCACGTTCGGGAAATGTGAAACAAAGTTTCAGCCACGGCCGGACCAAGAATGTTGTGGTGGAAACCAAGCGTAAACGCGTTGTCGTACCCAAGCCCGGTGCCGCGAAACCTGCCGCTCCTGGAGCTGTGCGGGGCGGCGATCCTGCACGCCGGCCGGCCGGAATTTCTGACGCGGAAATGGAGCGTCGGTTAAAAGCTGTTCAAGCCGCAAAAGCGCGCGAGACAGAAGACGCAGCACGGCGCGCGCAAGAAGATCTCGAGCGGGAGGCTGAACGCAACCGTCGCCGCGAAGAACAGGAAACAAAAGAGCGCGAACTGCGCGAACGCGAAGAGCGGACGCAGGCAAAAGTCGCTGCTGAAGAGCAAAAGAAGCGCGAAGCGGAGGCCGCAGCACTGCTTGCAGCCGCACCGCCACCGACACCCGAAGAGCGGGCTGCCAAAACCGGCGTTGTGCGTAACAAAGTTGCTGAGCCTGTGCGCCGTGAGGAACCTGCGCGTCCAAGCCGCAACAAAGGCCGGGAAGACAATCGTCGCTCTGGCAAGCTGACTGTTAATCAGGCCAGCGCTGGAAATGATGGGCGGCATCGCTCAATGGCGTCGATGAAGCGCAAGCAAGAGCGCGCCCGTCAAAAAGCGATGGGTGGGACTGTTGAGCGTGAAAAGATTATCCGCGACGTGCAAGTGCCGGACGCGATCATGGTGCAAGAGCTGGCCAATCGTATGGCTGAGCGGGTCTCTGATGTTGTGAAATCTTTGATGCAAATGGGCATGATGGTGACACAGAACCAAACCATCGACCAAGATACAGCTGAGTTGATCGTAGAAGAGTTTGGTCACAAAATTGTGCGCGTTTCTGATGCGGATGTTGAGGATGTGATTGACCAAGTGGTTGATAGTCCTGAAGATCTCAAGCCTCGTGCGCCAATCATNACGGTTATGGGCCATGTTGATCACGGGAAAACCTCGCTTTTGGATGCGATCCGTAATGCGCGGGTGGTCTCCGGTGAAGCCGGCGGCATTACCCAGCATATCGGCGCCTATCAGGTTGAGCAGAATGGCGATCTTTTGACCTTCCTCGACACCCCGGGCCACGCGGCCTTTACCTCGATGCGCTCACGCGGTGCGCAGGTCACAGATATTGTTATCTTGGTTGTTGCTGCAGATGATGCGGTGATGCCACAAACAATTGAGGCGATTGCCCACGCAAAGGCGGCCAATGTGCCGATGATTGTGGCCATCAACAAAATTGACCGCCCTGCAGCTGACCCGCAAAAAGTGCGGACCGATTTGTTGCAACATGAGGTGATCGTGGAGCAAATGTCAGGTGAGGTCCAAGACGTGGAAGTCTCTGCGACAACGGGCCAAGGCTTGGATCAATTGCTGGAAGCGATTGCTTTGCAGTCTGAAATTTTGGAGCTGAAAGCCAATCCAAACCGTGCAGCCTCCGGCGCTGTCATTGAAGCGCAGTTGGATGTCGGGCGTGGACCTGTGGCCACTGTTTTGGTACAAAACGGGACTCTGAAACTTGGCGATATTTTCGTGGTTGGCGAACAATGGGGCAAAGTGCGCGCCTTGATCAGCGACTCCGGGGAACGGATCAAGACCGCTGGGCCGTCAACGCCTGTTGAAGTTCTGGGCCTGAACGGCACACCGGAAGCGGGCGATGTTCTAAATGTGGTTGAAACCGAAGCCCAGGCGCGCGAAATTGCAGAATATCGTGCGCAAGCGGCCAAAGATAAACGCGCCGCCCTAGGTGCCGCGACAACTTTGGAACAGCTCATGGCCAATGCGAAGGCCAATGAAGATATCAGCGAGCTGCCAATTCTTCTGAAAGCCGACGTTCAGGGCTCTGCGGAAGCGATCGTGCAGGCCATGGCGAAAATCGGCAATGACGAAGTTCGGGTGCGGGTTTTGCACTCTGGTGTCGGTGCGATCACAGAAACAGATATCGGATTGGCCGAAGCCTCTGGGGCGCCGGTGTTTGGCTTTAACGTGCGGGCAAATACCTCNGCGCGGAACACAGCCAACCAAAAAGGCGTTGAGATTCGNTATTATTCAGTGATTTATGATTTGGTTGATGATGTGAAAGCGGCGGCCTCTGGTCTATTGAGNGCCGAAATTCGCGAAACATTCATTGGTTACGCCAATATCAAAGAAGTGTTCAAAGTNTCGGGCGTTGGCAAAGTGGCTGGTTGCTTGGTNACCGAAGGCGTGGCTCGGCGCTCCGCTGGGGTACGCTTGCTNCGCGATAACGTTGTTATTCATGAAGGCACACTGAAAACACTGAAGCGCTTCAAAGACGAGGTGCCTGAGGTGCAATCGGGCCAAGAATGTGGCATGGCCTTTGAAAATTATGATGATATCAGACCAAATGATGTGATCGAAATTTTTGAGCGCGAAGAAGTCGAACGCAAGCTGACTTAATTTTTTAAACATAAAAAATGGCGCTCCGATCAGGCGCCATTTTTCTTTGCCTTCTATGAAACGGGTTGTCCCACATAGAGTTTTTGCCCGATCTTGATTTGGATTGCCCCTTTGGCGGCTTCGCCTTTGTAAATCCCCTGAGCTAAAATCCGCGATCCCATCATAATCGTTTTCACGATTGATTGATTGTTGGCGCTGTCTTTTTGATCCATTGCACTTTTTCCCAAACCTATTGGGGACAAGTTACATTTAAATTATGTAAAAGTTACTAAGACTATGGATAGAATTAGAGCCAATCGTATAGGATGGGAATCAAAGGTAGATCTGCGGCAGGCATGGGATAAGATCTAAGATCNTGTTTTNGAACCCATTTTAGGGACTGCCCTTCCTGAGGCTGCGGAATACCTTGCCACTTCCGGCAGGCNAAGAGCGGCATTAAAAGGTGAAAATCCTCATAGGCATGGCTGGCAAATGTCAGCGGGGCAAGGCAGCTTTGCCAAGTGTTAATGCCCAATTCTTCTTCTAATTCGCGAATTAAGGCGGCCTCTGGGGTTTCTCCCGCTTCGACCTTGCCGCCGGGAAATTCCCAAAGGCCGGCCATGGATTTTCCTTCGGGNCGCTGTGCCAAAAGCACACGACCATCTGGATCGATTAGGGCAACTGCAGAGACCAGGATCGTTTTCACGAGCGGTAATCCGCNTTAATCTCAATATAGCCATGCGTCAAATCACATGTCCAAACNGTGGTTTGCGCCGTGCCGACACCGAGATCTGTGCGAATAATCAACTCAGCNTGCTGCATATAGCTCGCGCCCGCTTCCTCTGTATAGCTTGGGGCAACCCAGCCATTTTCGGCCACCAGATGCGGTCCAAACCAAATGGAAAGCCGGTCGCGATCTGCCTCGGCGCCGGATTTCCCAACNGCCATGACAATGCGGCCCCAGTTGGGATCTTCACCAGCAATCGCCGTTTTGACCAAGGGAGAGTTNGCGATAGANATCGCCACTTTGCGAGCGTCGGCATCATTTTTGGCACCGGTCACTTCAACCGTGACAAATTTTGTTGCGCCNTCGCCGTCTTTGACCACTTGATGGGCCAGGTCAAGCATGACCTNTTTCAANGCTTCTGCGAAATCACGGCTNTCCGTTACATCTACACCTGATGCTCCTGTTGNAGCACAGATGAGCGCGTCAGAGGTTGAGGTGTCGCTNTCGACGGTGATGCAATTGAAGGTTTGATCGGTCAAATCCCCGAGCAGAGCTTGCAGATCTGGCTGTGAAATTTTTGCATCTGTGAAGATATAGACCAACATAGTCGCCATATCCGGGGCGATCATGCCGGAGCCTTTGGCAAAGCCGCTGATGGTCACGGGCTGTCCATCTATTTCCAGTAGTTTTGACGCTCCTTTGGGAAAGGTGTCGGTCGTCATGATGGCCCGTGCGGCCTCTTCCTGCGCCGCGGGGTTTAGGGAGGCTGTCAGTTGGTCGAGGCAATCTGTGATTCTTTGATCTGGTAAGACCTCACCAATCACCCCGGTTGAGGAGGTGAAAACCGCTTCAGCGGGGATATTGAGCCGGGCGGCGACAGAGGCACAGATACGGCCGACCGAGGCCTTTCCCGCAGCGCCTGTGAAGGCGTTTGCATTGCCGGAATTGACAAGTATTGTCGCACCTTTTGACATATCACCGCCAATTTTATCCTGACAATCCAAGACACTGGCCGAGCGGGTGGCGGAGCGGGTGAAGACGCCTGCGATGGCCGCTCCAGGCGCAATGGCGGCCAGCATGACGTCGGTCCGTCCGGGGTATTTCACCCCAGCGGCTGCCGTGGCGAAGCGCACCCCGTCAATGGCGGGCAGATTTGGAAAATTTGCGGGGGCCAGAGGGGATATCTGTGTCATGATGTTATTGATCCAAGGTTGATAGCACGGATGGATCAATGCCATCGCTCAGCAGGGTGACATCCGCCTCATCCATTAAGGCGCGCAAATGTGCTTCGACAGCTGCATTTTGCAGCTCAACTTCCAGCTCGCCCCGAACCTCTTCAAAACTGGGGGGTGCCATTACCCTGCGGTCTCTTAACAAGATGAGATGATAGCCAAATTGGGTTTGCACTGGGCCGGTATAGGTGCCTGGCTCCATGTTGAGAACTGCATCTTCAAAGGGTTTCACCATTTGACCTTTACCAAACCAGCCCAAATCACCACCGCGCGGGCCGGAGGGGCCAGTTGAATGTTCCTGGGCGAGTGTTGCAAAATCTGCGCCCTCATCCAAAAGCTTCAAAAGCTCACGTGCTTTGTCCTCGGTTTCGAGCAAAATATGTGAGGCTTGATATTCTGCTTCGCCGCCACCGGCAGGGAATTTGGCCTCATAGGCAGATTGCAGCGCCGCGTCACTGAGCGCGCCTGCGCGAATGTCCTCAATGACATTTGTAGACAGCAGGTTGCGCTCTTGATTTTCCATCGCTGTGGGCAGCCAGCTTGGCGGGGTTTCTACGGAGCTGGCCAAGAGTTGTTGCTGAACCAATTGTTCGATTATTCCATTGAACAATACGCTGTCTTCAAGGTTTCTGTATTGCTCTGGAAGCTGCCGTTTGATGTCAAGCACATGGGCGAGCGTCAGTTCTGTGCCGTTTACGGTGGCAACCACGGTGGTCAAATTAGCTTCTTGAGCCGCCAAGGGTGTGGATAAGAACAAAGTGAAGGCTATGTTGCGGAAGATTGTGGATGATTTTGCCATTGTTTTATCCTTTGATGCGCACGGACTGGCCCGCGCCGTTGACACTGTAATGCGGGACCCATACATCGNTTGGGTGGCCCGGAGGGGGCCGGCTCAACTCTGCACATGCCTTTGGCTTTTCATAAGCTGCGGTGGCGCGGTGGGCAAGCAAATCCCTCATTTGATTTAAATAACCATGCGGAGCGAATATGCTGGGTCTAGGAACACTTGCTAAAAAAGTTTTTGGTACACCAAATGATCGCAAGGTCAAAGCGACCCGGCCGTTGATCGAGAAAATCAACGCGCTTGAACCTGAGTTTGAGGCTCTGAGCGATGAGGGCCTGGTGGCCAAGACGGCTGAACTGCGAGATCGCGCCACATCTGGGGAGGATTTAAACAGCCTTCTGCCAGAGGCTTTTGCCAATTGTCGCGAGGCCGCCAAGCGCGCCTTGGGTCTGCGTGCCTTTGATGTGCAGCTGATGGGTGGCATATTCTTGCATGATGGCAATATCGCAGAAATGAAAACCGGTGAGGGTAAAACCTTGGTGGCGACCTTTCCGGCCTATCTTAATGCTTTGACCGGCAAGGGTGTGCATATTGTAACAGTCAATGACTATTTGGCGCGGCGCGATGCGGATTGGATGTCGAAAGTCTATGGGGCTTTGGGCCTGACCACTGGGGTGGTTTACCCTCAGCAACCCGATGATGAAAAAGCCGCAGCCTATGCCTGTGATGTCACATATGCGACGAATAACGAGCTTGGGTTTGATTATTTGCGCGACAATATGAAGGCCGAGTTGAGCCAAATGCATCAACGATTCCACAATTTCGCGATTGTGGATGAGGTGGATTCCATTTTGATTGATGAGGCGCGCACCCCGCTGATTATTTCTGGCCCATCGCAAGATCGCTCGGAGCTGTACAAGACCATTGATCAGCTGATTCCAGATGTTCTGGAGGCCCATTATACGTTAGATGAAAAGACCAAAAATGTGACCTTCACCGATGAAGGCAACGAATGGTTGGAAGAGGTGCTGAGTGGCAAGGGCATTCTGCCGGAGGGTCAATCGCTCTATGATCCAGAAAGCACGACCATTGTGCACCACGTCAACCAAGGTCTGCGGGCGCATAAGCTCTTCACCCGGGATAAAGACTATATCGTGCGGGATGGCGAAGTGGTGTTGATCGACGAATTTACGGGCCGGATGATGGCTGGTCGGCGCCTCTCTGATGGGTTGCATCAGGCCATTGAAGCTAAGGAAGGCTGCACCATTCAGGCCGAAAATGTCACTTTGGCTTCGGTCACCTTTCAAAATTATTTCCGCCTATACGATAAATTGGGCGGCATGACGGGCACAGCCTTGACCGAGGCTGATGAATTTCATGAAATTTATGGCTTGGGTGTTGTGGAAGTGCCCACCAATCGCGTGGTTGCGCGGATGGATGAGGATGATCAAGTTTATCGGACCGCCGGTGAAAAATACAACGCTGTCGTTGACGCCATCAAAGTGGCTCATGAGAAAAAGCAACCTGTTTTGGTCGGCACAACCTCAATTGAGAAGTCAGAGTTTCTGTCAGAATTGTTGACCGCTGCTGGCATCACGCACAATGTTTTGAACGCGCGCCAGCATGAGCAAGAGGCCAAAATCGTTGCCGATGCAGGTAAGCTGGGTGCAGTGACGATTGCGACCAATATGGCCGGGCGGGGTACGGACATCAAATTGGGCGGCAATGTTGAATTCTCCATTATGGAGGCCATTGCGGCGGACCCTGAGGCGAACCCAGATGATATTCGCAGCCGGATCGAAGAAGAACACGCCAGCGATGAGCAGGCGGTCAAAGATGCTGGCGGGCTTTATGTTTTGGCCACCGAACGGCACGAGTCGCGCCGCATTGATAACCAATTGCGTGGTCGATCTGGCCGGCAAGGGGATCCTGGTCGCAGCTCCTTTTTCCTGTCTTTGGATGATGATTTGATGCGGATTTTCGGCTCGGAGCGTTTGGAAAAAGTGCTCAACACTTTGGGCATGAAAGAGGGTGAGGCGATTGTGCATCCTTGGGTCAATAAATCCCTAGAGCGCGCGCAGGCCAAAGTGGAAGGTCGCAACTTTGACATCCGCAAACAGCTTTTGAAATTCGATGATGTGATGAATGATCAGCGGAAAGTGATTTTCGGCCAACGTCGCGAGATCATGGAAGCCGATGATTTGGCAGAAATCACACAGGATATGCGCCATCAGGTGATTGATGACTTGGTGACGCAATTTATGCCGCCGAAATCCTATGCCGATCAATGGGATGTGGAGGGCCTACAAGCAGCCCTTGCAGAGAACTTAGGGCTTGATGCGCCAGTGGTGGACTGGGCGGCGGAAGAGGGTGTCGATGATGACACGATCCGCGAAAAGCTCGAAGATCTTAGTGATGATTTCATGGCCCGCAAGGCGGTCGAGTTTGGACCTGAAAATATGCGGATGATTGAAAAGCAAATTTTGCTAGAAACCATTGATAGCAAATGGCGAGAGCATTTGCTGACTCTGGAGCATCTGCGCTCTGTGGTTGGGTTTCGCAGCTATGCGCAACGTGATCCGCTCAATGAGTATAAATCTGAAGCCTTCCAATTGTTTCAGAATTTGCTCGATGGATTGCGCGAGCGGGTGACCCAGCTTTTGGCACATGTGCGTATGCGCACGGCCGAAGAGCAAAAGGCGATTATGGAAGAAATGGCCCGGCAACAAGCGGCCCTTGCAGCTGCGGCGCAATCAGTGGATGACACCCCGTCAGAACCTGGTGCTTTCAACGAAAATGATCGCGCCACCTGGGGCAATCCTGGCCGGAACGAGGCCTGCCCGTGCGGGTCTGGTAAGAAATTCAAACATTGCCATGGGCGTATATAGATCTGCTCAAGAAAAGCTGCCACCGCAGACAATGCAAGATGCCGAGACAAAGGCGCCAGATTTTACATCCCAAAGCCCATAGCGCCTCTTGAGCTCACAGCAAATTTAGTGTCCTAATGTGTCTAAATGAAGCTGGGAAGACACAAACTGGAGGCGACTGTGGTTAATAAATTGATTTTTAACAAGATAGAATATCCACGCTCTGATAAATCGTCTTGATTAAAACATTCATTTACATGTGAAAAATCAGACTGATGTCAACGCATACTGAGCATTACCATTTTCTGGATTTAGTTCGCACTATTGGTATTTTGCAAGTTGTCCTATTTCATGTTGTATTTGGTGTCTTCAG
>JGI26273J51734_10000499_pt1 | contig 20885 bp, 15 predicted proteins | sample SaaInlV_125m_DNA_FD_51734 | JGI IMG/M metagenome (IMG submission 51734) | reverse complement strand
CGCCGCGCCTCGACGCGAACGCGCTCGCGACGCTCGCGCGGTGCGCTCGTTCGCGCGCGCGACGCGTCAAGGCGCGATTCGACGCGCGATTCGCGGTCGACGAGCGGGACGTCGACGGCGTCGTGCGCGAGGTGTTTCCGGGACCGTTGCTCGCGTGGCCGCCCAAGGAGGGCGTGGACGTCGAGCGCGCGCGCGCGGAAGTGAGGCGGGGGGAAGTCGACGCGCGCGCGGCGCTGGAGGCGTGGACGCGACGGACGGGAGGGCGCGCGTAGGGACGGGACGGAACCGTCGCGGGACGAGCGCGACTGGTAGCGAGACATTTTAATTAAAATCCATGTACAGCGATAGCGATGATAGAAGAGAGTGCGAGAGTGCAATTTTTAGAGAATGTTACGTCGTCGGCACAGACGGTAGAGCCAGGCGGACATGCCGATGCACGAACTGATCAACAGCGCGGTGCACAGGTAAAACGCCTTGACGCTCGATTCGAACGTCGATGTCAAGTTCATACCGAAAATACCAGTCACGACGGCGCCGATCGCGGCGGCAAAGCTCGCGATGGAGAGCATGAGCTCGATTTTGCTCACCTCGAGACGTCGAGCCGATAGCGTGACGGAGATGGACTCGTCGAGATCTCTCGTGTTTTCGAGCAACGCCTCGGTGGCTCCGTGCACCGCTTCCGTTTGCTGCACGTAATACTCGAGCAAGTTTTCGACTTCCTCCTGTTCTTCCGCCTTGGCCTCGCCCGTGGCTTTGGAAGAAAGCGTCATGCGCTCGATGTCATCTTCGTCGTCTAAAGTTTCCAGCAACTCGTCTCGAACCGCGGACGCGCGCGATTCGAGCTGCACGAGCGCCTGCTTCATGAAGCGCATCTCGTCAAACGTAGTCTTCTCGATCCCGGTTTGAAGCTTGCGCTCGAGCGCGCGGTACCTTCGCGCGCAGTGTTCGAGTCTATTTTCGAGTTGCGCGCACGTCTCTTGCAGCGCAGCCTCGACCATCGTGAGCTCGAAGGGCAAAACCTCCATGCCGTCGCTGCTGGACTGCGTCGACGCGTTGTTCTGTCTTTGCGTCCACGCCTCGAGAAAGTTCATCGACATCATCGTGTCCGGTTCCAACAACAGCGCGTGATCGGCGCAGATGATGATACGCACACCCAAATTCACCAACACCGAATCCTCGCGAACGATCACCGCGGGCGTATTCGTCGTCTGCCCGAGCGTCGGGTCGATGCGTCTCAAATCGCGCGGCGACAAATCCGTGTCCCTCAACAGTTGCCTGCGCGTCATGATTTGCTTGTACGGCACGCGCTGTCCCGCGGCATCGATGCGATACACCGCATAGGGCTTCGATAAATAATGCCCCGCGTGTCGTTCGTGCCTCGATGACCCCTCTCGCACGCGTTGCGCGCCCTCCGCCGCGTCCCCGACCCCATTCGCCCCGTTCGCGTTCGACTGAATCTTCTTATCCTCCTCGAACAACCACGCCGAAACGTCCTGCGACATCGCCGGATTACTTTCAACATTTTTTTCGCTCTCACTCCTCGACGCTTCGGAATCGCTCACCGCGTTCGACCGCGCGTTTCGTCCCCGCGCGCGTCGTCTCGCCAACGTCAGCGCCAACGCCGGCGCGCGCGCGAGCGCCCCCCCCATCGTCCCCCATCGCGCGATTTCCTCCCTCCCGCGCGTCGACGACGTCGAGCACGCGTCCACGCCTCCATCCGCGCCGCCATCTCTCACCGCGCGCGTCTCTCTCGCGCGCGCACCGCTCGCGCGTTTCAGCGCGTCGCGCGATTCGCGCGCGGCGATTCCGCGTGCGTCNCCCTCTCGCGTCTTCGCGCGTCGATTCGCGCGCGCTCGCGCGACGCATCGCGCGCGCGTCCGCGTCACTCGCGCTGAAACGCGCGCGCTCGCGCGCGTCGTCGTCGTCGTCGTCGCCATCGTGTGCGGGCGCGCGCGCGCGTCGCGCGATTCGGCGCGTCGTCGGCAGCCNTCTTTTTATACGACGCGCGCGTCGCATAGAAACGACTTTTGAGACTATATAGAAGCACTCGGACCGATGAAACCATCACGAGAGTGTTTGCGTGTTGATTCGCAACACGCGCGCGAATTCAAACGCGACAGCCGCGCGTCGGCGCGCGTCACGTCGGCGCGCGCGCGAATCGCGAGCGATGGAGGCGGCGATGGCGAAACTGGAGACGGCGAAGACGGCGCTGCGCGGCGCGAGCGGGCCGGACGACGGCGATCGCGCGATCGAACTCGCGGGCGAGGCGCTGGAAAAGTTTATGGAGATCGCGAACGACGCGGACGCGGACGAGGCGAGCGTGCGACGGGAGACGGCGCGCGCGCACTTTGTGTACGGAGAGGCGCTGTTTCGAGGCGCGCAGGCGCAAAACACGGTGTTCGGGGAACAGGTGCGGGCGAACGCGGAGGCGAGCGGGACGAGGCTGGAGGACGCGCCCGAGGACGAAGACGTGGGCGAGGAAGACGAGGAAGAAGGAGCGGGCGCGACGGAGGGCGAGAAGAACGGTAAGGAAGCCGCGGATGACGAGGACGAGGGCGAGGAGGATGAGGAAGAGTCTGATATGGAGTTGGCGTGGAAGATGTTGGAGACGGCGCGCGTGATGTTTGAAGAGGACGCGAACGCGGCGTTGGAATTGGCGGATGTTTTAGAGACGATCGGGGAGTTGAACATGGAGCAGTCGCAATTTGATACGGCGTTGTCGGATTACAAGTCGGCGTTGAAGCTCTTGGAAGAAAACTTGGAAGCGACGGATAGGCGTTTGGCGAGCGCGCTGTATTCGATTTCCATCGCTAATCAAATGATGGAGGCGAATGACGACGCGCTCGCGGCGAACACGCGCGCGATCGAAATCTGTGACGCGCGAATCGCGGAGCTCAAAGCTGGGACGGCGCGCGTGAGCAAGGGTGCGCGCGAGAACGCGGATGAAGTCGTCTCGCCCGAGGCTGCCATCGCCGAGTTGGAGCAAATAATGGGCGTGGCGTCCGATTTGAAGGAGCGCCAACTCGAGCTGAAAGAGCTCGTCAGTGCGGACAACTCCACGCGCGAAGCTCTCCGCCAGGCGTTCAAGGCGATCGGCGGTGCAGCGCCCCCGGGTGCGTCGGAGCCGGAGGAGAGCGCCGGTTTCGCCGCTCCGACGCTTACGTCGAGCGTTCCCGTGCAAGCGGCGCCTGTTCGCCGCGTATTACCCGCGCCTGTTCGCCGCGTCGAGGTCGCACCGCTTCAAGAAGCGCCGGCGAAGCGCGTGGAGCCGCAGCAAACGTCCGCGCCCGCTGCCGCTCCAGAGGCGAAGAAGATGAAACCGACGCCCGTGGACAAAGCCGCGTTGATTGGTGCGACTGCTCCCAAGGACGCCGAACCAAACGGATGCCCGCAGCAGTAGTGCAGTAGTTGATCGAGTTCGCTACTAGTGTAATCGTCATGAATTAAAACAACCATGCTGTTAGCACCTACTGTGCCCTAAGCTATCTGAAGAATATAGTCGTCATCGCAAAGACGGCGATGCCCACGGCGACGCTCGTCGCCATCGTCGCGTTTGTCACGCTATTAGCACCTACTGTGCCGAGCAAACTGGTGTTTCGGATTTGCTTGATATCTAACGTCGCGACGAGCGGAAAGTGATCGCTCACGCTTGAAGTGACGAGGTCGTGGCGAATCGCCGCGCTGACGACTTCGATGTCCGCTCGAGACGTCAAAATGTAGTCTAATTTTGCCTTAGACGACCCGCTTTGCCACGTGTACCGACTGACTTGCGCGATTCGCCCACCAACCTCCTCTAACTCGTCCACGCCGTCGTCGTTGAAATCGCGCAATCGTTTCAGCACCTTGCTCGTCGGCGAGTTGTTTCCCGCGTCGACGTGGCGATCGGAATAATCGTTCAAATCCCCGGCGACGATGACGGCGTCTCCGGCGTCGTATCGCGCTTTCGCGATCGCCCGCAACACCTCAACCTGCGCTTCTCGCTGCGCACAGCTACTCGGCTGCGTCGGATTAGCTTTCAAGTGCGCCCCGATGACGCTGACGTATCGACCGCTCACGGATATCCGCGTCCAAAAATGTTTCGACACGCCGCTCTCCTTACTTCCCGAGTACGCGCACGACGACTGCGACGCGTCCCAGGTCGCTCGATTTTCCGTCCGCACAAGATTTGAGCTGAAATCGATTTTGGTCAGCATTCCAACCTCCTGCTGCGTCGCGCTATCCGTTCCGTCGACCATCCCGCGCGCGTACGCGGGCGAAGCGTTCGCCGCGCGCGCCAGCGTCTCGCACGTCTCATTCTCCACGATCACCACGCAATCCGCGTCGACCGCCTGCACGACCGCGCGCACGGCGTCCGCGTGCGCCGACGCCGCGGCCGCGTCCCCGTTCGCGTACGGCGACGCCGCCACGTCGTTCACGCCGTCGAACAACCACTTCGCGTTCCAAGTCGCAAACGTCAAAGTCGTCGCGCTCGGCGACGCGCGACGATCGCTCGCGACGATCGGCGCGGCGTGACACGTCGTGGCGCTCGCGAACGATGTCTGGACGAGCGCGACGAGCGCGACGAGCGCGACGCGCGCCGCGCGGCGCGACATTCGTCACGTTTTGAGGTTTACTTAACGACCGACCTCACATTCAAGCGCGGTGGTGCGCCGTCCATCGCCGCGTCCAAGCGAGGCGCGCGTAGGAGAGAGCTAGACGTCGCACTCGTTCGCGCGCGCCGCTCGAATCACCGCGAAAGACGACGCGCGCGCGGCGCGAGGGGAGGGATGGCGATGGAAATCGCACTGCCGCTCACGAACGAATGGGTGCGGAAACTCGCGACGGCGATGGAAGCGAACACGCACTGCAGCGTGCCGCGAAGGATATCTAAAATTCTATCCGCCACCGAGGTTGAAAAGCTGTTCACCGCGGTCGCGCGAGTGCTGAAACGGGAGAAAACTTTGGTGCGCGTGAGGGGCGACGGCGACGACGATTTTGACGAAGTCGTCGTGGTGGGCGATACCCACGGACAGTATCACGACGTCTTGAAACTTTTCGAGCTCGCGGGCGAGCCCGAAAAGAAGAAAATGTTCGTGTTTAATGGTGATTTCGTCGATCGCGGGGCCTGGGGAGTGGAAGTGTTGTTGTTGTTGTTGGCGCGCAAGGCGCTCGCGCCGGAGCGCGTAATTTTACTCAGAGGGAACCACGAGACGGAATTTTGCACGGAGTGCTACGGATTTGAGCGTGAGTTAAGCGTCAAATACGGGAAAACCGCAGGACGGCGGTTGTATCCAATGTTTTTAGAGTTGTGCGCGGCGTTGCCGTTAGCTTGCAAGGTGGGGGACGCCACGTTGATTTTACACGGCGGATTGTTTCGAAGCGCGTCGTTGTCGAAGAGGGAGGCGGCGACGAACCCGAAATTAGGGACATTGGCAGAATTAGAGAAGGCATCAAAAGGCGGCGCGGATCCAATCGGTGAAGGCCGCTCAATGATTGCGGGAGACGTATTGTGGAGCGACCCCATTCCTGAAGATGGTTTGCACCACAACGAAAACCGGGGCATCGGCATTCAATTCGGGCCAGCGCAAACACTCGAATTCTTGCGCAACGAAAATTTAAAGCTAATTATTCGTTCACACGAAGGTCCGGATGCGAGACATGATCGACCGGAGATGCCGAGCATCATGAGCGGTTTTTGCGTCGATCACGACTTTGGCGAAGACGGGAAATTGTGCACGCTGTTCAGCGCGCCCAACTACCCGCAGTTTATCGAAGTCGATGACTTGCGCCACAACAACCTCGCATCGTTCGTCACGCTGAGCCGCGCGACGAACTTTTGCGATCCAGTGCCGACGTCGTTCGATGCCGTGCCTCGACCGCCGAGTCAGTGTTATTACGAGTTAGATTTAAATGGAAGCGATGCGGAGGGGCCCGAGAGCGACATTCGTCCCCACGAGCCTCTGCACATCGACGTCGGCGAGGGCGACGAGGGCGCAAGATGGAAAGAGGATGAACTCTCGCACAAGCTCACCTTAGATCACGACCAAACGTGATGTCAAATAATACTCTTTAGTTCCACCAACCACACTTCGTCTCGCGCGTGGTCGCATACATGCCGCGCGCCGCCGCCGCGACGTCCGAGCACGCAAAACGTCATCGCGTCGACGGTAACGCGCAGTCGTCGTCGGCGTCTCCGGACAACGACGAAGAGCTGGAAACTTTGGTGTGGAAGGTGTACCGGGCGCACCGCGATAAAGCGGCGAAATCGACGTCGCTGCGCGGCGAGGACGTCGTAGACGGCGGCGAGGGGATACGCACTAGCGCTGTGTCCGTTGTCGAGCGAGCGTTGCGCGCGCCAGTGGACGCGTTGACGAATTTGTGAGGGACTGGGTGCTCGTGGAGAGCCGAACCAGGCGGCGAGGCGCGCGATGTCAACGGTTTCCCGTCCACACACGCAGCAGCGAAAGGTTTCGCGACGGCGACGGGTGATTCGACGGTTCGCCGCGCTGATCGCGGTTGCGTTCGTGTCGGCTACGGTGTTTGAGGGGGTGGTATTGTGGACGCATAAAGCGTTCGCGGCGCCTTGGACGTCTGCGGTGGCGTTCGCGGAGGAGTGGGCGGACATGCCGTTGAAGTGCCAACGACGGTTAGCGGGATCGTTGCCGAGTAGAGTAGACATGCCCACGCGGTCACGCTCGAGAACGTACGTTGAGATGGGCCGAACGGCGCGTGAACGCGGAATCGAGGTGTTTGGCGCGAGAGACGGGAGGAGCGCGGCGACGCAAGGTTTGAGGCTCGACGATATGTTTAAGATCGGCGTAGATGGAAAGATTTCCCCCAACCTAATGGTTCTCGAGGTACCGGTGCGTGCGATCGTGATTCCGTTTCCCGTGGGTGCCGTCAGTCAAATCCTACACCAAGGCACGGTGAAGCATCTGCGAAGGTTCGGCTTCGTGGATGAAACCAATGTGTACTTGCAGAACCCGGAAATGTTCCATTTCAGCGTATTTCACGCGTCGCATCATCTAGAAGAACACGCGGTGAGTGAGGTGGGCTTCCGGGAAGAGGTAAGTGCGATCAGGTCCGTGACGCGCAAGTTTTGTCCGATTCGCGCCGTGCTGGAGCGCGTGACAGTGACTAGCGGAGGCGTCGTCGTCGCCGGTTGGAACGTTGAACGCACGTCGTTGGGCGAACCGAGCGACTTACGCGCGAAACTTCGCGAAGTGCTACCACGAGCACCGACGAAGCAGCTCGTCAGCGACGCTTTCATTCTTCACACCACCCTCGCGCGTTTGGTGCGACCACCTGACGGCACTGTCGCTGAGACGCTTGCCGACGCCATGTCGCGCGATTTGACGGACGAGTTCTGCGGTTTAGAGCTCACCCTCGACCGAGCGTGGTTCGTGAGCGAGCATCATAAGCTCGCCTTAGCGTTGAAAGGAGCCGTCGATAAGTTAGACATGCCGTTCGATTGTCATAGCAGTGGTTAGTACTTTTAGAAAACAAAAGACATCTTTGATTAAAAGTCTTCTCTACAGTCCTTGTCCCGTTATCATCAAAGCCATCCCTTGTAACTGCGTCAATGCTTCGTGTAGTCGCAGTTGCGCTTTGATTTTCAACTGGATTCTACGCAATGCGTTGTCCACAGCCGAACTCGCGCCGACGTCGCCACCGTACAAGTCGACGATTCGGTTCGCAATGTTCACCATCTGCGCCGTGTGGCACGGCTTGGAGATATTTTTCTCTATATACTCCAAAATCGGAAGCAGCGACTGGTCGTCGCGGTTGGCGAGTGCCTTCTGAAGCCCCCCTCTTCGACCGACTTCTTCTATGACTGCGGCGACAACTTCCGCCCTACCCACGTGCAACGCCGCGTCCAGGGCGTCTCCGTATCTAAATTGTTTCAACATTCGATCGTGCGCGGCCAAGTGCACACGTCGTCGACGAAGCACTCGCGTGGCGTCTGCCGCCGCTTTAGAGTTTTGACCTCGAATAAAGTACCGCCAATGACTCGCATCCAGTCGTCGAGGTTTCTTCACCGTGAAGCCCTTCTTTTTACTTCGAACGCCTTGATACCCCGAAGGGTCGTCACTGTTACGAGGTTTCGTTCGTCTGCGAACGCTCAATACTTTATTGGCTAGTCCAGTGGCAAGGCAGTTCGCGTCTGGCGAGAGCGAGCACGTCAGCACGGGTCCAGGGTACTTGATCGAGTGCGTCACGGTGAAAGTGTCGAGTTCGTGAATCTTGACGAAGCCGTCCAAGGAGCCGGTGATCATGCGAGGCGCGTTTGATTCGAGCGCGCTTTCGCTACCGATCTCATATCCAGATGCGAACGATGGCGGGCCCGCGTCCGGGTGCACGTGCACGGTGGTGATGGTCTTCTGGTGACTGCGCAACCGACGAAGCAACCGGCCGCCGCCGATGGCGTCCCACACGCACACGTCCTCGCCACCGACGGAGACGAGCAAGTTTCCGTTGGGATACCACGCGACATCTTCCACGGGCGAACCATGATCGAGCGTCATCACCGCCTCGCGTCCTTGTCTAGCGTCCCAAATTTTCACCGTGTGGTCGTACGACCCGCTCGCCCACATCTCTTGCGAAACCGTACTCCGCTCGAGCGCTCGAACGTAATCCGTGTGCCCATCGTGCCTTCGCACGCAATTCCCAGTGGAAATATCCCATATTCGCACCGTCGCGTCGTCGCTCGCCGACCCTAAGTGCAGCTTATCCGCGCTCCATCGCACCGCGCGAACCGCCGCGGAGTGCGTCGTAAACTTTCTCAAAACCGCTCGCGACCCGCAATCAAACAACTGCACCACCCCAGCCTGTCCTCCGACCGCCAGCGCCTTCCCATCGTCTCTCAGCACACCACTGTACGCCACGTCCTTAAATCGCGCGAACGTCCTCAATTTTCTCGCTCCGCTCGGCGCGTACAGCGTCACCCTCGCCCCGCTCGTCGCCGCCAACGCGCCGCGTTCGCCCCCCGACGACCCCGCGCCTCCGTACGACACGCTCGTCACCGCGTTCACCTGTTCGCTCAGCGCGGTGGATTTGTATTCTCGCCAGTACCTTCCCTCGCCCGTCTCTCGCTTCGCTCGCGCGGCGTAGCGTTTGATTGGAAGTTTTCGGTACTCGCCCAAACCGGCGGCGAAGAATCCTCCCGCGTCGCCGCGCGCGTTGTGCTCGCGCGCGTCCATGTTCGCGCCTCGCGATCGATCGCGCGCCTTCGCGTCGACGCTCGCGCGCGCGCACCGTCGCGAGGTCGCGCTCGACGCTCGCGCGCGCGCGTCGCTCTCTGGGGCGGCGGCGGCGGCGCCAGTCCGCGACGCATCGCGCATGCGCATCGCGCGCGTCGCTCACCGCGCGCTTCGTCTCGCCCGCGGACGCGCGATTCGGCGCGAGCGCGACTCGCCGGTCGCGCGCGCGCGATCGCGCGCGATGGCGTCGACGGGCGACGTGTCGACGGTGACGGAGACATTCTTCTTGGACGATTTCGCGGTGCGACAGTGGGACGACGAGCGATACAGCGGCACGCGGATCGCGCACGACAAGGCGGACTTCGTGCGAAAGATTCAAGAGGCGCACGAGAGCGGGAAGTCGCCGTTGGTGGATGGGTACGCGCCGTTTTGCAAACACGTGTTTGTGGAAAATTTCGTCGGCGCCAAGGTCGGCAACGTGGAGATTACGAAATCGAACGAACACCTGTTGAAGAGCGGATACAGCGCTCGATCTGAGGCGGAATTAGCGGTTCTCACGCGATGGTTTCAAGCGTCGGACGTGGAAGCGCCGGAGGCGACGCATTTGGATGTGATTTTGTACTCGCGCGAGCAGTTGGAGCTCGAACGCGCGGCGGTGCCGAGTAAGAGCGAGCGACCGCCGTTGCCGAACGCGCCGTGGGGGATCATCAGCGTCAAGGCGCAGAGCGAGGATTACGAAACGCCCATGCAACCGATCACGATGATGCGGAACGCTTTAGGTCGCGAGCAAGGCGGTTCGGGGGTGCCGCTCGAGAAGGATAAGTACGACGCCTCCGTGGCGTACTGGGCGAATCACGCCCCGATCGTCGCCTCCGAGGACGGCGCCGCGGGGGACTGAATCGAGTCATCGGGCGACGTGCGCGCGCTGTGTACATCAATCAATATCAATCGAAAAATTTAAAGACTTTACAATCGCCTACGACTTTCCGAGCGAGCCTCTCGCTCGCCGCGATCACTTTAACAACTCCAACACCGCATCGCGCTTGTCCGGGTTCGCCTTCCCCGCGAGATCCGCCACGGAGTTACCATCTAAATCAACCGCGTTCTTATCCGCACCCGCGGCTAAGATTTCTTCAATCTTTGGCGTATCGCCCTCGGCGCTCGCAAACAACAGGATGATATCCACCGGATGCAAACCGCTTTCGATGAGGGCGTTCATTCGGTCGTACGTCCCCTCCACCGCGAGGCATCCCATGTAGTTGAAGTAATGTTCGACGTCATCCTTGTCGTAATCGTCCCGTCCTTGGCTTCCGACGATGCCAGCGGCGGTGGAATCTTGACGAAAGCGATTGAAAAAGGCGGTGCACTTGGCGCCGTTGGATGGCGCGCGCAAACGCAGGGCGTCGCGGCGTTTGCCCTGCGCGCCGGCGAAAGACGTGCGNAGGACAACTTGTGCGCGCGCAGAAGCGATCATGGCGCGCGGTCGACGCGAGGTGAAGTGACGCGCCGCGGTGGATGTGTTATCCACTTCCACGTCGCGGCGAGGGACAAACCCGAGAGCGAGGCGCCGGATTTGGATGACAGACAGCTAGCGCGCGGCGATGGACGCGATGAACGCCGCGAATGCGGATTCTTCGAGCTTTGGGAGAGCGTAATACGCGGCGCCGAGCGCGTCGGCGATGTCGAGACAGAAATGCTCGCTGACGAAGGCGGAATCCGTGTCGACGACGAGCGTCTTGAGGAAGCCGAGCCGACGCGTGGCGATGGAAACTTCTAGAACCTCGTCGCGGAGGGCTTTACGAGTTAACGCGGGCTCCATGGATCGCCAACGCGGGTCTTCGGACCATCGCAGGCTGCGCGTCGGGCGTCCGTCGCTCAAGATCACTTCGCGGACGGAGCCGACGCTAGACTTCAATTTGGATGTGCGCGCGTTCAGAGCGCAGCGAGCGGCGACAGAGAGCCCGTGGGCGAGAGGGGTACCGCCGCCGCACGGCATCACGGCGAGCCGTCGGCTCACGAGCACGGTCGATCTCGTGGGTGGCAGGAGCACGACGGCGGCGTCGTGCGAGAATTCGACGAGCGCCACGAGATCGCGCTTCGTGTACGAAACCTCCAGAAGCTTGAACACTGCGGCTTTCGCGACGGACATACGATTGATCGCCATCGAGCCGCTGGCATCGACGACGAATATCGTGAGCGATGCGCTTCGTCGACTGAGCTTCTTTAGCCTCACGTCGTCCTTCGTGATGAACACGCGTCTCGGTGAGACTTCGCCCGGTTTCAGGCGCCGTTGCCGACGAACGATTTGGTACGGCGCCGCCGCTCGAAGCGTGGCGTCGACGGCGATTTTGCCTCTGATTTGTCCGCTCTTCGGGAAAATTGGTTTCACGTACCTGCCTCGCATTAAATCGAACACCTTTTCGCGCTTGGTCCGTCCGCTCACGGAGCCTCGTGATTTCTTCTCCGCGAAGCTTCTCAACATTGCCTTTTCAAACGCGTTGAGCAGTGAATTGACATCAAGACCACTTTCATCGGCTCTTTGGACTTCTGGCTCGATCTCTTCCACTTGATCTTCCTCCTCTTCCTCCTCTTGCTCTTCGTCTTCCTGATCTTGTTGTTCTTCTGCTTCGCGCTCGTACTGCGTCGCCGGCGGCGGCGTCAACGCATCGTCTGGTGGTTCACGAGTCGCACGTGGAAGTATGCTCAAAGAAATCGCCATATTCACATCTTGATCGTTCACCTCGTACGAATGCCGAAGCGCGGCCGAGGCGCGTGCGACTTTCACGGCGAAGAGCTCCGCTCGATGACCTTGGCATGCGCAGTCCACGGCCATTTTGACCAATCGCCGCACGTTGGCTTCCGATATTTGTACCCCGGGCAAAAAGACGTGATGTGCGAGCTCGATGTGCTCTCTCAAAGCCTTTTGCTCTGTGTATGAATCACTGACGACGCGACGCCAATCATCTTGCCACGCCATCGCGGCGTCGATCGCCGCGAGTCGCGTCGTCGTCTGCGCGAGGGCGCCTTCGTCGTCGTCGGTCCCACAAATCATCGCGAATCGATCCACGACGTGCGACCGTAGCTCAGACTCGGCGGGATTGAAACTCGCGAGCGCGAGACATTCGCAAGGCATCGTAGTGCTCAAACCTTCCCTTTCGACTCTCGCGATGCCTTCGGCGAGACTCGACTGAATCATCGCCAAAATGGAATCGTCCAGCAAATTGATTTCATCGATGTAGAGCGCCCCACCGTTCGCAAGAGCGAGCAATCCAGGCTGAAACACCGCTAAACCAGATTTCGCGCTCGCATTGATGTCGAGCGTGCCCGCGACCATTTCCTCGGTCACGCCGAGCGGCACGCTGACGAAACTCGGCGCTCCAATGTCGGCACCCATCACGCGCGGTCGCGGCAACAGCGACTTCACGCTGCGACATAAGATCGATTTGCCGGTCCCACGTCGACCGCTGACGATCAATGAGCACGCAGGATCGACGGCCGCTACGAGGAGTGCAGCTTTGACGCCGTCGTGGTTCACTATCGCCGTCAGCGGCATGGGTTGCGGGTCGAAAACTGGGGCGCTCGCGGCGCGCGCGCTCGCGCGCGCGGGCGGCGCGCGGCGAATGAATTTGATCGTGAAAGGCTTTACGGTGCGCATCGGTGCGCTTGTCGCGTGCAGATGTGTGCGTTTGTTTCGTCGCCGCCTCGTCGGCCTCGTCTAATGCTACATAAATCTTCGCTAACTAATCGCCTTCGGCACGGGCATCGATGCGCGCTTAATAATCTTGATCTCTGGCGTCTTCTTCGATTCGTTCGCCCGCGCGCTCGGGTTCGGCGCGGCCGTTTGCTTCGGCTTCGGCGTTTTGGTCTTCTTCTTCTTCGATTCCGTCTTGGGCGCCGCGGGAGCCGCCGTCTTCGCGCCGGTCTTAGACTGCGACGCCTTCCCGGACTTTTTCGAAGATTTCTTCGACGACTTTTTCCCCGCACCCTTTTCGCGCTCCGCCGCCGCGCGTTGTCGCCACAAAAACTCGAGGAGCGCCGTCGATTTGCGAGGCGCCGATTCCGCGTTCTTCGGCGTCGCCGCCCCCGTCGTCGCCCCGTTCGCCTTCTTTTTCGCCTCCAGAGCGCCTAAAAACTTCAAATAATCCTCATCTTCCTCGATCGTTCCCTCCAACGCGTTCTCCGCCGGCGCGGTCTCTCCCGCCGTCGCGTATCGCTCGCCGAACTCTCGCGGCGTCCACTGACTCGGCGCGTACTCCACGCGCGCGCGCGTCTCCTCTCCCCCCCCGCCCTCGATCGCCCGTCCCTCCTCGTCCCGCGCGCGCACGCGAAACGTCGCCCCATCGTACCTCTCTCGCAGCGCCTTCACCGTCTCCCCGCGCCGCACCGTCGCGTAAAACCTCGACGGCGTCGTCGCGCGTCTCGTCGTCGTCGTCGTCGTCCCCCCCGTCCCCCCTCGCGCCTTCCCATTCGCGTACTCCCACCACTCGAACGTCTCATCGAGCGCGCCGAACCCATCCCGCCGCAGCGCTTCCTCGAGCGCCTCTCGCGCGAGCGTCGCCGGCAGGTTTCGTATCACGATTTTCCTTCGTTCGCGCGTCTCGCGCGCGTCGTCCCGCGGGATCGTCGTCCCGCCGCGTCGTCCGCGTCCGCGTCCCGGCCGTCCGCGCCCGCGTCCGCGTCCCGGGCGTCGCGCGCGCGCCGGCGCGTCCATCGCGCCGTCGTCCCGCGTCGCGAGGCGTCGCGCGTCGTCCGCGCGCGTCGACGGACCCGTAAGTTTAGTTTTTAACACGGACCGACGCGAGGCGTGCCGATTGGTCCGTGTTTCAGCGTCTCTCCGCGACGGCGCGCGACCACTAGGTCTTCGCGACGACGCGCGACGACGCCCGATCGCGACGCGCGTCGACCGAGCGCCGCGCGAGGCGACGCGACCGAACGACGAGCGGCGAACGCGACGTCGAGAACGCGCGAACGCGAGACGCGCGAACGCGAACGCGGCGAACGCGAACGACGGTGCGCGATCGACGATCGACCGCATGGCGGCTCTTCCGGCGTTCGAACTGCCGACGGTGGCGCGAGACGACGATGGGTTCGGGCCGCCGCGGAAGGGATTGGTGACGAGCGAGATCACGGAGATGATCTACGCGCCGTATAACAAGACGGATAAGTTTGGGAGGTGCGCGGATTGGATGGGGGACGAGCGGGACGGGCACGGGCGCGAGCGGGACGGCGAGGGACGGGAGAAACGAGGGGATAAACAGAGAGACGAACGACGGGAGAGGAAGGATCGGGAGCGAGAGGGGAAGGGGAAAGACGCGAGCGCGTCCGCGGGTGGGATCGGTGGAGGCGTGGAGACGGTGTTTAATTTCGTCGCCGACGCGGGGGAGGAGGAGAGTTTCAGTTTGGTGGATAACACGAACGCGCGGTCGAGCGGTGGCGGCGGTGGACGCGGTGGACGCGGTGGCGGACGTTGGAACCAGTTCGGTGGGCGCGGTCGCGGTCGCGGGAACATGGACGAGGCGGCGCGAGATCTCGGGGTCGGGGCGGAGCGCGAACGCAACCGCCAGGCGCGCATTCAGTCGAGAAAGGCGCAGCAGTGGAACACGTGGGCGTACAACAGGCAGCAGCAGCAGGTGCATTACAGCGCGTCCGTGGATATTCGTCCGGATTGGGAAGTCGTGGAACAAATCGCGTTCCCGGAAATCATCAAGCAGTCCTTGGAGCTCGCCGAGGCGGCGCCAGAGGACTTGGCGACGTACGGCTCTGTGCGTTGGTTCGATAAGTCGTACGATCGCGTGACGCCCAAGTCCGAAGTACTCCTGCGAAGACGCACGGAAGAACCGCCGCGTAACGTCACGGCGAGCGAAGATCCGATCATTCAGAAGTACGCCGCCGAGGGTACGGGCAACGTGTTCACCACCGACGGCGTCTTGGCCGCCGTCATGTGCGCCGCGCGCTCCAACTACTCTTGGGACATCGTCATCAAGAAGAAGGACGGCAAGATCTTCCTCGACAAGCGCCCCGATGGTAACTTTGATCAGCTCACCGTGTCCGAAACCGCGCAAGAGCCGATTCCGGACGATCCGGAAGACATCAATGGCGTTCAACAGCTCTCCGCCGAGGGTACCAAGGCGAACCGAGCCTTTGTCGAACAATCGCTCACCGTCGAAAAGGATGCGTACAAGTTCGGTGAACCCGTGCCTTTCTTCGGCGAAGACGATAACGACTCAATCGCGTATAAGTACCGCAAATGGAACGTCGACGACACCACCAAGCTCGTGTGCCGATGCGAATTGAACGCCGTGAGCGAATCCAAGGGCATGGACAAGGGCAAAGCGCTGACCACGCTCGTGAAGGCTTTGAACGAATTCGATTCCAAGGTCACAGGGATTGACTGGAGACTCAAGATCGAGACGCAGCGCGGTGCGGTGGTTGCCAACGAGCTCAAGAACAACGCGAATAAGCTCGCCAAGTGGACCGCGATGGCCGTGCTCGCCGGCGCCGAACAAATGAAGCTCGGTTTCGTGTCGCGCGTGCACCCGCGCGATCCGAACGCGCACGCGATCCTGAACACGCAAACGTACAATACGAAGGACTTTGCACAGCAAATCAACATCAAGGAAGCGAACATGTGGGGTTCGCTCAAGCTGTTCCTCGATACGTGCCGCAAGTTTGAAGACGGCTCGTACATTTGCGTCAAGGATCCGTTGAAGAACATCCTTAGATTTTACAAGTACGAGGAGAGTGCGAGCATGTTCTAAACGTGCTAGCTTTCTAATTACGTCTTAGTAGTCAACGACCGTTGTGATTGAATGAATCTTCTTCATGCCGCCTCGCGTTCCATCCAGTCCCCGCCGCTTCCACGAGACATGTCGTCTCGCAAGTCTTCATCCATCGCCTCATCGCCTTCATCTTCATCGTCCGACATTGTCGCCGCGAATTCTGGGTTCCTAGTCTGCTCGAACTTTTCCAACGCCTTTTGAGCGATGACACAATCCGGTCGAATCGCCAAAGCGCGCGTGTAATACTTGACGCTCTCCGCCGTTTGCCGTGATAACATCAATGCCTGCGCTAGGCGGCAATACAGCTGAATGAGTTCATCCTCATCCGAAGGTTGATAGTCGTCGAGCTGTCGCTGCAAAATCGCCCGAGCGACATGTACTTTGCCTATTCTGATGTTCAACGCCGCGAGCGCTTTCACGGCGCGCACGAGGCGCGGATTGTACGCGAGCGCCTGCTCGTACGCCTTGATCGCCTTGTCGTACTGGTCCTTGTTCTTCGCGTGGACGTCCCCGAGCAAGCTCCACGCGACCGCGTTTTGCGGACTTCGCTTGTGCGCCTGTCTGGCACACATCATAGCGTTCGCCATCGATCCCAAAGCAAGATACGACTTGACCAATCCGTGGTAAGCCTTCATCGAAACCTTGATGGCGTTGCACTGATTAAACGCGCGGACGGCAGCCTTGTAGCGGTTACCTTTGAGATAAAGAGATCCCAACACTAAATGTGCGACATGCGAGCGCGGATTTATTTGTACAGCCTTTTCCGCCGCGACGAGGGCGTCATCGCGACCGCTGTGATGCTCGCGACCGCTGAGCTTGGTGTCAAAGTATAGCGCCACGCACGTCCACGACTCCGCGGCGTGAGGCGTCAATCGTAACATCTCAGAGCTCAACGCCTCCAACGCGCGCTTCTCACCAAAGTCGTACAAAATCAATCCGTATTCGTCCATTCCTTCGACGAAGTGTGGATCCATCGCGCGTATAGCGGCGTATTCGCGAATCGCTGCGTCGACGTCTCTGCCATCGGCGGCGTCCGTGCGCGCTTTTACGCCCGCCACGTAGGGATCATATGGAAACGCGCGCGTCATTTGCGCCACAGCGTTTTGTGCGGTCACGTAATCTTCCGCCTCTAACGCGCCGTACGCCGTGGTGTACGCTTCCAGAACTGCAAAATCTTCGCCCTCCGCCTCTGCGTCCGCCGCCGCCTTGCGAATCGCGTGTCGCGTATCCACCGCCTTCACCCCGAGCTCCGCCAGCGCGACCACGGCCTCGATCGCGAACGGCCACTTCACGAGCACCTCTTTGTACGCCATCACCGCCGCTCGATCGTGCCCTTCGCTCCGCGCGATTTTCGCCGCCAGCAGTCTATTCTCCAGCGTTCGCTTCGCCGCCGGCGTCTCCTCCAAGCACGCCATCGCCGCCTTCAGCGACTCCGCGCCTCCGATTCGCACCAACGCGCGCGCTAATTTCATCGACACCTCATCCGCGTCCACGCATTCGAACTTTCCACACGCGTTCGTCGTCTCTCTCGCGCGTTCGACTCGTCTCGCGAGCGCTCGCGCGCTTCTATACGCCGCCGCCCCCCCCCTGACGTCTCCTCTCCCCATCAGCGCGTCCCCCTTGACGACGAAATCGATCGCGTCTCGTCGCCATCCATCGCTCGTGCCTCCCGCCGCGCGCATCGCGCCTCCGTCGTCCATCTCGTGTCGCGCCAGCGCCAGAGAAATCCATCGCAGCGCGCTCTCGTGCGCGTTTTCATCCATCGCGCGCATCGCGTTCGACGTGCACGCGTCGCGCAGCGCGCGTCGCTTCGCATCCGACGCGTCGCCGTCTCGCGTCGCGTCCGCGCGCGCCATGTCTCGTCGCGCGTCGCGCCGTCGAGTGCGGTTTCGAATCGCGACCGACAGACCGCGCCCGCCATGGGCGCGAAGCGCGCGCCCGCCGCCTCGAGCGCGCCCGCGACGCGATTGCGACCGAGCGAGATATGGTACACGTTCGCCCGCGTGCGCGATCGCTTCAGCGGGTGCGGACGGACGCTGGAGGAGACGCTCGGAGAGATTCGCGACGGCGCGCTCGCGGTCGACGACCTGCCGACGATCGCCGTGGTGACGCACGACGTCGAGCGGGCGAGCGACGACGCGAGCGACGCGAGCGATGACGACGGCTCGGGCGGGCGACGGCGCGGAGGGAAGCGCGCGACGACGAGGTCGAGGACGGTGCGAAGGTACTACAGCATGAATAACCGGCGGTTGTGGGTGCTGAAGCGGTGCGAGGCGCTCGGACTGTGCGAGGACGTGCGCGTGCGCGTGGAGTCGCGAGAGGCGTGCGAACGGTTGTTGAGGAAGGGAAGTAGGAATTTTAGGGTGGATAGGTGCACGCCGGGACCGGTGAAGATCGTGGAGTCGGCGAAGAGGGAGGAACGCGCGACGGCGCCGGCGCCGGCGACGACGGACGAGGACGCGCCGGCGAAATTGCGAAATTGCGCGAATCGCTATGTTTGATTTATTTAAAGCTAGGTCTATCTCGCTAAAGGCCGCCGACGCAGACGTATTTCTGCTCGACGTACTCGTGAACGCCGTCCTTGCCGCCCTCGCGACCGATCCCGCTCTCCTTCGTCCCGCCGAACGGAGCTTGGGCGGTGGATATGGCGCCCGTGTTCACGCCCACGATACCAAAGTCAAGCTTTTCGCTAAAGTAAAACGTACGCTTGACGTCAGAGGTGTACACGTACGACGCTAAACCGGCGGTGGTGGCGTTGGCGATGCGAATGGCTTCGGCGTCGTCGACGAACGTCGTCACCGCGGCGACAGGTCCGAACGTTTCTTCGCGCATCACCAGCATGTCTTCCGTGCACTTGGACAACACGGTCGGTTCATAAAAGCTACCGTGCGCGCGCTTGCCACCGGTGTGACACACCGCGCCTTTGCTCATCGCGTCGCGAACGTGCGAATCGACTTTTTCGGCGTGCGCGGCGTTGATCAACGGGCCTTGCGTGGCGTCTTCATTTTCCAAGCCATCGCCCATAACGAGCGCGCTCGCAGCGTCCGCGAGCTTTTGCACGAATTCAGCCTCCACGGACGCGTGCACGATGAAACGTTGCGCGCATACGCACGTTTGACCCGCGTTACGAAACTTGCTCGCCATCGCGCCCTGAACGGCGGCGTCCACGTCGGCGTCGGCGCACACCACAAACGGCGCGTTACCACCCAACTCCATGCTTACGCGCTTCACGGTGTCCGCACTTTGCTTCATCAATAACTTTCCCACGCGCGTGCTTCCGGTGAAGGTAATTTTTCGAACGACGGGAGACTCGCACAGCGCCGCGCCTATCGCGCTCGGATCGCCCACGATGAATTGTAAAACACCATCCGGGCACCCAGCTTGCTCCGCGAGCACCCCGAGCGCAAACGCGCTCAGCGGCGTTTCTTCACTCGGCTTGACGACCATCGAACACCCCGCCGCGAGCGCCGCACCAGCTTTCCTCGTGATCATCGCCAAAGGAAAATTCCACGGTGTAATCGCCGCCGTCACGCCGACTGGTTGCTTCACAACCATGATTCTCGTCCCCGTCGACGACGAAGGCACGACATCACCGTACACGCGCTTCCCCTCTTCCGCGAACCACTCTAAAAACGATGCCGCGTACGCCACCTCTCCCCGGGACTCTATCAAAGGTTTGCCTTGTTCCGCCGTCATGATTCTCGCCAAGTCCTCGGCGTTCGCCTCGACGAGCTCAAACCATCGTCTGATCACCTTTCCTCGCGCGTGCGCGCTGAATTCCGTCGCCCACACTTTCTGTGCGTCTTCGCTTCGCCTCAAGACGTCGGAAATCGCGGCGCGCGGCGTGACGAGCACCGTCGCGAGCGTCGCGTTTGTAGCCGGGTTCTTCACCTCGAACGTTTCGCTCGCGCGCGACGCGCCTCGCGACGCGTTCGTCGCGCTCGCGCCCGCGAAACGAAGCAAATTTGCGTTTCGCAGTTTCAGCGCCGCGGCGAGCGCGCTTCGACGCGCGTCGTCGTCTTCACCGGCGGTCGACATTGCACGCACCGCGCGCGCAAATTCACCGCGCGTCGCGCGCGCGAACGACGAAGGCGACGCCCGGGACGCGGACGCAATGCGCGCGCAATCACGGAACGCTCTCGAGCGAACGCGCGCGCCGAACGACATGCGTCGGCGAGTGTCGGTCGGCGCGGCGACGAGCGCTCGGTCGACGCGTCACGAACGAGTCGAAGAGTTGATTTCGTCGCGTCGAAAGACCGAGCGTGAATGAATTAATACATCAAAGATAATCAAAGATAAAGTTCGCGCGCTCGTCCGCGACGCGCGATGACTCGCGAACGCGCGGGCGCGCGCGCGACCCGACGTCGCGTTCGCCTCGGCTCGGCCGCGCTATCCGCCGAGCTGCTTATTCGCCAACAACACCAACAATCCTTGCTTCCCCAACAAAATCTCATTCATAAAACTAATCATCCCGACCCAGATGATCGGNGAGACGTCCACCCCCCCCACCGGCGGCACGAGCGCGCGCGTGGGCTTGAGCAAAGGCTCCGTCGGCGCGTACGCCAAGACCCACGGCAACTTCGTGTACGGCACGCTCGGATACCACGTCATGACGATGCGCACGATGAACAAAATCGTGCTCAGCGCGAACAACGGTCCCAGCACCGCGCTCGCCGTCTTCGCGCCCTCCGGATCGAGCGCGAGTTCGCTCACCAGCTGCGCCGCCGACGCCGCGCCCGCGTTCGTCGCCGCGAGCGCCGCCGCGCTCAGCGCCAGCGCGTCCGTCGCGCGCCGCGTCGTCCGTTCGCTCCCTCGCGCCCGCGTCGTCGTCATCGTCTCTGTCACCACCGCGTCGTCGTCCGTGCGGTTTCGTCGCGCCCGCGTCGTCGTCGTCGTCGTCGTCGTCGTCGTCGCGCGCGTCGTCACC
>JGI26273J51734_10000478_pt1 | contig 21346 bp, 17 predicted proteins | sample SaaInlV_125m_DNA_FD_51734 | JGI IMG/M metagenome (IMG submission 51734) | reverse complement strand
TTGCATTCAACAACAAACTCCCGCCATCTAAGCCAATGTCCAATCATTTTTCGCTCCCGAAACCATGTAACTGTCATGCGTGCCAGCTTTATCCCGTTCACCCGCTCTCTCCACCGATTCCACGCCGCATATATTAAACCATGCATGCGAAACATAGTGCACTTATGCATGCATTTTCTCTGTGTACTTACCTCAACAATAAATTCGAGCCACCTTCTAAAGCGCGCTGCTTTCTCGTGGTATTCAAAAATGTTTATGGCACAGATGAACAAGTGGGTCTCATCCATGTGCTTGCGCCATCTATTCCACGTTCTCGATGTCGCTGTAGTTCTGAACCTTCCTATTGCCACTGCAAGCAAACTCCTCCTATGTGTGGCTCTGCTAGAGAATATAACCCAGCGCTTGAACAACTTCTTAAGGTATGATCTTGCAAATGTTGCGAGAGCAATTCGTTTTATTGTCGCCGCGAGCTGTACAGTGGATGCATGCCATGCCATTACAGCTTTTCGCATCAGGTTTCCTCCTGCACGCCTGCGCATTTGGAGCAAACGCGACGTATTTTCTCTTGCCCACTTCCTTGAGCGCTCATTCCATTGAATGAAAGCGGGATGGACGAGCATTTTGCGCAGCCTTCCGTTTTGCTCATGGAGATTTCTTAGACTTAAAGATTGAGAGGACAAATCTTCAAATCTTGCACTAAAATGTGAGGTGACTTGGTCTTGGTCAAAATCAAAGCTGCACACCTCAGAGAAGAGATGGTGCACATGGCAAACAATTCCAGAAATCCTGCTGACAAGAACAGCTTCAGCGGATGTGTCCAAATTGTGTAGGGGCTTCACCTCACCCAACGAGGTCCGCGGAGAGAGGGATGAAGGGGTGAACGCTAGCGGCTGTGAGTGTAGATGGCCACAGCACTGCAGCCATCTTGACTGTGTTCTCTCCGTCGCGGTTATTCTTGTGTTTATCTCGTTGTCTGGCTTGCACGATTGATTCGTATGACGCATTTCCGCCTCCCGACACAACGGGTTTTGAAATGCGAGCGGCGACAACACTGTTGCGGGATATTTGATCCCCTCAACGACGACGTTCGGGGACTGAGCAAGCCCGCCGTGCTCGCTAAAATGGAACTTGGTGAACCCACCAACAATTCGCTCTGACACCACTAGCGCGTCATATACGCCCTCAATGTCGGCAACCTCGGACCTCCCGTCAGGTATTGTCTTGCGTATCTCGCACATGCCGAACGCGGCACGACTCAGAGGCGTAGAACAGCAAGTGGCTCCAAGGATACTCTCCGTTTTCGTGACAGTTTTCGAGCTTTACAAGTACTTCAAAAATGGAATTACCAATCTTTAATTCGGTTTTTCGGATTTTCGACGGTTGAAATGTCAACGAGTTTTGCAATCCTATGGGCAATCACCCTCGGGAGGCTTGGTCGACACAGGCAAACAGTCAGACAGGTGGCACATTCGGAGAGCCGAAACGAAAGAGTTTTGACTTGGCAGGAGCCTCCTCGCACGACGACACCGCGTGCGTCCGAATCTTGACAGAGAGCGGTACCATGTTATGGCGCCATCGACTTATGGGTATCATCACGAGCAAGTCCTTCAATGAGTGCTACGCACGTAATCTCCGTCCTGAGACATGGCGCTGGTGGTTATCCGGGCCTGAGAAAACATCTGTTCTTCGTCCCACCCGAAAGTCAACGATATGGAGCTACTAGCTAGATCGGCTTTTAACAGTATGACCTATTATATATAGGAGGTACAAAAAATCACGCCTGGGTGAGAAGTTCCCTTTGAAATCACGAAATTTGATAGGCTGAAGCAGCGACCCAAAATGACATAATTCACGCCTTAGGTACGTAGGTATTTATAAACAGATATTAAACCAAGTAAAGGTCCAATTCTTTATTATTATTAGTAAGCTTGGGATGATTGAGTTGTATTTTGGCAAAATGGTGTTACCCTAAAAGCGCCGTGAAGATCTGCCCACAGTCCGGGCTGCTTAGAAGAGCAATTCCTCAACGGATCGCGCACGCTCCGCTTTAAGCAGCAGAACGAGTAATGCGCATCTTGATAAAAGGAGGCGTGTGGAAAAATACCGAAGATGAAATACTCAAGGCTGCAGTCATGAAGTACGGGAAGAACCAGTGGGCGCGCATCTCTTCTCTCTTAGTCAGGAAGTCTGCTAAGCAATGCAAAGCGCGCTGGTATGAGTGGCTGGATCCCTCTATAAAAAAGACGGAATGGACTAGGGAGGAAGATGAGAAGCTTCTTCACCTCGCTAAATTGATGCCCACTCAATGGCGTACTATTGCCCCAATTGTTGGCCGAACACCTGCGCAATGCCTCGAGGTATGCTGCATACTCAGATGAGCCGATTAGCACTTTCTGTGATTGCGGAGTTTCATGTTTACTGACTGCTCATTAAATCCCCTACTCTCACCTAACCCCGTGCAGAGATATGAAAAACTATTGGACGCAGCTTGTCAGCGGGACGAAGAATATAAACCAACTGAGGATCCTCGCCGACTGAGGCCAGGTGAAATAGACCCAAACCCTGAGTCAAAGCCAGCCCGCCCAGATCCCGTGGACATGGACGATGAAGAGAAGGAGATGCTCTCCGAGGCTCGAGCAAGACTTGCAAACACCAAGGGGAAGAAAGCAAAGCGAAAAGCGAGGGAGAAACAGCTGGAGGAAGCACGGCGACTAGCTTCATTGCAAAAGCACCGCGAACTGAAGGCGGCCGGTATTGAAACCTTGAAGAGATCAAAGCGAGTAAGGGGTATTGACTACAACGCAGAGATTCCGTTCGAGCGAAAGCCGGCGCCCGGATATTTTGGTACCGTGGCCGAAGTCCAGGCACAAGCAAACCAATTTCAAGAAGATAACTTCAAACCGATGACAATGGCCGAGTTGGAGGGGATTAGCAAAAGGCACCTTGAAGAGCAACTTCAGAAACAAGACACGAAGCGTCAACGAATTTTTGAACGTCGCAGTGCCCCATCTGACATTCGTGAGGTCGAGCCGCTCAATGCTCCAGGCTCAACTGATGACCATCGCGCCCCGCTTGTTCTACCACAGCCACAAGTTTCTGATGTTGATGTAATTGGAAGGCTTGCTCTTACAAGAGCCACTGGAGCCACAGTGGACCAATCCTCTAGAAATACAGCTCGCAGTGACAGAGATCACTACATGCGTGGTCTTACACAAGCCAGTGTGGATACGATATCAAATCCGAACAACTCAGAAGCGATCTTACAAGAGGCAAAGAGCCTGCGCGAACTTCAAGAGGGTCAGACACCACTTCTTGGCAAGCACAACTGCCTGTCACATGATTATCAAAGGATAGAAAGTCCGTCTGAACATGACATGATCGTCCTGAGAGAGCTTGATAACAAGGATCTGCGAGGGGAACCTATGCTCGAAGCTACTGGAACGATGCAATTGTCCGATGATCACTCACTACCATCAGCAGAAGTTAGGAGACCAGAACTCTGCCATGGTACTCCGAGGCAGGATTTTCACATGCACGGCAGGTTGAACCATTTGTCACACATCTCCGCAGATCATGATAACACAGCAACGTATCATATTAAGAGCGATCTTGCCTCCCTGCCCGCCGCAAACAATGAATACCGCGTAGCGGTTCCGGCAGTGCATATTTCAGCCTTGAGTCAACCACCTGCTGATATTAAAGGACACGGGATTCGGCATGCCAAGGATGCATCTGAGTTTGGTCCAGAAAGCATCACTTTGAATGTTATAAAGTCCAGGCAACGAAATCTACCCAGAATCATGTCTGCGTGCCCATGTTCTGAACAGCTGATTCACAGAAAAGATTCAGGGAAGATGATTTTATCAGAGCTTGTCGATGTCCTGGAAAACGATTTACTTATTGGAAACGCATATGAGCGAGATCATTTTGTGACAAGGAACTGCGCAGGAAATATTGCAAGGTCGGCAGCTATTCTCGCAAAGGAAATTAGGGCCACGGACGTTATGGATTTAGGAAATACCAGTTTCGACGAATATGCTCACGTGAACTCCATGCTTCGCAAGAAATGGGTAGTTGACGATTTGACGCTAAAAGCAAGGCCATTAATATCTCAGATGGATCAACCGAGTACATTGGAGGGGGCAAGTAGTCTTCATAAACATCTAAAGCAGTTGATGGATTGTGATGCGAGAAAGGCAGGGAAGTTCGATGGCAAGGTTCAGATCCACATCGTTGGCTTCCAGAAACGTTGTTTGGAGCGCTCACGAACTCTGAAAGCCTGTTGCGCTGCGCTGGGAATCGCAGATGGTGAGCTGGATTCATATGGAAAGCTCTGGAACAATGAAAAGCTTTCGACTGAGAGCAGGATTACCGGCATAAAAGCCAATATATCTTCGTCTGCGGAGAGGGAGATCACATTGCAGTGTCTTCACAGTAAGCTTGATGTACAACTCATTGACTTGAAAAAAGCTTCGCAGAGTTGCTGGCCTAAGAAAACTGCATGAAGTATCAGAAAATGTCGTTCATAATTTTGTCATTCGCAGAAATTTAATTTCACAGGTCCGGAGCTTTTATCAGGCCATCGCAGCTCTATTATACCTTTCGAGGAGAACACCGTGGCATCCTTCAGCCACAGATGTTTCGCTTAGAATATCCCACACTGCTATTTCTCCCTTTGCCCCAGCGCATCCGATCAAATAAGGCACTGAAGGTGAGAATGCAGCAGTGAACAAAGCCCCGATTTCTGGATTGTTCTGAGCTATCAAATTAGGCTCCCCGGTGCTGATGTCCCACAACTTCATGGTCTTGTCAGTCGAGGCAGTCACAAGGAGGCTTGGTGCACCTGTGGAAACACTCATGCACGTTGCAGCCTTTTTGTGCGCCAACACATCGAATATTGGATTTGAGCACTCCCCCATACGAGAATCAAAACAAGTCACTGTGCCAGTTTCATCTGATACAATGATTTGTGTGGGACTACGTAGATTCCAAATGGCGCACTCGACGTCTCCACCAACACTCCATTTTATTGCGGCGTTCCTCGAATCACGCACATCGACCACAGCTACATTTTTGTCAAACCCACCAGTCAACAACACGGAAGGTTCAGTCGGATTCCATTCCACAGCTTGAACTTTGTTTGAGTGATGGGTCAATGTATGCTGCGTCGACTGAGTCAATATATCCCAAATTCTCACTGTGTTATCTGCCGATGCGGAAGCAAGCACGTTGCTATGCTGACTATTCCAAGAAATGCTGAGAACGGCATCGGCGTGACTATCCTTCTGAAGCTCTAGATTATTGAGCCCTTTGCTCTGCTTTTGCTTCCTTTTCTTCTGCTTTTTTGGAGCCAAAGCTGGATCCAGTCCCTTGCTTCCATCAGAATAACTACCCTCTTGATCATGCCACTCTGAGGAATTAAATCCAATGGAAGTAGTGCGTTGCTTGAATCCTCCCAATGTGACAATAGGCTCCACTGCATCTATTGTGTCAAGATCCCATATCTCGATGCCAGGGTACATGGTACCAACAGCTACACAGTTTGGTCTCTGACCAGAGTCGGGATATGACATCCACGACACAGATAGAGGGAACGCTGGTAGTAACAAATCGTGATGGCAATACAGATTGCAATCTTCTGTACCGTTTAAAACGGCCTCTTCATAAACGTAAACTTCGAGATGACTAACATCAACATCAGTTCTTGCCGCTAGGATGACAAGATCACTGTGCCTTATCGTGAAGTCGTCGGGATAATCCTCCTCGAACACATCTTCATCATCCTTTATGGTGACATATGGATCATCGTCATTGTTGGCATAAAACGTGGCGCGACCGGCGCCAAAAAGTCTCGCTGCACTGATGCCCGCATCATCCTCTTCATCGTATTTTTCCATGTTTAACGCAGCCATAGCTTCATCAAGGCCGTCTCCTACGGCTAGAGAATGTGGCGATGATATCTCCTTGCTCGACGGATGTTCGGCGAACTCTTGCGCAACCTTAGTAGTGCTCGATTCGACTTGTCTGAGGTCTTCCTCGAACCTCTCATTTGCTCCCGAGCCCGACTCTTCCCGCCCACCTGAAACAGACCTGTCGGATACACCTTGCACTCCACCCGCTTGCACGAAGACGGCGGCAAGTTCCTCGTCGGGAACGTCTGCCCTTCCCGGATTTTCAGTGGGAACTCCGACGGGGACCCAGGCAATGGACGTTATCATCGTGTTTCGTACTGTACTAGTATGCCCCGAGAAACGCCGCCGCCGCTTTGACAGGAGTGGAAACAAACTTACTTTCGTTTCATGACTCACAGGATCTTTATATTTTCTAATAATAATATTATTAAGATAATAATAATAAGATAATATTTTCTAATATGCAAGGTATAGATAGCAGCAGCACGACAAATAATATTGTTGCTAGCTAGCTAATCTAGCAGCACATACATATGCTGCGTGGGCACGATATTATTATTATTTGCGTTTAATAATAACGCAAATAATAATAATATTTTCCAGTGTGCCCGCTGCGGTTCAACGCCGCTTCGCTCGAAATGCAGCGCACGTTGCTGTGCGCGATGCGCTCCAGGCTGTCGGCGGATCCACGGCGCTCATCCGAAACTATACAGCGCAAGCACGCATCCACATGACGCGCGGTTGGGATGTCGAGTCAGGAGGAAGCACATCCTGTGAGTGGAAGGAGGGAGGGAATGCAGCTTGCTCAGCGCTCGTAAATTGCCCGACGGTCCACGAGGCGGCCAAGTGGGACTCACCTCACTGCCCAAGGCAGTGGCGACGCTAAGCGAACCCTCTCGATAAAAAACCTGTATAAATGAAAATACTATATGTCGTTACATACATATATTTATACACACACATATATAGCTAAAGACTCTTTTCCCAAATGTGATTTCACGATCGACCAGAAACGTGAAGCTGCGAACCAAAAAACTAGTATTTATATATTTATATCACGAGTATTTTCGTACAGTATCTATGTTGCGTATTATTGTATATTACGAAACCTTATTGTTTAAATCTTATTTATTTTAATAATATGATATTTATATTATTATATTATTATCATATGTGAGTATACAAAGATTTGGGTTTTCTAAGAGCGAGTGTACCCTAAAGGCTCCAGATTTGATTCTAACCTCCATCTCCCGTTCTTTTCTTTTGTGCGCGATGTGGGTGTGCAGGCATATTAAAAAAAAGTGACACTATAAATAGTATCTCAGAGAAATAGGCGAACATGTTACTCCGAGGGTTAAATTTGATGCATAATATATATATGCATAAATATTACGAGTAGTGCTACTTGATTGTATCAATATAAAAAAGTTCGGTTTTTCGCTTTTTATAAAATAAATTAAGATCTTATTAAAAGATCTTAAGGGTTATTAAATGTTATCAGTATTCCAACAATAATTCTCCAGAGGCCGAATGAGAGTATGTCCCAAGGTGTATCGACATTGTCGATGACCGATCTAATTTAAAATGTGGTGTAACTTCTTCTTCTCCCTCCGACCTACGAAGGTACAAGAAAACATATACCTGGCAAATTTACTTTTCGCTCACATGTGGCAACGCATTCATAGCATATTTCCGAATTCGATAACTTCGTTTCCCCATAGTGGAGCTCAACACGACGTCTTTCAAAAAAGTTGTTTTGCTCGGCGCCCCTTTGACTCCTCTTGGTCGCAAGTTCATGACAGCAGTCAAAAAGCTAAAGGCATTTTCTTCGATCGCTCTATCAGTAAAGTGCAACTTACCGATGCATGCATGGACAATTGCATTCTTTTCTGCTCTGAACTCAACGCGTCCCGAGTGCATGCGATTTATGGCTTCGCGAACGTCAACAACGATGGTGCCATCCTTACGATTTGGCATCATACCACGGCGGCCAAGTAACCTGGCGATCTCCCCGAGCTTAGGCAGCATTGTTTCATGGGCAACTGCTTTGTCGAAGTTGACCGAAGAAAGTCCATTTAACTTAATATCAGATATGAGCGATTCCCCTCCTACAATATGAGCACCGGCAGCACGCGCCTCTTCAGCCGCGATTCCCTCCGCAAAGACGCAGACTCTGAGCTTCTTACCAGTTTGATGTGGCAAGTTTGTCACACCTCTTATGGCCATATCGCTCCTCTTCGGGTCAATGCCCAGCCGCACGGCGACGTCAACGGATTCATGAAACTTAGCGGTTGCACTCTTTCTCATATGCCGCAACGCCTCATCGATTGCGAGTTCACCCGGCATAGTCATCAACGGTGCCGTCGCGTCAGTTTTCACTCGTCGTGGTGCAGGAGGGGCGACAACATCGCAAAGTCGCACTGTCTGTTCGCCTGGGATCTTCCTTTGGCTTTGACCAGAAAGGATGAAGAAATGCCGGGCGATCTGACCGTCCTGCAATTTCGTTAAGCCTCTTGCAGCATGCATCGTGTGATGGAAGCCGGCTGTGAACTGCGAGCACTCTCCACGTGAAACGAAAAACGCTGTTGGCAAAGTCGATGTCAGCACGGGTAAACGCTTTTTGTGCAACAGCGAGTGCCGATCCGGATGTCCCGAAATATCAGGCACCCGATACACACGCGTGACCGCTACTAGCTAGCTAGTCGGAAAAATAGAGGTCCAAGCAATTTTTTAAAGTTAATAAAAGTAAGCGCTAAGGGGGATGCGATGCAGGAGATGCGGGTGCCCCTTCATAGACCTAACTCTTAGCTCCCTTCCATCGTTGACTCGCGGTCGGACCCGTGTTTGGTCGGTTGCAATATATTTAGGGTCGCGCGTGTTTTCAAAATGATCCTCGTCCAAAAATGCGTGTGGCAAACTATATATATCTGTCGATAGTAGGCTACCCAGGGCGACAGAGGCAGCGTCGTAAGTTAATTACTATTTGTTCTGCTCGAACGCGCCCATCATTGAGCCAACGGTGTTTGCGCGTCACGATGTTCTCCTGGCTCACAAAGAAAACGCCTACAGAGTTGCTTAGGTGAGTAGGATTCGGCGTTGAAGCGTTCATGCCGAGCAACGAAGTGCTCCCTTGTTCTCTTCTTTCCAACACATCGGTTTGGAACGCTCTGGTATCCAACCTGTATCCAACGCACGGCAGCTGACATCCGGGCATGATACACTTTCACTATACGTAGAGAAAATAAGAGGTTGCTCGACAAGTCCATTCGTGAGCTTGACCGTGAACGCTCGAGCCTCCTTAGCCAAGATAAAAAGCTGGCCGCTGAGATTAAAAAGCTAGCCAGACAGGGTCAGCTAGAAGCCGTGAAGCTGATGGCTAAGGACTTAGTACGCACCAGACACTCCATCGCCAAGCTGCATGTCTTAAAATCTCAGCTTCAAGCAGTGAGCCTGCGCATGCAAACTCTGAAGTCGACCCAAACTATGGCAGACGCGATGCGGGGTGTGACGCGAGCCATGAAAGACATGAACAGTCAACTCAACGTGCCGAGGCTAAACAACATCATGCAAGATTTTGAGCGGCAGAACGGGCGTATGGAAAACACGACAGATACTTTGAGTGATACTATTGACAATACCATGATTGCGGACGGAGAGGAAGAAGAGAGCGAAGAACTCGTCAGCCAGGTGCTCGATGAACTCGGTTGCAACATAGATGTGCAGCTCGTTGACGCCCCGAATAGTAGAGATGGTGTTCAGGTGCCAAAGGTGGCGGCACCACAGGCAGAGACCTTCGAATGTGTTTTAGAGGGTGCCGACAGCACAACGGATGCACATGGCACTAGCATTGATGATGACCTCCAGACACGACTTGATAACCTTCGAAATACATAGACTACATTTTCGAATTAAGTTCGTTACTCAATCTCGGCTACGATCCGCCCCTTCCTGGCCGGTTTGTATTCTTTAACGGAAATATTTCCATCACCATGTGCGACTCTGTTTGCTTTCTTTGTTCTTTCAGCAGCTTCCACCACGCGCCGTATTTTTTGTGCTTTATGGATGGCCTTGGGAACGTGTTGATGCCGCGTTATTCTTTTGATCTCGGGCATGTGCTTAAACCTGTTCTTCAGTGCATCTCTGTACTGCTTCTTTCGTTTCTCTCTGGGCAAAAGCATGCCGAGCTGTGAGCCGGCTTCGGCTTTCCATACTCTGACATTCATATCGTCCGAACCACTCAAGACGTATGTGCCATCCATACTGAAGCGAGTGCAAAACACTCGCTGCATACGTTTTAGGTGGTATACATCACGAGAATGTCCACCGTTGTAGTCAAATATCCGCAGCGTGCGATCGTACGACCCAGCCACAAACTCTCGCCCAGTAGGAGAGTAGTCCACGTCAAGCACAGCACTAACAAAGTCTTTGTGCACGCAGGTTGCGATGGTCAGTTTCCTCATGTCAAACGAGTACAGGTTGGTATCTTCGTTTGCAACAGTAAAGTTGAAAGCCTCCATTGGATTCCATGCAAGTTTAGTGCACTTGTTTTGCATCACGAGTTTTCGTATCGGCGTTCTCGTTCTGACATCGTAGAGTGCGATAGACCTGTCGCTACCACAGGACGCAAAGACATCTGGTTCAACAGGATTAAAACGAACAGACAAGACGGTGTCGGCACCCCAGCTAAATTGTGTGGCTGGCTCAGTTCTATTTTCGCTCCAAAGCTCTACTGCATCACCTGCTGTCGCAAATATATCTTTACCCCAATGACAGTCTACATCCCTCAAAGCACCGCCGGCTTTTGTATCACATACAACCATCGCATCTTGCCTTGGAATGAGCGAGCCTCCACTGCTAAAAATCTCACCGAGAGAAGCCCTTGGCATTTGCCAAATCCGGACCGTGCCATCGTCACCGCACGAAATACATCTTCGGCCATCAAAAGTCACTGATAACCCTCGAGCGGCCCCTGCATGGCCGCGTAAGACGCGCAGAGAACGCCTAGAAGTTATATCCCAGAGGCGTATTTCGCCGTCGGCGGCACCAGACAACACGATGGTGAGTTGGGTGGGGGACTTTGCCAGCGATACGACGCCGTCACTATGACCTTCCATAGAGCCTAGAAAAGGTTTCGCGAACACTTTATCCAACTTCACCGCGTTCAATGCACGTTTGTACTCCTTTGCCTTGTGCAGTGGACGAAGGGTCGGGTCGAGGTTACGATGGACCTTCAGCAGGTCAGTCGTACACTCGCGAGTGTGATCCTCTGCGATACGCGAGATTGCCTTGACCTTCATCGCCGCGGCCACTCGGATGAGTTGGCAGTATACCGAGAAAAGTTGAGATGATCTGTCGCAAGCTCGAGGACACTCTCAGGCGGCGGATCAAAAAAATTAAAATGTGACAAGCGCCTGGTTGAAAAAGAAGCAGCAGTCCTAGGCGGTGAGGGTGAAAACTGCAGCGGTTCAACCGAACCCTCGTTAAGAAACCCTCAGTTTTTGATACGAAACTTCAGAACTACTGTACGTAGACTATTTTATATACCTTCGTATTTAATAGTCTATTATTTATTTTCCAAGGGTTGAATTTCATTGTTTTTTTTGGGAGATTTAATTGAAAGACCAGCGCGCAGCACGTGTCAGCGCGGGGCAAGAGGGATTGGTTTTGATAGGAGCGCTTTGAAAGCGGAAACTGTCTGTTTGATAGAAGCGCTTTTTACATGAGCAAGATGCGCGCACATGTAGCCGCTGACGCGCGAGTAATGAGAGATGCAACTGTAGGGTCCACGCCGTATCTTTAGGGTGTTGATGTTGGGTTTTCGGGGTTTAAAGTTTAAAACAGCCGCGAAGCCGCGAAGACGCTCTTAACTCTCTTTAACTCGACGGTATGTAAAGATAGTTTACTTTTTTTCCCCAGCCACAACTTATTATTATGAGTGCAGCTTCCGTATCTCGCCTGAACCATAATTCACATCTCTTTCATTGACGAAAATGTACATCATATATTCAGATTCGATTTGCATTCGCCGCAATGATACTTCCTGGTTTTTCATATGATGAATCCAGTTTTCACGATTCTACACACGATGAGTGAAACGCGGCCCACCTTGTTACTCGATGGCAGCGACAACCTGTTCTGACCCGAGACCGGAGTATCTTCGAGCAGCCAAGAAAACCAAATTCTTCACTGATAATAATGTGCCGGAGTTTCAAAATAAAGCACATATGCGACCAAAATGCCTTTCAAGCAAAATATTTCGAAAGTGAACATAAACATTACCGAACGAAGGTACCATGTTGTTTTATCTGCCCTTCTTTACGATCGAAAATATAATATGAGCACATATGTTTCGAAACCCACCTTTAACATTATTTTAGACTTGTAGGTTTATATTTTGGAAGCTACATGGGATTGTATTAAATGCCTAACTATTGCCCCCGTAATCGAGGGTCAGTTTTTCGTGTCGGATATTTAATAAATGATACCTAAAGCTAGCTAGCTAGTACGTATATATGCATCATGATTGTGTAATAATATTAAGAAGGTAATTAAATGATGACAATCTTAATCATTCCTAGTCTAATAAGAGTTGCGAAAGGTATCGTATCAGAACAAGACACGAAGATTATGGAAAGAAAGGGTATTTTATCCAGCTGAACTGCTCCCGGAAGCCCTCCACAAATGTCTTCCGGCCTGCTTCCTGCGCTTTCCCTGTGCATTTTCGTTGTTTCATCGCTTGGCCTTTTGGTATTGAGAGTGAGTCGCGGTTGGAGAGTGGCTCGACATTCAAAAAGGAGCGTGCAGAGACTCGCTGACACGGACGAAAACGCGACAACTGAAGTGAAAGTACGCATCGTGATTTATTTTGGAACCCAGACAGGGACCTCAGAGCGCTTTGCTCGAGAAGTCGAGCAGGAAATCAACCAGCGATACGGTAAATCGGTTCGCGTGCGGACATCTGACCTTGATGGTCTGAACACGCAAAATGCTGAAGATCATTTCACAAGCGACCATGAGCCCCTAACAATTTTCCTGCAGTCGACATACGGGGACGGTGAACCTACGGACTCTTCCTTGCAGTTTGTAAACTGGCTCCGTGACCAGGCCGAAGACGGCCGTTTGCCTGACATACTTAAAAATTTGACATATTCCGTATTCGGGCTCGGGAACAGTTCCTACGAACAATACAACGCTGCTGCAATACTTGTCGATAGATGCCTGCATTGCTTGGGAGCTGAGCGTCTGTTAAAGATTCATCTCGGCGATGATGACAAAAATCTTGAGGATGACTTCATATCCTGGAAAGAGGAACTGTTGTTTGCGATTGAGAGTCGATATGGTCTTGGCGTATCACATCAACAATTACATGTCAACGTGTTGCCAAGTTATGATGTTGAAGCTGTTTCAGTTGACGATGCAAAACAATCTGAACTACAAGTTGCAAACGCCTTCACAAAGCGACTCGGCAAAATTCCATCCCAGCACGCACCATATGCAGCATCCGTCGTGAATGCGCGCGAGCTACATTCGCCTAGCTCGCATCGGAGTTGTGTACACATTGAGTTTGATATCAGCGGTTCGGGCATGACGTACCAGCCTGGCGATCATCTAGGCGTTTTTGCAGAAAATGCGTTCCCAGTTGTACAGCAAGCTGCCGCATGCCTTCACTTGCCGCTTGACTATTCTTTTACCCTTTCCATTCCAACTGGCGCACCTGCATCACTTATGGAGCCATTCCCGTCTCCGTGCACGTTGAGGACCGCCCTATCAAAGTACACGGATTTGCTTAGCCCTCCGCGCAAGGTAGCACTGGCAGCACTTGCATCTACCGCAACCGACCCTGCCGAGCGCAGGCGGCTGGAGCTTTTATCATCCTCAGATGGAAAGGGCGAATATGCTACATTCATCATGGATTCAAGTCGGAGTCTCATTGAGGTGATGGAAGCTTTTCCATCTGCTGTGCCGCCGATTGGATTGTTCTTTGCAATGATCGGGACAAGACTAGCGCCACGCTACTATTCTATTTCATCCAGCCCTCGACATTGCTCAAATATGGTATCTGCGACTGTAGCAGTTGTATCAGGGAAAAGCCCGACAGGCCGTCATCATCAGGGCGTAGCTTCATCGTATCTGGCTCGATTCGTTCCATCTGCAAATGACAACAACATGCCCGTTAGTTCACTGATGGAGAGTGTTAGAGTTCCACTGTTCGTGCGGTCCAGCTCTTTCAAACTTCCACGCGATCCAAGTGTACCGATAGTAATGATCGGACCAGGAACGGGCTATGCCCCGTTCAGAGGGTTTCTTCAAGAACGCACCGCAATTTGCGAATCAGGAAACACTCTTGGACCAGCATTACTTTTTTTCGGGTGCCGGTGTGAAGAGGAAGACTTCATTTATCGCGAAGAAATGGAGGTGGCTCTCAAGAATCACACCATCACTTCTCTCGATGTGGCCTTTAGTCGGGCCAATGCAGACAGGAAAATTTATGTCCAAGACAAACTCATGCTTTCTTCGAAAACCCTGTTTCAAATTATTAAGGGAACCTTAGGAGCACATGAAGGGAGAATCTATGTTTGTGGTGACGCGAAAGGGATGGCGCGCGATGTTCATCGCGCCCTTCATATTATATTGATGAATGAAGGTGGCTATGCTGCGCACGAAGCTGAAGAAATAGTCAGACGGCTCTCGGAGACAGGTAGATACCAGAAGGACGTGTGGTGAGCTAGACAAGGACCATGATCAAGCACAACATGTTTTCTTTATTGCCAAAACGTGCGCACATTTCGGACTCCGATGTGCAGTTTCATCCTTCGAATAATGAAGATACCTCACATACAAAGGTCTTTCGTACCTTCGAAGGTACCTTCGTATTGTTTTCCCCGTTCAATAATAGATACGTTGCATGCATGGAGATATATCTGGATATGATTGCTGCTTTTTCTTTTCTTCTCCCGCCGTATTAATAAATAAGTGTTAACTGTTACGATACGTATCTATAATACGTTCATTCGCAACATCGCCCTCGTCCACGGCTCCCTCGTCAACACCATCATGCGAAGGGTCCCTGGACACACCGTCACGTCCGCGCCCAAACAGGGAGCGGGATACGGCACACAGGCAATCGACATCTACCGCAACCCCTCCTATAAGTGGGAGGTCGAGGAAGAAACTATATCCCATGAAAAAATTGTGCATGCAATGCTTTCATTCGAATAAATAAAATATTACCTTCGTATTAACAATAATTACGAACGAACGAAGATAAAAGTTACCTTCTGCGAAACTGTCGTAATAAGCAAGCTTCTTTCGTAATAATATCGCGTGGGACCACAGCACTAGAAAAGTATTTTGCCGTGATATGAACCCACATGGAATAAGCAATTATCATTTAATTCGTTAGAATATACGAAGGTATAAATACTCTCAAATTGCTCGTGGGTGTGAAGAGGCTGAAGATGGTAAAGTGCCGCATGTCTTTTCTTCCATCCGTATCGGATTCTTATACAAGTGCGTCCACAAGGCTGGTTCGTAAGTTGGCCACTGCCGTACTTGATTTTACATCTTTCATCTTGAAAATGTTTTCAATCACCTTTTAAAAAGAAGAGTTAGTATTCGAATGTACAACTTATTTGACGAGCCTGACCTGCAGCTCAGTTGAAGTTGTGTCGAAACCACAGAAAGCTGCCCAATCATTAGCGACCAGGCCAGCTGAAATCACATCGCTTCCACGGTTTACCGTTCCCGCCGCGAGTGGTACCTACACGTGACAACAGCAGTCTAAAATGTTGGAAAATTATATGAAGTGTAGCGGGCACCTGCAACAACGATGATAACTCATCCAAATCCTGTATTGATGTGAGTGGATGAACGAGGCCTCCTCGATTTGAGAAGGTACAATAGCTTCCAACAAGGGTGTTTCCAGCAATAGTCTGCGAAGACTCGTTCATAAATTATTAGCTCATTGCGACCGAACACACCTTACCTGGCGAAAAACTTCAACTCCAAGGACGTCCGTCACGATTTCTTCTGTCTCCTCATCGACATCAGGATGGATGAGTGCAACATAATCATTACAAGAAATGCAATTTCCCAAGGCTGTTGTGGGAAAAGGAATACAAGAAGCTCACAAAGAATTACTAGCTGAGACATGTCATCTTGCACACCAGAAAGCCTCTCATCAATACGTTGTACGATGACCTCATCGGGCAATGAGTTTCGAATATGCAAAGCTTCTGTGAGTGCAAGGGATCAAGCGGGTTCATAGACCAAGAACATACTTCTCACCTTGATCACTCACTGAGTTTGGCAGGAGCAGTCCATGTTTGTTGCCTGTGGATTATGAAGTTGGATATTGGCAAGACATTTGGACATAATTTGCCACCGACCTACTGTCATGCGACCAACAAGTCGAGTTCCTGCAATGCTGGTCTTTACTACAGGGATATCAGCAGCGAGCTCATCTTGAAAGACACTGAGTTGAAGATTCTTAGCACCAATGAACGTGGCCTAACGTATCAGAAAATATACCTGTAGAAGTTTTCAGATCCACCCACGGCCGTTAAGCAGTATGAGTTGGTTAACTTCGCGAAGACACCAATATCGTTGCTGTATTTCGAATTCAAAGAGCGTCGTTTAGACGAAGTAGGTCGCCTCCCGGAATTCGAATGCGGCGAACCTATTCTCGTATTGGTGACGGACTGCCATCCCTAAACTTCCGCACGTTGGCTGCGTCGGTTGATCTCTTTGCAATGTTTGCAGTGTGTTGCTGCGCTGAAATTGTGTTGCTGTGACAATTCGTTTTTGAGAAGGAAGAACTGAGTCTGGAAAATGGAAAGTGGGCGGTGGTGCTACACAACTTCGAAACTCTGCGAATATTACGAATTTTTAATATTCGTAGAATAGTAATACCTTCGAAGGTAATATATCTTCATTCGAAGGTAGAATAAAATAACACAACGTCAGTTCGCCGTTTCATTCGTTCTGTTTTCGGAATTTTTCGGCATATTTGCCGATCTTTATACGGGATCCTTTGGAAATAAACAAATGTCGTGTATATATACTCACCTGCTGGTATCGTTAATCAAGGTCGAAGGACTATTTGTCTCTTACATTATTGTCTCCATTCTCGACATCGTTAACTCAAAAACGTTGGTTTGGCGTTACATATATTTGAAGCCTTCATTGGACGAAATGAACCAATTTTCTTTTTCACGTGTTGAACATTTGTGCGTCGGTGTTTACTCATACGTGAGGACATTTATATGTAATATCTCAATTAATTATTACCTTCGAAGGTACCTTCGAAGGTAGTTATTAAGATCTTATTATTATATTCTGATTTTCATAAGGGTGGGACATTTTTTTATGCATATATAACGATTAACAATATATTATAATAAGAACGTAAAGACTTTATCATTACGATCCACACAATCACTCCAGTGGGCAAACAGTATAAAGATTCCGCTTATGTTCACGTAAAGCGACTTATCCTTAATTGTTATTATAATATATATATATAAATATCAGGTTATTAAGTTTAAGATCTTATGAAAAAAATGTCTCANGCTTATTACTTATGAAAATCAGAATACAATATAATAAATATGATATAATATGATATCAAGTATTATATTCTGATTATAAAAAACGTTATCTTATGAAAAAAGATAAAATTACACTTCTCGAAGGCTCTAAATAAAATCGCAGTCTGCGAATTCTATGCAAGCAAACTAACGGAAGGAGTCCGATAACGAAGCGTCAGTGCGAGCAGGCAAGCAGAAGACGAGAACGCAGGGGCAACATGAACCACAAACTCCGAGTTGCCACGTGGAACGTGGCAGCGGTCAACAACAATCCTTTTGAGTATTACGTCGACCATGATGACCCTGCATACTTTCGAATGCTCCGCTGTGTCGAAGAGCTCATAGACTCTCCGGGAGACAGGGACGTCATGCTAGGCACTCTTATCAATGACGCCATGTTCGCCGATCTATGCCGTGAGCTGGAAATCGCACGGTTTGCACACGTTGATGCCGCACGAGAGTGTTGGGCACGTGATCTAAAAAAGAGGCGGTGTGTGCTCGCGGAACTGTTGCGTCCCTATTACCATTCGACCAACCTTCAAATTCTTCTTCTTGTTATGACACTTCCTGACTTGCAGGGTTGTATCCGGTTTTCTGAAGGACGAAGGCATCGGTGCCAAACGGCTTTGTTCTATGCCCGATCGTGTCACAAATAAGATCAACACCGGCCTGAACATCTTGTATCGTCCCTCTGTCATCAGCTGTTTTGAAGGAAAAATATTAGACATGCATCACTGGTGGGAACAGTGGAAAGCTTTCATGTTCACAACTGAGGTGAAAGTTGTATCAAAGAACGGTGAAACAGTCAGCAAACGCGTATTTGAGCTGCTGAGTCCGATATCACGAAAGAAATATCCGGCTGTCGCCGAACACGAGGAGTTTTGCTCCCTGCCATTACAAATGATGTGTCTAGCTGCCTTTGACGCAAGCCTGGTATACATCATGAGATCGGTTGCTCCTGACGAATGGCATGGGATAAAAATGTCTCTGGTAGCTGCCCTTCATAAAGACAAGTATTCTAGAACCATCGAGATCCTGGAATCGCCTCTATACATGAGTTCCGACGTGATATTCCTTCAAGAAGTTGCTGCTGTGATGGTTCAACACCTTCAAAAGCATCCCATTATTCATAATGGATTTCATGTTCTTTCGCCAGAAAGCTTGGATGCTGAGCGGGATCAAAACAGCATAATCTTATTATCAAAATCTCGCTTTCTTGTCGATGACTTATCGTCTCATACATCTTGGAAAGGAGAGATAACATCACAGATATCCGCGCTACTACGTGACGAATCAATAGTTGCGAACGGTGATCTTTTTGTTGTGCGCTGCGTCATGAAGCCAACAATTTCAGAGCAACTGGATCCGTTTTCGCACCGACGTCGTCATACGAATTATCTTCGGTGCATTCTTGCATCGTTCCATGGTGACACGAATGGTCTGGCGACAATTCCTGTCGTAGATGCTATCCATAAGCACCTCCGGCTTTTTGAGCTGGATGAACTGGATCTTTCTTCCTCTTATTCTGTCGACCCACCGTTGCTATTAGTAGGTATGGATGCAAATACACATAAAACACACGAGGAAGGCAAGCGCCAGGGAGTCATTGAATTTGCACAGCACTTGGCCGGTCTGAATCTTGCGACATGTTGGGGTGCAGGTAAGGGGAAACCTTTTATGAAGTTTTTGATTAAGGAAGCAAATTTAAACACCGCAAATTTGGGATTCTGACCTTGTCTCTTGTGGATCCAAACGTGCACACAACTTACAATGCGCGCACCTATTTACAACCGCAGCTTAACAAGGCCGTGCGCATGTCCGAGCGCGCATGCTCGCCTTTCACCGATAAAAACCCCAAAGACCACATCCTCTTCCAAATATCAAGTCACCTCAATGATCTTGATGGATGCGAGGTACAAAGGGCTGGATTTTCTACTGAAATCGTATCAAGGGATAACACAGGGACTGGAACTTTCGCTCCTCATGCACCGTTTCCAACATTAAAATTTCCCTCTGACCACGCCATTGTATCCGCAGAACTTCAACTTGAAAACCAACACCCGCTTTGAAAATCCGAATGCAGACCACGCTGCTATGCACAGCTGAGAAGGGTCCTTTTCTATTCTCGGCGGTTTTCATCCAGCTTTGCATACGTCGTTTCGTAAAACATTGTATTTCCAAATGTAGATTGCTGCAAGAGTTTCTGGAGGTACATTGCTGTGGGTGTTAGCAAAAGCTGAAGCTTTCGAAGCAGGGGTAGAGACCACGCCTATCTGTCAGAAGAGTCTAGTCTGCCAGCATTTCCTCAGCACGCTGGTCGCACATAATCTGTTTCACCGCCAGACTTCGATTCCAAAATGATATCAGATATTTTGATTTCCTTGCTCGCTGCCTTGCACATATCATAAACTGTCAGCCCTGCAACTGATACAGCCGAAAGAGCCTCCATCTCAACTCCAGTCCGTCCCACGCACGTTGCCAAGGCTGTAATATCGACTGCACATAGATCCGAGTTCAATTCGAGCCTAACATCCACCTTCTGGAGAAGAAGTTGATGACAAAGTGGGACTAGATTGTGCGTGTTCTTTGCCGCATTAATGCCAGCAACGCGGGCAACAGAAAATACATCTCCCTTAGTTATGCGATTTAAGCAAACGAGATCGAAAGGCATTTTTCCAAGCATTACTCGTCCAGATGCTTTCGCCACACGGTTCGTAGCGGACTTTCCAGCAATGTCGACCATAGAAGCATGGCCTGAGGCATCCACGTGATTCAAAGCGCCAGTTTCAATTGTTGGCCTCGCCGACACATTTTGGGAAGGGTGATTAGTGTAGTTATGCCGAACAGTGTTATCTCCAGGAGCACCAGCGACTTGGTGCACGACTTGCAAGACCTCAGTGGGGTACAAAGAGGCAGCGAACACTGCCTTCATCGACCTTAGCCCGAGGTATTTCCGTCCTTCGCGGAAATGTTTACGCAGATTCATCCTCGACGTGGATGAGTGATGACAAGAATGACAGATACTTTCTGACCATGGGCGGGCCTTGTACCTTCGTAAAATTTACCAGCGTTGGTCTATCGACTAGCTAAACACTTAGATCGCTACGTACGCCCACATTATTCTCATCCACACTACTCTCATCCACACTACTAATCATTACCTTCGAAGGTATTTATATAATACAGTTACGGACGAAACGTATACACCATTTATACCAGCAGGGGCACTTTCAACCATTTCACTTTAGGTTGTGGGCTAATCCTTCAAGGAGCCTAGTTTTTCATTCATTCGTGTCGCCGAACACGTGTTTTTGCTCGACTTGGCGCGTTTTCAGTTGCTCCCAAGCGCCGCGCCTTCCCGCGAAGAGCCGCGCAACGCCGTGTGCAGTAGACATGGTGTGTGCATAACGTTTTCACTGAGCCGGCTGTCCCCGCGAGGACGAACAGAAGAAGAACACGAACACGAGTAAAGAAATCTACTCGACGAGTTATGAACCGTCAAAAGTGCGAGGCGCGTTCGTGGCATCGCGCCTGCTCGGCTTCGCCAAGGACGGCGAGCTATCTCACTGGACGTCTAATTATCTGTATATAAAATAATAGGCAGCCGTTTGGCGACTGAAAAACCACACGAATAATAAGTATATTTAATAAACATAATTTTTTTTTTAATTATAAACATGGGGTTGTAAAGTTGTTGTTTCGAAACTTACGAAGATAGCTGATAGGGTCCGTATAGGGAACACTTAATCATCAAAAAAAGAGTAATACGAAGGTATATTAAATNTAAGTTTTCGAACAAGCTCCATCTATCGAACTACGAAGGTATTAATATCGTAATAAGGTAAA
>JGI26273J51734_10000476_pt1 | contig 21381 bp, 13 predicted proteins | sample SaaInlV_125m_DNA_FD_51734 | JGI IMG/M metagenome (IMG submission 51734) | reverse complement strand
ACCGCCGTCACCCCCACTTCCACCTTTACCACCGTCCCCGCCGCCGTCCCCGCCGGCGCCTCCGCCTCATCCGCCTCCCGAACCCCCGGCGCCGCCGAGCTTTCCGCCCCAGTTTGACTTTGGCGATGAACCCGACGACCAGAGCAGAGGTAACGTGGACCTCATGTGGGGCATCGAGGCGGACACTTCGTCCACGCTGCTCGCTTACGTGAATCCTTACTTCAAGTACAGTGACTTCGTGGTGAATAAAAACTTCAACGTTCGGTCGCCCGATGCCCAGCGCTTCCTGCATGACTGGTGCATGATTTTGCAGGACTCTTCCCTCGTCCACATCGTGAAACGACGGAAGTGCATCATCGACGAGTTCAAGAAGTTTGCAGAGACACAGAAGTACGTCGAATTCCCGGTGCGCGAGGAAAACTTTGACTCGCTCTTTGCAGAGTTCCTCACCCACTCGCAGAGGGACGCGATGAAGGGTGGCCTCACCGGATTTCACCCCAAGGACCCATGTCGGGTGATGTTCATGGGCGTCGCGCTCCGAGGCAGCTTCAAAAAATCGATCGGGGCGTGGAAAATGCAGGACATATATCTGGAATGGACCAGACTCATGCAGCAATACGACGAGGTTGCGCCGAAGAGTGTCGGCAAGGCTATCCTGGTGTCGGACCAGTTCGTAACGATGGCGACGCAGGTGGAGGCAATCATGAGCACGGCGTATTCCATATGGCTCGCTTGCGTGCTGGTAGTCCTTGTCGTGGTGTTTTGCACTGGATCGTTGCAGATGGCGGTGTTGATCCTCATCAACCTGATGTTCATCGTCGTATTCGTCATTGCTTGGATGGCATATCTGGGTCTGGAATTCGGCGGCGTCGAGGCTGTCGCGCTGACAGTGCTGATTGGGATGTCGTGTGACTACTGTCTTCATCTCTCCGACACGATCCTCGCCACGACTTCGATATCGATGTGCATTCGGGTGCGCAGTGCAATCAAACACCTGGGTCCCACTATTGTGAGCGCGGCTGGCACCAGCCTCCTCGCGTCAATTCCAACCGCGGCATTCACCAAGATTCTCATCCTCAACAACTTTGGCACCATCATGTGCCTGTCCATCATCTCGGGCGTGTTGTTCGGGATGCTTTTCTTTTGCCCGATGTGCGTGCTCTTCGGTCCCAGATATGTGGGCACATCGTGGATGCAGAACGTTTCGCTGTCGCTCTTCTCGTCGCCCGTGCACTTCTGCTCTGCTGCAGCGTTCTTCGCGTTTCTTGGCACGAGTGTGCTGTCTGTGGAGGCTGGCGTGTGGCTTCAAAATAATGTGCTGCATGCTGGGGTGCTCGCGTTTGCGTGCATATTTAGCCCGCTGTTTGTGGGCATCGGCGTGAAGCCCATCCGCGCTTTCAGAGAGAAAGCGGTCGCGCTGAGAACCTGACAGACTTCCTGTTGGTGACAAAGAGTGTCGTTAAAAAATGCTAAAAATGGAATGACACTGTGTCTCAGTGCCAATTATCTGACTTAAAGATTAGTCAGGCAAACTTTGCGAGTCACCTTCGAGGGTACCTTCATTCGTACCTTCGTACTTACTAGTCTAAGATATATTATAAGATATTACGAACGAATAATGATGGTATATATATGTTATTATTAGTTCGTACTATACGTTATTACTACGAATGAAGGTACCGTAATAAGGTACCGTTACGAACGAACGAAGCTTATTATTCTAAAATATCCCGCGCGCGAAAGTTTCCACGCCCTCTGACCGTGCAGTAATACCGACAATTGGAAATATTCTGTACCAGTTTGGCGAGGCAGTTTGATCCTGCGCGAGCGACTGTTGCTGCTCTCCCGCACCCGGCTTACTCAGCTCGCCTCCGCACGACTAGCCACGTGGATCCCCAGCGAGGGGGATATCGAAAATATTTCAAGCAAGCGGCAACTCACCTCAGCGCATTGAACTTAGAGTTAGTTCACTCCCCACTCGCCGCTGGAGGTAAGTGCTTTTTGACTAAATATGAAAAAAAAACGTGGGCCTGGAAACGGCTCAGCACACCGCTGCAGCACGACCACTTAGGCCTGTAAGTGCCTCTGCAGTTGTCGTTGGAATGCACAGTGGGAGGATGTCACGCCAATGCTGATGTCCAGAATGTTTCATCCAGCTACCTCTTCGATCGACCATCTGCAGAAGGCAACCCCTTCCATCGCAAAGACTCATTTTGTCCACATCACGAGGAAAACAGGCACCACCAGCAGTAAGAAAAGAGCAGATACTCATGGCTCCACGCACCAGCACATTGTAGCAAGATCGCAAACACATCCGATGCATAGGTGGGGGGATGCTCTCATCGCGGCCAAACAATTTTGCACCTCCATGGACAACACCTTTCTGCGGCACAAGGTAGACTCGCGTTAGCAAATTTATGGACTGCAGTCCTCCCCAACTGCTGTTTGCGCTAGCTTCTTTGCTAACAAGGGACACATCGTTGCCCGAAGCGCTGGATACAATGCGATCGTGAGCTCGTTGAAGTGCACTCCAATGACACCAGTGCCAACACTCGATAGGATTTTCATCTGGATTGCAAGAACTGTGCCACACTTCACAGCCTTGGGCAAGATATGGCATGTCAGCCTCTTCGGCCCATATTTTAGACAAAACATGCCACACAGCAGGCTGATCGCGTTTGAAACCAAGCAAGTTGCCCGTCCATTTCGCATGGCCATGCAATCTTTCCCATTCATGGCCCGATGTATCATCGTGTGCAACACCAGAAAAAACTGCATTCACCACCATGTCGAAAAACCGCAGCGCCCATTGCGTTGGGCGTGCGCACATAAGACCTGTGTTGAGCCATATCTGACCGGTATCGGCGAAAAGTAAATCTTTTTCTTGCGGCCACATATCCGCATATATACTAAAAGGGGCCCATGAGGCAAACCAGGCGTCAAGATCTGCGTGGCAAACCGTGTCCCAATATGGGCGGCCAGGGAACCATTTTTGTGCAAGCTGTTTGCCGATGGCAAGATGCTTTGCAAATTTTCCCGATCGACCTTGAAGTTCACTTGGTTTCACGAGTGCAAGAATGTATGCGTAATGATGATGCTCAGCATAAGCTTGATGATTGAGCAACGTTTGGTGATATTCGGATAGCATGTTCAAAGTTGTTGCTGAGTTCATAATCAACATCCGCCCAGCCGTTCCGTCCGGCGTGACCGTAGCTGCTGTGGGTACATCACCGGCGTGTTGAAGCGATATAAGCGATTCGGCTGTCATCATGTAGAAATGTGAGCAACGTAGCATGTCAATATTTTTTAAAACAAAGTTCATCGTTTGGAATCCGTCACCGTGTCGATATTTCTTTCCAGTTTCTATTAATTCATGAACAAAAACTTTACCGTCATCATAAAAAGTTATACGAGGTGCGCTGCGATGAATTCGAAAGAAACAAGAAAGTCCTTTTCCGCTTGGCAACGGTGGCTTCAGTGTCAGTTCAGCCAACTGTGTCACATTAAGATGATCACGCCAAGTTGGATGCTTTGCAATTTTGCCTTGAACGGTGTATTTTCTCTTGGTCTTTCGAATCGCTCGCTCACTAGCTTCAAGTTTCACATTAGCTGGAAAGTGGACATCTAGTCGTGTTCCAAATGATATTCCACTTTGGCTGAACATGAAACGAAATGGACTCTCACTGCTTGCACGAATAGTTTCATCTCCAGGATACCAGGTGGCCAATAGAAGTAGAAATCGGGCCCAAACAAGCAGCATGCTCGCCTTACTCAAGCGATGAAGCAAGCGCGGCGAGACGCGACGCCGCCTCGCGAATTTCTGTTTCGAAGGGCTAGTTCGTCCGTGCATTGTTCTTCTCGGCTGCTCGTCGGTGTTGAAATTATCACGCTTAAGAGTGTAGCCCTGGACACTCTTGACATAGCACGGTCGTTATTAACAAGTACGAAGGTATGTACCTTCTACCTTCGTACGAAACGTACCTTCGAGGTAGCTAAGAGCGTTCGTTGTGACCTCGGTGCTTTCACTTTTTTTGTGTAAATAGAATAAATAAATTTAAAACTTCGTTCGAACGAAACTTAACCGAACGAAGACTTATTAATAAGGTTTCGAACGAAGTAATAATAATAAGGTAATGTTTCGAACGAAGGTATTTATATTTATTTCGAACGTTCTAATAATTTTATGTTAGTTGTTAATTATTAATATAATCTTAATAATCTTATTAAAAGAGTGTTATTATTAACTCTTACGAAGGTAATAATGAAAATCTTCCAGGGGCGAACGAGACCGTATGTTACCGCCGCGGCCGCCTCAACAGTGGCCGTGACCTCATCGACCAGGGTAAACAAGACCTCAGCTTATTATTTATCCTGATTGAATGACTGATTTGTTGGGGTTTGCTCCAGGTGGGTCGGCATAGCCTCCGTGGACGTGGTTAATTATTAGTTAATCACATGAACAACCATCTTATTAACAACAATTAACAGCCGACGTATGAGGCAACAATTGTCTCATCATTGTAAGAAGCGAATAGACCGTGATTCTGAATTTGAGATACCAGGTGACTGTGACATTTTTGCAAGTGATACCTATATAATAAATAAAGATCGGCTATCCGAATATATTAAATATCATAATATATTATAAATATATAAATATCTTCGAAGGTAATTAATTAATGATCCTAATCTTATATATTAACCTTTTTTTATCTTTTTTTACACTGCTTTTATTATTCTTTATTTAGATAAATAATATTAAGATCTTATATAAAAACTCCATAAAACTCCTAAATTTATTTACCTTCGAAGGTATTTAATACGTAAGTTTCGTAACTCTTACGAGTAACTGAAGTGTTACCTTCGTAAGTGTTTAAGTGTTATTATGATATTAGATTAACATTACCTTCGCAACTTTTAGCAGAAAACGAACAAACTGAACCATGACATGCGGCGCCATCTTGCAACATGTCAAGTTCACGAGCGAAAATATTAAAAAAAGATCCCCACTCCGGCAGTCGAACAGGACGCCAACGAAAGTATTGGATTGTCACCTACATTTCAGTAGTTCTAGGACTCGCCTGGCTAAGTTCATTCGGCTTCGACTTCGACGGCAACACTGTCTTCGTGGTTGACGCAGGCGCTTTGCAAAGCCAACGCTCCGGCATACGTAGCCAACATCCTTCTGGTTCTGATATTGTAGATCAGCTTGCCACTTCCTATTCATTAAGAGGAAGTCCATATGGATCAGGTCATTCTGAGGTGGCGCTCACTTCCAAGGTGGCAACTGCCCAGACCGAAAATGCTCAGTACAGATTTCCAGCCACGGGTGCCTGGCATGCGCGCCCAACTGGAAACGAACATCATGCTTCAATACTCGTGCCTTCGGAAGCCGACGACACGTCTCTGGATGGTGCTCCGTTTACGAACGCGGCGGTGTTGGTTGTCGCCTACAACAGACCTAAGTATTTGATGCAAACACTCAACTCGCTGGCCAAGTTGACTGGACTAAATGAAGTCACCGTCTATGTATCCCAGGATGGTTTTGATCCAAGCGTTGCCTCCGTTGCAAAAACTGCCAAAAGAAGAGGGCTAGGCAAACCGCACACAAGGGGCTATGAGCACTGGCAGCGAGACCGAGTCCCATTGCTGGGTCCTAACCAGCCTGGCCACGCGTGGCTTGCACAGCACTATAAATGGGCCATTGATAAAGTATTTTTAGAGCGGCACCACACACATGTCATAATCGCTGAAGACGACATGATTTTCAGCCCGGACTTCTTGATGTTATTCAAGCAGACAGCGGTGCTACTAGAGCAAGATCTGAACTTATGGTGCATTTCAGCCTGGAATGACAATGGCCTGAAGAGCCACGCGCATAACCCAAAGCGACTATTTCGCACTTCATACTTCCCTGGATTAGGTTGGATGATGCGAAACGATCTATGGATGGAGCTCAGAGATAATTGGCCAAAGGAACATTGGGACCACTGGATGCGGCTCAACACCACCAGCAGAGGGCGAGAATGCATTGTCCCAGAAGTAAACCGGAACTACAACATCGGTGAACAAGGAACGAATATGAGAAGTGGTACCTATTCGCAATACATAAAGCGGATGTCATTTAATGAAGCAGAAGTCAAGGATTTTGGCGATCTATCTTACCTCACTGAAAGTTCTTATCATTTGTGGTTGCAAACCTTGATCAGCGACGCCACCATTTGGCCATGGCATGAACAAGGCCACGTCACCGTCTCATCATTTCATGAATGGGCAGTCGCAGAGCTTAGAACCAAGGGCAGACAACGACCAGCACTCGCACTCTATCGCGCCGAGAATTATGAACTTCTAGCAAAGGTGCTAGACTTGTGGCCATATCCCCGCGGACACTTCAAGCATGCTCTTGCCTTGGAAGTCCAAGAATTTATAGTCATAGTTGCAGACGAACGGAATTGTCCTTTTCTACCTCTTCAAATGAGATTAAAGCCATCGCCACATCTTACTCCTGTCATATCAGAGCAGGGGCAGGACTGTAATGCGGCTTGTCGGAACAACGGTTTGACTTGCAGCGAGCCGGACTTTTGGTTTCTAAACTCTTGTGAAGTGCTTTCCCAACACTTTCCATGTGAAGCTGGCTGTGCACTTGTCATCGGAGAGGATATTCCAAATTATGTCGTCGAGGACAGTATGAACACGTATAGGAAATGTCTCGTCACGGAGAGACAGTCGACATGCGCTGCATCACACAGGGCAACACTCAGGCTGTGTGCGTGTACCCAAAGTTGACAATCGTGCTAGATTTTTATTCGTGCATTTCATACAAAGTATACATGCCACTGCTGCTTAATATTAGTGAATATTGATTGAAGCAACGTTAGTATAGCTACATCTCCGAGTCACGCAGCAGTCTAAACCGTGTGGCGTGCGCATGAAAATCATGATGATGTGAAAATCATGGTGATGTCCTTAGGCTGCATCGTTTGCACACGTGAGCAAATAGCTCAACCTTGTCCCGGTTAAGAAGTCAGTTTGCCATAAACACCTTCGTATCATTCAACAACCCTGAGAGATCCTGCCGAAATAGCTTATTAGATAATCTATATATCTGTGAGTCGCATCGGCTTGAGAACCTGTCAGGTGTATTGCCCTTCTCTCCATATGCCTGTGCACTTCCTACAAGAAAGCGGGCACTCCTTCAGCATGAAAAGTGGGTTCTTTGAACACTCATTCTGTTGCGACCAGGCAAGACATGCATCGTTTGAGTCTTTGCAATCTGCCCAGTTGACCTCTCTACCTTCCTGAAACACCGACTGCTGCGCCTCTGGAGCTGATACGGGCGATACGTGCAACCATTTTGTGGCAGTCCACTTTTCCCCTTGAAATACGGGACAGCCAGCATGACTACTTCCCGCATCTAAATCACCACCAATTTTCATGCTCCAAAATAAGATGGCGTCACCTTTGGCTGGTTTCACTGATAAACCTTTATTCCCACATTGTGAGAACAAGTCTTTGTCTCTTATCTTTGGTGATGATGATATTGGGAAAACGGTTTCCCCTCCCTCCTGCAAGTGGGAGGAGTTTTATAGAAGTTAGCAGCCAACAAGACAGCGTCAAGTAAAAATGATCACGATGCGCACCTGAACATCCGATAGATACATGAGAACTGTAGCAACTCGGTTGTTTGCTCGGCCGCTTTCATGGAAAAAATAATCATAATGGGCCTGATATTCTTGGCCAGCTTCATATCTCAGTACTTGAATAGGCTCTCCATTTGAAGATGGAACTTGACTCCAGGTGGCTATGCGACTTTCAAGCTGTTTCACCATTTGATTCATTCCTGATACATGATACTTGGTGAAATGTCTCGAAAGCAGCTATAATTTCTTGATTGGGACTGACCTGATGGGATGAATGAGCCAGTCGAGGTACGAATTTCACTGAATGTGCTGCTTCCACTATCCGCGTCTACCACTCCTGATTTGTGCATGCTTGGTTTCGCATATTCCTTTTCGTAAGGCATAAACAGATGTCAAAAGTTGAGTTTCCTGGTTCTTTCATGGATGTCGACAAACGTTCATGAGGTTCCAGGGAATATGTCACAAAAATACAATTAGAAAATCGCACTCGACCGGAGAAAGGAACGACCTGTACACGAAGGCCCTTGGATTTCCGAAGGAGGCAACCTGTATGCTTCTTGGGTCAAGCCAGTTCCGCTGATGGCCAAACGTGACGTTTCGCGTGAGAGTGAGTTGCGAAGTTTTCTTTGCATTTTCTGCCAAAATATCTGATTTGATATCCTGCACAGAAAAGGCATGCAAAAATATGGGGCTTTCTTGGTAAGTAGTTCACATCAGATGTTATTTATCCTCACGACCAAAATGTCTTGCTGCGTTTATTGTTGAGGACGAAATTTGGCTACGACCAGACCTGTATCAGTTCAGAAGCTGAACCGAAAGCGTGCTGATGGGAAAGTCTCACCACTTCTTTCAAAGGCGTAATGTGACTATGATACTTAACTTTGGACGCGACGACACTCGCTGCAACTTCCTTGTCTTCATCAATGCTGGTGTCAAGAGCTTGTGCACGATCAGCAGAGAACAACAGTTTTGGTATATCCGTGGAGCAGAAGGAGAAAGCCAAAATGTAAAGAGCTCCCATACAGACCCATGGTCGCGGCTGTTTGAAACGCATTGTAGCCGTAGATGGGCGATACGCAAGCCGGTGGCCAAATGAGCACGCGTTGTCTGATACAGTTCGAATCGCTCTGAAAAACACTATTCCACAACAATCGTCACTCCGAAGGAACCTTGATTTTTTGTGCCCCGGGAACGGGGACTTGGCTTAAAGGGAGTGGTCGAAAAGCCGCTTCGCGGCTGTTTACTCTGTAAACCCGAAAACCCAATCCCAACCCCCTAAAGACACGGCGCGGACCCTAAACATACAGCCTCAACGGCTACATGAGCGCGCATATTGCTCATGTAAAAAACGCTCCCGTCAGCGCGTGGCACGCTTCAGGGTATATTCGGGGAAATTTACTCACCGCCTCGGGGCAAAAAAATATGGTTCGTTTTCTGTCCTGTTGATTTTCTGGCACAAATTCACTTCGCGGAACTCGCAACGTAAAAAAAAAATATTCACAACCTCTTTTTAATATCAGTCTTGCTTGTGAGACTTATTCGGTAAAGCCGATTCTTACAGGGAACACTTGCAAAAATGTCACACCCACCTGGGATCGTTAATCAAGAATCACGGTCTATTCACTCCATAAAATGTCCACATGACCTGGCATGGGATCGTTAATTAAGAATCACCATCTTTCACTTCTTACAATGTCCACATGACCTGCTGGTATCGTCAACCAGGATTCACTGTCTTTCGCTTCTTACAATGATGACAATTGTTTCCTCATACGTCGGCTGTTATTAATTGTACTTAAGATGGTTATTCATGTGATAAACTAATTGACCACGTCCAGGCTTTGCCGACCCACTCTGGGAAGGCGTGGAAACGGCCGTGCTCGAAAACACGAAGTTCAAAAAAGACGCGTTTAACGTATTTATAAATGCGACTGTATGGTGCGTAGTCATGGGAGATAAGCTAAATCATCAATCGTATGGTACATGACGATTTCGTACGCAGGAATAAAAGTCGTATGGATGATTATATTATTTTGAATTACTTAACTCATCTTATTAACTCAATTAACTAAAATTAAAATCTGCACGCTTGATTGAAATCCAGAATACCTTATTGCTTGTTAAAGTTTATTATCACGAGTATCACTTGCTTGCTTACTCATTTGAATAATAATAATGGTGAAATACTCGTCGTTGAACCAACCGTTGACTTCTTCTACTTACTGCCACGCATCGACGTTCACGCGTTTGATAAGGGCTGCAAAAATGAAATCGAATGGTAACGAGCCGATACTACCCAGACAAACCAAATGGCTGCGGTGTTTACAATGCGACCGGAAGTTTCCAGAGCCGAACTTCAAGGCACACCAGCGTGAAAGCAAATCACCCTGCGAGCTGGTACGCATGCCCGAGTTCGCCGTGTGCGACCTTCGCTGCAGAATTCCCCGCGCTGTCTGGGTTGCCCGTTGATGATCGGGCGTGTTGCTCGTCGTTGGCACACTACTGCCACTTTTGTTTGAATGCGAGCGACCCAAGAGGAAAGCGCTCTGCGTCTGTTGTTTTTTTCTGCAGTTTTTCCGAGCAGCAGGGCCTGGAAGTTCACGTCGCAGATCGACGTGGTTTGAAACCTGATCCCGAAATCCGCAGTCTCGCGTTCATTGAATGCGATTGCCCAAGTCTATCCTCGGCACCTATCTTTTCTCTCCTAAACATGAGCAATCCCATCCCTCCTGATTTCTCTGCCTGCAACTCGTCTGACCTGGTATCTTGTATCTTGATCACAGGTTAAATGCGGCCAATGCCACCAGCTTTTATTGCGTGGTCAGAAAGAAGTGCACGANAAAGAATGTAAAGTGCACCTCCGCAAATCCCAAACAGATGCTGCNATATGCAAACCTGTCGTGAGAGCTCGCGAGGATTCCATGCCAGAAAAACGTGGTTCCATAGCCCAAAGTAATAGAGTGTCTGAAAGGGGAGACGTGCCAGCGTCTAGCAAAGAAAATGCCAACCCTGTTTCTTTTTCGGAAGACCTGAGTATTGTTCAGCAGATGATGAACCGCCCTACATATTTGAGAAATGATGTCACCCAAGAAAGCGCAGGAAACGTTCGGCCAAACTCAGCAGAACAGCCTCATCGACATGCACTTGTTGGGCACATTGCTGAAAAGAGAAGAATATACAAGCAGAATATACAAGAAGAATATACAAAAACGGGGCTGGCGAGACAAGCTGCAGCTATGGAAATAGACAACAAGGTCTTCGCAGAAAAACTATATGTTGGCGACAGAGTAGAAGTCACCGGCCGGAAAGGGACGGTAATGTTTATTGGTCCCGCACAGTTCGCAGGAGGCCGTGTAGTTGCTGGCCTGCGACTCGACGAAAAACGTGCTACATCGACATGTGATGGAAAGTACAACGGTGAGCGTCTGTTTCGTTGCAAAGCCGGTTTCGGAATTATCGCCCCGCTCGAAGATGTGAACAAGTTAACTGAGTCTGANTTGGAGCCATTGCCTGGTCTACTTATCCCTTTTTGCCACAAGGAAGNATGTGATCCTANAATTGCTGTGNAATCATTGGTCGGTCATGAACATGCGAAATCCAAAATTCAGGCCGTGGTCAACGCGCTGCAGGTCAACCGACGCAGAGTTGCGGCAGGTGCCAAGGCGGAGCCGGCGCCTCACATTGTACTTGCNGGTCCTTCAGGTAGCGGGAAGTCGCTGTTGGCCCAACTTCTATCTCGCATTATATCTAACCATGATGTATCAAGGCACGGCCCTTTAATCAACGCATCAAAAAGTGATCTCATGGCGATTGGACGGTCACCGGGACGAACCACCGAGCTTGTAACTCAGCATTGCGAAAAAGCTGAGGGTGGGGTACTTTTTATTGATGACTTTCACCGCATGCTTCCAACAGGAATCGACGCGGCCAGGGACTCGCCTGGGTTGGAAGCAATCGAAGCTCTGGCGGTGGAACTTGACCGAAGAGCGCGTCGACCAAATATATACGTGGTTCTTGTTCTTGCAGGCGACGCAGACGGTATTGCATCGGCACGGAGGATGTGCCCTCAATTTGATGCCATGCTTCCGCAGCCAATTTTGTTGCCGAATTTTTCTCCCTCAGAGATTGTTACCCTCATAGATAGGATGGCAACAGAGAGAGGATTCACACTTGCCGCGGGGCTCAAGAATGACCCAATGTTTGAGCACGCTGTCGCTGAAGCAGAGCGTTGTGCAGCACGCTCACGAAAAAATGCACACCTGGCACGTGCACTGCTTGAGCAGGCAATTGACCGTCAGACTGAGCGCGTTTTTACACTCGGAACTTTGGGGAAGGACTCACTGACCATTCTTGAGAAGTGCGATTTCATCACGGACGACAGCCAAGTCAGATCACGAGAAAATGAAAGCAACACAGCTTACTCCGCATCAGCTCTTCGAATGCAACAGGACACTGCGACAGCGATTGCTGAGCTGGAAAACATCGTTGGCTTGAANAGTGTTAAAGAATTCATCATGTCCCTTAGGGCACAGCTTTTGGTTGAGAAGGAGCGCGTCGCAGCNGGTCTCCCTTCAACAGGAGGTGGCGTTCTGCATATGATTTTCACCGGAAATCCTGGTACAGGGAAGACTACTGTGGCTCGTATTGTAGCAAACCTTATGAGAGCACTTGGAGTCATCAGGCGTGGACACCTTGTGGAAGCTGACCGTTCCTCACTCGTTGCGGGATATTCGGGTCAGACAGCCCTTAAGACGAAATCCGTTGTCCAAGAGGCTCTTGGGGGGGTTCTTTTCGTTGACGAGGCCTATGCACTTGTGTCTGGTGAAAATGATTCTTTTGGAAAGGAGGCTCTAGATACGCTNATGAAAGAGATGGAGGATCATAGAGAGGACTTGGTGGTTATTGCTGCTGGTTATGTCNCTGAGATGAGGGCTTTGCTGGCGGCGAATCCAGGACTAGAGTCACGGTTCCCTACCACGCTTCACTTTGCAGACTACAGCCCTGTGGAGTTGATGAAGATCGCAGAGAGAGTTTTAGAACCGCAGAAAATGAAGTTCGGAAGCGGGGCGAAGGAGCTGTTGATGAGTTTTTTTGAGGCAGAAGTTGCAAGACACGGACCCGAACATCAAGGTAGTAATGGCAGAGGAGTGAGGAATTTGCTCGAGGCAGTAAAGCGAGCGCAAGCGTTGAGATTGGCACAGATTGAAACACCGAAGAGTGTGAATGATCTCATCACGATATCACGGGAAGATTGTGAAATCGCTTGCACCCACGTGAAGCAGTAGGAATGCACTACTTAGATATCAATATCATAACAAGGCAATCATGCCGACGACAAGCTTGCGAGCGCAAGAGCAAGAGCTTCGATGCCGTTCTTGATGTCCTCTGCAGATGCGAACTCATCTGGCCTATGAGAGTATCCTTTGTGGCAAGGTATGAAGAGCATCCCAGTCGGTGTAACTTCAGCCATGAACAGCGAGTCATGGTACGCACGCGAAACCATTCGCTTGTGACTTAGGTTCAACTTCCTCGCAGCAGACTCCGCTGCATTCAGCACCTTTGGCGCGCATGTCGCTGGTGGGTCTGAATTCACAATTTCATGAGACCAACGGACTGCTCGACTCTTCGCTACCTGTTCTCCATACGAAATAATTTTTGACACAACTTCATCCCTACGCGGACCAATTACGTCTCTGACGTCAATTTCCATATCTGCTGTCCGGGGAACGGAATTGATTGCACCCGGACCGACACGCAATACCCCAACGGTGGCCACCGTGTCGCTTGACCCTGTGTCCAGAGCAAACTTTTCAACAGCAGTTGTGATAGCTGCCGCTGCCAAAAGAGCATCGTTTCTGCGTGACATGACTTGCCCGCCGGCATGGCCTCCATCACCTGTGAGAGAGAAGCGAAGTGCAGCTGGTGCTGCGATGGCAGTTACGATCCCGAGCGATACGTTCTCGTCCTCGAGGTCTGGGCCTTGCTCAATGTGAAGCTCAAGAAAGGAGTCATAATATGTACCATATTCACCAAGTGAGCTTTGCTTTACCATATCCTCTGTGTTAGTAGTTGCATTNGCGTATCCAGCCTTCAGAGCAGCTCCGCGAAAGGTGCCATTATCTGGTGCCAACACATCTTTGAGTGAGTCGAGGTGCTTTGGATCAAGCTTACCAGCCATGGCTCTCGAACCCACGCAGCTGATACCAAACCGTGTTGGTTCTTCAGAGGTGAACATCAAGGCCTCGATGGACCGCTTAGGCTTGAATCCCGCGCGCCTTAGGGCCGCGATGGCTTCTATCGGGCCAAGAACGCCGAGCGTTCCATCGTATGCACCGCTATTAGGAATAGCATCTATGTGGCTACCACTTCCGACGGCCGGTAGGTCCGGTTGGCTTCCGACCCAGCGGCCAAAAATATTTCCCATACTGTCCACACGCACCAGCAAACCGGCTTGTTCCATCAGTGAACGAACGTAGGCACGTCCAGCTAAGTCGCTGTCGGTAAAGATGAGACGCGTGACTCCTGCGCTAGACTTGGTATCGGATAGTTCTGCCAGCTTCATAAGTTGCGCCGGGACTGTTGCTGGGTCGACCACGGGACTAGGGATCTCATTGACGGATGCGGTGGCCGGACAATCAACGTCGGCAAGGCACTCCCCTGGAACGGCCTCAGACGACCCAAGAACTAATANCACAGAAAGTATCAAACAAACGAGTGATGAAGCGGAGTTCATTTCTGTCGCTGTCTTGCAGTGGAGTTGAAGCGACCTTTGGCAATCTGAAGAGTTTCTGTCCACGTGTCAAAAAATATTACGAGTATCAAAGCTTATTTAGGCATGTACGAAGGTAACACTTACTTGTTTTCCACTTNTTACTTGCTTGTAGAAACTCTTACTCGTACGAAACTTAATAAGCTTCGAATATTAAATACATTTAAATACCTTCGCACGTACGTCTCGAAGGTAAGTGTTTATGAAACTTTTACCTTCGAACTTATTATTATTACTACGAATGAAGGTCTTTAATATTTCTGTATTGTAATATTTCTGCCTAACAACGCTGTGCACGCCTTTCCGTTATTTGGACGACGATTGTTCAGCGGGACGTTCNTATCGTTGCGTTTGGCGTGCACTTAGTCGTCATCCTAACAGGTATGCCACTTGTGAACGAAGAAACGACGCCAAGGCGTCTTCTGAAGACGCGGTAGTGGACGTCGAAGTTGACCCATGTATCGATGAAAATTCGGCTTCAAACCTGAACTACAGCCCTTCTTTCACCGAAGCTCCATCGATCAAAACCTTCGTAGAACGCTGTGTTCCCATTTTTTTGCCCCCCGGGCGGGACGAGTCATCCTTGAGTCAATTCTTTCCCACACGCATCCTGAAGCGGAAGCGTGCCACGCGTCCTGACAGGAGCGCTTTTTACATGAGCAAGATGCGCGCTCATGTAGCCGCTGACGCGCGAGTAACGAGAGGTGCGCTGTATCTTTAGGTTCCGCGCCGTGTCATTAGGAGGTTGGGGTTGCGTTTTCAGGGTTTAGAGCTTAAACAGCCGCTACGCGGCTCGTCGGCCACTCCCTCGTGCCAGATCCCCGCCCCCGGTGCCAAAAAATAAAATAAATTGGCACATTTCGTAACACATACAGATTATTATAAAAATCTTAAGATCTTATTAATAATGGTAAGACATGCTATATATGGTAAGACGAGATTATTAATTATTATAAATAAGTTTCGTTCGGTATTAAATAAGATTATTATTATTAATATATAATAAATAATACTGTAATAAAATACGAAGGTATTAATCTTAATCTTAATAATAATCTTAATAATAATATGATCGATAGTAAATAAATCATATGGAATAATTATGAATAATTACAAGAATACATAAAGTTATAAACACTAAAGTTGTAAAGATACTACGCACGTACAGTATTTAGCTCCGTATGTAACTCTTAGTGCTAGCTAGAATATTTTTATGCTGCGTGAATCGCAGAAAATAAAAAAGGAGGCGCCTGCTGGGCTGCTAGACCTACCGGGACTTCCAAAAGTGTTTTTTCAACACTCTCCGAATCGTTCCCGACTCGTGCCCTCCTGCTAGGAGACATAATTAAGAAAACCTTCTTTACATAGCAAGCAATTATGGCAGCCGCTACAAATGCAGTAACTTCATGGGTTCCATGCCCCCGCCAGAACTGGCGCTCGTCTAACAGGAATCCGCCCCCGTCGGCTGCGACTCGCGACTATGCCCAAAACAGGCCGCTGAGTGCCCGCCTGCTCTCGAATGGATCGCGGGGATACATTGGCCTGATGCCGACATCTTTGTCGAAGGTACGAGTGCCCGTAAAGTATTACCCGCCAGCAAAAACGAGAGAGCTTTGCTTTTTTCTTTCCATAGGCAATACATAGCACACGGCGTGGTCATCGCATAACGACAAACATGTGTTCCATTCTCGCTTGTTATGATCCGAACGGTAAGAAGTATCTTATTGAATGTACCCAATCACAACACCCGTATCGGTAATGTACATCATACATCGATTGCCCTCTTCGTTTGGAACCAACTGACTGCTGCACACTCGGGAGACCAGATGTTGTGTTTTTCTCCGTAACTATTTTAGCCTACCCTGACGGTTGCTCTTTTTGTCTTCTCGTGGGAGCCAGGTGCTCTCGCCGACGAACGTGAAACATTAATGCGCGATCTATCTGCCCGCATGCGATCTCGTGGTCCCGATGGTTCTGGTTATTATGGAAACGAAAAGTTTGGGCTCGCCCATGAGCGTCTTGCGATCATGGATCCTGAAGGTGGAAAGCAGCCAATAGTCTATGAGGATGCCAAGTATTCAGTTTGTGCGAACGGCGAAATATATAATTTTCGCCAGCTACAGGTAAGAATCGAATGGCCGTTCCACCTTGCGGCCCGCCCTTACATGATATTTACTTGATGGTTTTGTTCTTTATCATTCGGACAAATACAACTTAAGTGCTGCAAAGACTGGTTCTGATTCTGAAGTCCTCCTGCAACTATATCGCCACAAAGGCCCAGACTTTGTCAAGGAACTGAACGGCATATTCGGATTTGTGTGCGTCGGGGATGGTGGCGATAAGATGTTGGCAGCTCGCGACCACTGCGGTATAAAGCCTCTGTATATGGGCTATGGGGAAAATGGTTCAATATGGTTCGCTTCAGAGCTGAAGGCAATTTGTGACCAGTGTGATACAATAGAAGAATTTCCTGCTGGATATTATTGGACCCCCGCAAGTGGTTTTGTCAAGTACTACAATCCTGAATGGGACGACGACAATTATGTTGGAGTCAAGGTAATCACATCAAATTAGATTGGCAAGATGCCCAGCGAACTTCACGCGCTAAACTTTGTTTGTAAGCTTGCCGAATTCCTCGCAACCATCTAGCAATCTTCCCTTTGATTTGTTGAACCCTCTCTTTGGGATACGTCTGATGTTCGTCAAGTGCTGACCCAGGCAGTAAAAGACCAGATGATGTCGGATGTTCCGATAGGACTCCTACTTTCTGGCGGCCTTGACTCCGCAGTGATCTCAACAATAATCAAACCTATGCTGGAGCAAACACAGCAGAAGTTCATCACATTTACCGTGGGCCAAGATGGTTCCCCCGACATCACGACTGCGAGGATGATGTCCGAGCATCTCGGCACTGAACATCACGAATATCTCTTCACCTCCGATGAAGCCTGTGAGATAATCCCGGATGTCATCTACCATCTGGAAACTTATGAGCCAGAACTTATCCGTTCAGCGATACCTAACTACTTCCTTGCCCGTCTGGCTGCACAACATGTCAAGGTTGTTCTCACAGGCGAGGGTTCCGATGAGCTTTTTGCAGGGTATCTGTATTTCCGGGATGCACCTGATGCTGCCTCGATTCACAAAGAACTTCGTCGCATCTTCCATCACCTACACAACGTCAATTGCCAACGAGCAGATCGCATGACTATGGCCCACGGGCTTGAGGCCCGCGTCCCTTTTCTTGATCCTAATGTGATTGATACCGTCATGCAGGTTTGTTTACGTGCCGAAACATGATTGTCCACACTATTTTCAAGATTTTGTTTGAATTTCGTCGCCCCTTCACAAAGGTGGACCCTGAGTTGAAGCGGATTGAAGGCGAAAGTAAACCAGAGAAACACGCACTTCGTGTGCTTTTTGACGGCGAAATACCAGATCCAGTTCTTTGGCGAACGAAGGCGATGCAGTGTGAAGGAGTTGGACTCAACTGGGTCGAAGATTTGCAGTCGTTTTGTGAGGCTAGGGTAACTGATGAGGAATTTGCAAGAGCTGGGCTTGAATATGCAATCAATCCCCCTCAGAGCAAGGAAGAGCTGTATTACCGGAAAATCTTCGAGTCTCATTTTAGGGAAATGGACAAGTTCGTCCACGTGTGGTCCGGCGGCTGTAGGGCGGGCGGTGCCGCGTGGCAGAACAAGGCATACACTCGTTTTGGTTTGAAAGACGTCTCTCAGCTAGCGAAAGGCATTGAAGGTGCCCTCTAAAAAGTCCTGCAAGTAAGCTTGGCGACAAGAGAAGGACGGCAGCACGGTTGCTCTGCACTCCAATTCGTTACGCCGCCAGGGTAACCTGCCAGGGCTAGCCAGTTCTCGTTGATCTATTTGAAACATTTCTGGTATAGCTATTTCTTGATAAAACTGTATGTTAGTTGCTTATGCGTGCTCATCTTTGTGGGCAGGTTTGGCCTGCAGTTCGCGTTGCGAGTGGATAGCAGAGAGATACCTTGACGGAGGGTGGTGTCAATAAGACACCGTGTTTGAAAAGTATTCGATATGTAGATTACTTCTTTTTCGAGGCGGTTTTCTTCGCCTTCTTGGGCTTCTTGGCAGGCTTCTTGGCGGCCTTCTTAGGCTTCTTGGCGGCCTTCTTGGGCTTCTTGGCAGCCTTCTTCTTGGGCTTCTTGGCAGCCTTCTTCTTCTTCGGCGCAGCCTTCTTCTTAGGCTTCTTGGGAGCCTTCTTAAGAGCTTCGCCTAGCTTGTATGAGGCCTTCACCTTCAGCAGCTTGCCGGACTTGACAAGGTTCTTGAGCTGGGTTGAAAGGATCTTCTTGAAGTTGTCGGGAAGTTTGTAGTTTGCTGCCAAGTACTTCGCGATGGCCGGAACAGAAGAGCCGTTCCTATCCTTCAGGGCGAGGATGGCCGCCTTGACCATATCCTCATATTTTGGGTGTGCCGAAGCCTTAGGGGGCATAGTGAAATTCGTAAAGTGTTGCAATAAGTGGCCATCCTGGACCTGGAGAGACTTTGAAAAAGCCGGCAATTTCTTCATTTCGATGGTTTTTGTGGAATCGTATGAAATCCTTTCTACACGTTTTTATTTTAAAGAAAGCTCCATCAAGCATCGATGCCGTGATCGAATGAGCCGTTCAACCAGAACAAATAAATGTCTCATCACTTGAGGAATTGTCCCCTGAATTCATTTGTAAGGGCCAATCAGCGATCGTTGTTTCCACAGATAGTTGAGTTTTGCCACAGATAATTATCCGTGGAAAAAAAAATTGGTCACCAAAGATTTTCCTACCGAATTGATCGATTGCTGATTTTATTTATTTTTTTGCCGCACAGGGATGCAAAGAATCCAGCAGGCCCGACCAGCCCGACATAGTCAATAGACTGACAGCTACCTTCATTCGTGAAAGTGTGTGAATAATTGAACAACAACGACGATCTAAATACAATCTTCGGAAATAACCCCCATAAGATTTCTATTTCCCGGAAATTAGTTAGAAATCGGCACCACACTCATATTAGCTTGCAAGTCTATTGACGCAAATGCCGTGCTGGTAAGGACTGTCAACTGCACAGATATATGAGTCTCCAAGATAGATAGTTAAACAACCCTGCCTATGAGTATTCAATTGGTATTCCGTAAAGACTACTTGAGAAGTAAGATCGCCCGTGTTGTGACTCGCCGGCCCCTTCATCCTTTTGTGTAGCGGGCATTTATTTGACTACCGCCTGAGCAACATGTCACGCTACGATGGGGCTATTACCGTTTTCAGCCCGGACGGACATCTATTCCAGGTAAGAGCCTCTGAACTTCTCCGCTTAAGACTGGTATCCGAATAAATTTACCAACCTGTCCAATGATATGAAGGTTGAGTACGCCATGGAGGCCGTGCGGAAAGGGACGCTTGCAGTCGGCGTGTGTGGGAAAGACTCGGTCGTTCTGTGTGTGGAAAAGAAGTCAGTCGCCAAACTTCAAGATCCACGAACATTGAGGAAAATACAAAAGATTGAGGACAACGTCTGCGTTGCATTTGCAGGGTTAACCGCTGATGCTCGCATCTTGATCAATCGCGCCAGGCTTGAAGCCCAGAGGCACAAGCTTACCCTCGAAGATGTAGCTACAGTGGAATACATCACGCGGTACATTGGCAGTGTTCAGCAAAAGTACACTCAGAGCGGTGGTGTTCGTCCCTTCGGTATATCAACCCTTGTTGCCGGGTTTTCACCAGAAGAACAACCGCAACTCTATCATACTGACCCATCAGGGACGATTTCTGAATGGAAAGCGAATGCCACCGGGCGAAATGCTAAAGCTGTTCGGGAGTGGCTTGAAAAACAATATGCTGACACCTCAGGGCTTGAAACAGTTAAGCTGGCCCTGCGGGCTGTGTTAGAACTTGTTGAGCCAAGTAGCAAAAATATCGAAGTTGCCATTGTTGACAGGAAAGGGCTGCGAATCATGCCAAGTGATGATATTGATGAAATTGTCAAGCTTATTGAAGATGAAAAAGAGTACGCTGACAAACAGAGAAAAACTAGTGCAAGGCAACAGGCTATGGAAGCTCATGCAACTGCTAAGACGGAAATATGTTAGCGGCACCTTTTTAGCAGAAACGTCAGCAGACATTGTGAACGAAAGAACCTGCCGGTGTCAAAAGTTCCATCGGTAGAAAATTGAGGCATCATTTCCTCTCAGCATCTCGTAGCTCATGTACTGAACGAATTGGTTTCTCGACAACAAGTGTGTGACNCTGAGATCTGAATTTTCGAGCATTTGCTGATGGAATGAAAACATGTCACATTTTCACGCAGTTCATGCTGCTCGCATTTTGTGAAAACCGAGTCTGACCTACGTACGCTGTTTTAGTTGTCATATAATATATAAGCAGTCCTGACCAGCACGTCTTTTCCGTTAGTTGACCTTGCAAGCTAAGAGTGTGTTCTTGAGGCAAAGTAAAACATCGCTGTAGAACAGTCAAGGAACACTCATAGAGCGTAATACTCACGGACACTAATGCGCGTCGCAATCGAAGGTCGTCTTCCATGTTCTGTGCGCCGAACAGCATCTTTTCAAGCGGTCCAGACAAGAGGCGCTTAGAAGAAAAAATCGTCGGTTCTTTCAACGCGTGTCGGTTAGACAACGATGGTAAAAAAATTACTAAAAAAATCCGGTTTTTCGGATTTTCACCCGGTGAAGGCTTCACCCAATTTTGGTGATCCTATGGGCAATCACACTCGGGAGGCTTGGTCGGCATCGGCAAACAGTCAGATAGGTGGCACAATCGGAGATAGCCGAAACGAAAGAGTTTTGACTTGGCAGGAGCCTCCGCGCACGACGACACCGCGTGCGTCCGAATCTTGACAGAGAGCGGTATCATGTTATGGCGCCATCGGTTTCTTTACGGTGCTTCGATCAGGTCCTTCACTGATGGCACGTACTGAAACTCTCATCCACTGTCGG